>Ga0209273_10000719_pt1 | contig 38024 bp, 31 predicted proteins | sample tdAd471_FD_187126 | JGI IMG/M metagenome (GOLD analysis project Ga0209273, IMG submission 187126) | Marine sediment microbial communities from the Atlantic coast under amendment with organic carbon and nitrate - tdAd47.1 (SPAdes)... | ecosystem: Environmental > Aquatic > Marine > Coastal >...
GTTGGGGACCGGTGACCGGTACAAAAATACAGTTTATTCGCGGATTGCATAATCTCCGACCTGAGTATAAGGGCTGTGTCGCGACCATTGGGTCGTTTGATGGTGTCCACAAGGGGCATAGGGCCATTCTGCGACAGCTGAAAGATAAGGCTGCACAATACGGGCTCCCATCAGTGGCCATTATTTTTGAGCCACAACCCCAGGAGTTTTTTTCCGGGGAGCAGGCTCCGGCACGATTAATGCGGTTGCGAGAAAAAATAGAGGCGCTGCTGGAGGCGGGTGTTGACCGTATTCTTTGTCTGCAGTTTAACCGCCTGCTGAGAAGTCTGTCGGCACAGCAATTCATCGACCAGGTATTGCTACAGGGTCTGGGCATTCGCTGTCTGGTGGTCGGAGATGATTTCTGTTTTGGCCATGACCGCAGCGGCAATTACCGCTTGCTGCAAGACGTGGGAAGTGTGAAAGGGTTCGAGGTCATTGATACCGAGACTCTGGAATATAACGGAGAACGCATCAGCAGTACCCGTGTTCGAGAGGCCCTGGATCAGGGTGACTTTCAACTCGCCAGCGATCTGTTGGGCCACCCCTATCGAATTTCAGGGCGGGTGGTATACGGGCAGAGGCTGGGTAGGCAGCTGGGTATTCCCACTGCCAATGTGCAACTTAATCGGTATCGAGCACCATTAAGCGGGGTCTATGTGGTCGAGGTTTTTTCCGGCCCGGATTGCTTGCCCGGTGTAGCCAATGTGGGCGTGAGGCCCACGGTGGGTGACCTCGTTAAGCCGGTACTGGAAATACATCTCCTGGATTTTGACGGTTCGCTCTATGGCCGCCGAATCGAGGTGGAATTTAAGTATAAAGTGCGTGACGAACGTAAATTCGACTCGCTGGATAAAATGGTAGAAGAAATTCACAACGATATTGCAGTGGCACGGCAATACTTTGCTGATCACTCAATTGATGCTGGTAAAACATGACTGACTATAAAACGACGTTAAACCTTCCTTCCACAGACTTTCCCATGAAAGCCAATCTGGCTCAGCGCGAGCCTGCCATGCTCAAGGCATGGCAGGATACGGGCTTGTATCAGAAGGTGCGCGAGCAGCGCCAGGGCAGAGACAAATTTATCCTGCATGACGGTCCGCCCTATGCCAATGGTGATATTCATATCGGCCATTCCGTTAACAAGGTCTTGAAGGATATTGTCGTCAAGTCGCGCACGCTGGGTGGATACGATGCGCCTTATGTGCCCGGATGGGATTGCCACGGCTTACCCATTGAGCATCAGGTGGAGAAAAAAATCGGCAAGGCGGGCGTTAAGGTCGATCACCGTACCTTCCGGCAGAAATGTCGAGAATATGCCCGTCGCCAGGTCGATGGCCAGATGAAGGATTTTGTACGCCTGGGTGTTTTGGGTGATTGGGATAATCCATACCTGACCATGGACGCCAAATTCGAGGCTGACATTATCCGCGCGTTGGGCAAAATAATTGAAAACGGGCACCTGGTGCGTGGCTTCAAGCCCGTGTACTGGAGTGTGGTCGGTGCCTCTGCTCTGGCGGAAGCCGAGGTGGAGTATCAGGATAAAACATCATTTTCTATCGATGTGGCCTTTCCTGTGGTCGACCTGGCTGCTTTCACCGACGCAATGGGTGACCTAAAAGGTGAGGGTGAGATCGCAGTTGTTATCTGGACAACTACTCCCTGGACGCTGCCTTCCAACCAGGCTGTCAGTATTCACCCGGACCTCGATTACGTACTGGTGCAGTGTGATGCTGGTTGTGGGGTCGCCCGTTATCTCCTGGCAGAGGAATTGCTAGAGTCAGTCATGGCCCGTTGGGGTGTGACGGACTATCAGGTGGTGGGCAGGACTAAAGGTAGCCAATTTGAAAACCTGTTGTTACAGCATCCCTTCTACGACCGTCAGGTTCCGGTGTTGCTGGGAGATCATGTAACCACAGAAGCCGGTACGGGCTGTGTGCATACCGCGCCCGATCACGGTATGGACGATTTCCTAGTGGGTGGAAAGTTTGGCATTGGCACCCTCAATTACATCGACGATCACGGCTGCTTTCGGGATAGCGTTGAGATTTTTGCGGGTGAGCACGTATACAAGGTCGATGAGCAGGTGGTCGAGCTACTGCGTGAACAGGGCAAGCTGCTGTCCTGTGGAAAAATCACCCACAGTTATGCACATTGCTGGCGAACCAAGACCCCCCTTATCTATCGAGCAACCCCCCAGTGGTTTATCGGTATGCACCAAAACGGCCTGCTGGATAAAGCGAAAGAAGCGGTCAAGGGCGTAGCCTGGCACCCCTCCTGGGGGCAGGCGCGTATTGAAGCGATGCTGGAAAATAGCCCTGATTGGTGTATTTCACGACAACGGACATGGGGGGTGCCCATTACCCTGTTTGTGCATAAGGAAACAGGTGAGATTCACCCCGATACGCCAACGCTGATTGAGGCCGTGGCCAAGCGGGTTGAAGAGGGTGGTATCGATGCCTGGTATGACCTGGATGCCGAGGAACTGCTGGGCGCTGTTGCTGATCAGTACAGCAAGGTGACAGATACGCTGGATGTTTGGTTTGATTCCGGCGTGACCCATTCAGCGGTGCTGGATGCCCGTGAGCAATTGTGCTATCCGGCAGACTTATATCTGGAGGGGTCTGATCAACACCGCGGCTGGTTCCAGTCCTCGTTGAAAACAGCCATCGCCATCAAGGGGGACGCCCCTTACAAAGCCGTATTGACCCACGGTTTTACCGTAGACGCAGACGGTCGCAAGATGTCCAAATCCCTCGGGAACGTCATGTCACCTCAGCAGGTGGTGAATGAGCTGGGTGCGGATGTTCTGCGTTTGTGGGTGGCCGCGACCGATTTCAGTGGTGAGATGAGTGTTTCGGACGAGATTCTGAAGCGCACTGCTGATTCTTACCGTCGCATTCGCAATACCGCTCGATTCCTGCTTTCAAACCTGGATGGTTTTGATCCCGCTACAGACCTGGTGGCCATTGATGAAATGCTGGCTCTGGATCAGTGGGCAGTAAGACGAGCAGACAAGCTGCAGACAGAGATACTGGCCGCCTATGAGAACTATCAGTTTCACCATATCTACCAGAAGCTGCACAACTTCTGCGTGACGGATATGGGTGGCTTCTACCTGAATATCATTAAGGATCGTCAATATACCTGTCAGAAGGATTCTCTGGCGCGCCGCTCTGCTCAGTCGGCGATTTATCACATCGCCGAAGCCTTTGTACGCTGGATTGCACCTATTCTGAGTTTCACCGCTGACGAGATCTGGAGCTACCTCCCGGGAGAGCGTCATGACTCCGTATTCCTGCAGGAATGGTGGGCGTTACCTAAGGTAGAGGAAGGCGGTATTTCCGATGCAGACTGGACACTAATCTCAAAGGCCCGTAATGCAGTAAACAAAGTGCTGGAAGGCAAAAAAGAGGTTGGCATCCAGAAGACGTTGGAAGCGGAAGTTTCCCTGTACGCGGAAGCAGAGCTCGAAACTGCCTTGGCTAAACTCGGTGATGAGCTGCGATTTGTGCTGATCACTTCCGATGCGCTGCTCAAACCTATCAGCGAGTCTGGTAGCGCCGAAGCCACAGAAATGGAGGGTTTGAGGCTTTCCGTCGAAAAGACCGGCTATGAAAAGTGTGTGCGTTGTTGGCACCATCGATCGGATGTGGGAGCCAATCCTGAGCACCCGGAATTATGTGGTCGGTGTGTAGAAAACGTTGAGGGTGCGGGCGAGCAGCGCCTGTATGCTTGAGTTGGCGTGCCAATGACATCTCCAGGCTGGTCTGTTATACGCTGGTATTTACTGGCGGTTGTGGTCATTGTTTTTGACCAGTGGACCAAGCAGTTGGTCTCAAGTCAATTTCAGTATGGTGAGACCTTGAGTGTGACGCCGTTCTTTAATCTCACTCTGGTACACAATTTAGGTGCTGCATTTAGCTTTCTTAGCAATGCCGGGGGCTGGCAACGCTGGTTTTTTACCCTGCTGGGTTTTGCTGTTAGCCTCTTTATCATCCTGTGGATGTGGAGAATCAAGCACTCACAAAAGCTGCTTGGTATGGCTCTTGCCCTGGTGCTGGGCGGTGCACTGGGGAATGTGTGGGATCGCATGGTGCTCGGTTATGTGGTCGATTTTATAGATGTGTACTATCTGGATTATCACTGGCCTGCATTCAATATTGCCGATTCGGCGATTACCTGCGGAGCGATATTACTGATACTGGAAAGCCTGTTATCCGGAAAGGAGAATGGGGTGGAGGATACAAAACATGAGTGACCTGTCAGATATTTCTGAATTGTCAGTGGGGCCAAATACCAAAGTCACTTTGCACTTTTCCCTGGCACTGGAAGATGGTTCGGAAGTGGACTCAAACTTTGAAGCCAAGCCAGCAACATTCGTGGTCGGCGATGGAAACCTGCTGCCAGGTTTTGAAGAGGCTCTGTTTGGTCTTCATCCCGGTGAAGAAGCGACTTTTGATATCAGTCCAGAGCAGGGTTTTGGGCCCCATAACTCAAGTAATATCCAGCGCTTTTCCCGCAAGGATTTTGACGAGGATGTGGAGCTGGAACCAGGGTTGATGCTGTCGTTTGCCGATGCAAACCAGGCGGAGCTACCGGGTGTAGTGACTCAAGTGGATAGTGACACTGTAATGGTCGACTTTAATCATCCACTAGCCGGGCACACGATCACTTTTGCCGTCAAAATTGTCGATGTGGTGCCAGCGGTGACCCACTGATGGAGATCAGGCTCGCAAATCCCCGAGGGTTCTGTGCCGGTGTTGATCGGGCAATCGAGATTGTTAACCGCGCACTCGATATATTCGGTGCACCTATTTACGTGCGACATGAAGTCGTCCATAACAAGTTTGTTGTTGACTCGCTCAGGCAGCGTGGCGCAGTGTTTGTGGACGAACTGGACGAAATTCCGGATGGTGTGATCGTTATCTTCAGTGCCCATGGCGTCTCTCAGGCTGTCAGAAGGGAAGCGGAAGAACGACAGCTCAAAGTCTTTGATGCTACGTGCCCTTTGGTTACCAAAGTGCATCTGGAAGTGGTGCGTTATAGCAGGGACGGCCGCGAATGCGTTCTGATCGGGCACCAGGGTCATCCTGAAGTTGAGGGGACCATGGGGCAGTACGACACCAGTCAAGGTGGCAACATATACTTGGTGGAAAACGAAGGGGATGTTGCCAGGCTCAACGTAAAGCAGCCTGCTAGTTTAAGTTATGTCACTCAAACGACGTTATCCATGGATGATACGGCGAAGGTGATTGATGCCCTGGTCGCCAAATTTCCAGCGATTACCGGTCCAAAAAAGAACGATATCTGTTATGCCACCCAGAACCGGCAGGATGCAGTGAAGCAGCTTGCCTTGGAATGTGACCTGGTTCTGGTTGTCGGCTCCCCCAATAGTTCAAACTCTAATCGGTTGAGGGAGCTGGCTCAGCGCTGTGGTTCGAATGCCTACCTGATTGACCGGGCCGAGGACATCAACCCTGATTGGTTTAAAGGAAAGCAAAAAGTCGGGGTTACAGCGGGTGCTTCAGCCCCGGAAGTGTTGGTTAAAGATGTTGTAAACACCCTGAAAAAGCTGGGTGGTGTCGAGCCCATAGAGGTTGAAGGCAGGGAAGAAAATATCAGTTTTTCCATGCCAAAAGAGCTTCGTTAGAAAAAAATGAGACATTTTTTTTAAGCCGAAGAAGACCGTCTGTCGGATTTCTTGACCGATATATCTAAGTCAATAGTGACTCGTCTTGCTATTTGTCCGTTAGTCGGAAGGGCGCGAAACACTGAAATTGATTTGCTATAGAGGCGACATGGATACAAAAACAAAGAACAAGGGTTTCACCATTATCGAATTGATGATCACCATCGCGCTGGTGGCCATCATTCTGGCTTTGGGTGTGCCTTTTTTCAGGGCAACAATTATCGAAAATCGACTTGCTACTGAAACCAATAATTTTATAGCCAGTATTAACCATGCTAGATCTTTGGCGGCTAAGCGCAATCAGTCTGTCACCATGTGTATCAGTTCTGGTGTTGACAGTTCTGGGGGTGGTAGTTGTATGGATTCAGCGATTGGTTGGGAGCAAGGTTGGATTGTTTTCAATGACATTGACAGGGATGGTGCTCTTGACTCTGGTGGCGATGAAACTGTGCTACTGGTGAATGAGTCACTTCCCTCCGGTTATACCTTACATGGAACATCAGCGTTTGCAGATACGTTGACATTTCATCCTTTTGGCGAGGTTGGTGGGAATAGTTTAGGTTCTTTCCGCCTCTGCTCACCCGATGCTGGGGCTGATAATGAAGATGAGGATGATATAGCTAGAAAAATATCCATTAACTTGACGGGTAGAGCGCGTGTGCAAAAAGGTCTGGATGATGATGAAGATTGCCCATAAACCAATAAATAACCATAGCCCTCACTTTTTGAGTCATCGCCAATCAAAAGGTGCTGGTTTGATTGAGGTGCTGATCGCTGCGCTTGTTCTGTCGGTCGGTATTCTGGGTTACGTAGGCCTGCAAATTAATGCCAAACGGCTTAATTTTGAGTCTACACAGCGGACTACGGCTACCTATCTTGCGCAGAACTTGTTAGAGAGAATGCGCAGTAATCCCCAACAGCTAAATGCATATGTAGTCTCGGATCTTGATCCTGGCTCTCTTGGCGAGCCCAACCCGAACTGCACAACGGCACAGTGCACTACGGCAGAATTAGCCACCTTTGATCTTTGGGAATGGGATCAGTTGTTAGACGGAGCCTCGGTATCTGGTGGTTTGATCAATCCAATGGCCTGTGTAACCAATAATGGCAACTACTTGACCGTTGTTATTGTGTGGCAGGGTAAGACGGAATTGGATCAGAGTAATGCCCCAGCGTGCGGGGCTGAAAATTACGTTGACACCTTGGAACTGCGGCAATGGATTCAACTCAACACCTTTGTGGCAGATGTGTGAGGCAGCGGTTTATGAAAATTCCTAAGTCGATCAATCGACTCTCAACACATCGCGGATTTACTCTCATCGAGTTAATGGTTGCCTTATTACTAGGGCTTTTACTTTCTGCGGCCATTGTGAGCGTTTTCTTGGAAGGAAAAAACAATTTTGTACAAGATGATGAAGTAGCAAGGGTACAAGAAAACGGACGTTATGCTTTGCGCTTGTTGTCGCGAGAAATTGGCATGGCCGGCTTTTTTGGTGGTGAACCGGATGCTGTTGATGTCAATGGTGGTGCGGTAAGCGGAAATGATTGTGGGCCAGCGGGTGAGGAGTGGTTGCTTATAGGCGCTACACCGGAAGATCCATCTGACCCTACTAACCATATCGCCTCCCCCCTGGAAGTTTTAGATAATTCAGATACGACTACAGATGATTATTATCAGTGTTTAACGGATGGTCTGGTTGTTAATGGTACGGATATCCTGGTCGTCAAACGAGTATCTGATACCGCTGTAATTGATAATGGCGATTGGCAGCTCCCGGATGATTTGGAAGACTTGGATAATGAGCGCTATTACCTGTTGACTGAGAACCGTGGTCAGGGCGAGACCGAGCTTGCTCAAGGTTCAGATCATGAGGCGGATGGCAATTGGAGCTCAGTTGATGATTTTGAAAGTGGTTATGATGTTTGGGAGTACAAGGCTGCCTTATTTTATGTAGGAACTGATGAAGAAGTCCCCAGCCTTTGCAAAAAAGAATTGCAGGATAATGGTGCTAGCATCTCTGGTCAGCGCTGCTTGGTGCAGGGCATTGAAAACATCCAATATGAGCTAGGTATTGATATTGACGGAGATGATGTTCCTGACCAGTTTGTTTCAGGCGACACCTACCCACCAGTAGTGGGGGGGGAAGATACTGATGCTATCGTCGCTGTCCGTATACATGTGTTAGTGAGAAGCCTTAATCAGATCAACTCCATGCCCGCGGAATCGAAAAGCTACCGCCTAGGTGGTGGTACGACGGTTACTACTCCAACGGATCAGTTTTACCGTATGGCAATGTCGACAACAGTATCTGTCCGCAACCCTATTTCCATCGGCGGGTCATGATCTATGGGTGTTTTAATGAAAAAAACTATAGCGCAGTCGTCACAGCTTCATTCCCATCAGCAGGGTGCGGTTTTGTTGATATCTATCGTCTTTTTGTTGCTTTTAAGCATCCTGGCATTGAGCACCATGAAATCGGGCACGTTAGAGTTTTTGATGGCTGGCAACGAACAGTCTCGCGTGGAAGCCTATGAATTGGCTGCGGCCGTAAACGAGTCCGTAATCAGTCGCTGGAAAGCGTCGACAACACCTGATGATGTGGCGATTGAAGCAAACTTTAAGACGGATAAAACCCTATGCAATACCGGTCATAGCGATCCCGACAGTGAGTGCGATGCAAACACCCTGACTATTGATGACAATCTCTCCACAAAGCTGACTAGCACCGGAGCAACTGTCGAATATATGACCCACTATTTGGCGGAGGGCCGGGCTCCTAGAGGGGCGGGTCAGGATGAAGATGATTGTGCGTTTTATTTTGAAACTGAAACTGACTTCAACAACGCAGCCAATAATCAGGGTGTGTCTCACCAGGCTGAGGGTGTCTATATTATTAACCCCGTGGCGAGTGACTGTAGTCAAGTCTCATCAGTCAAGGGCGATTTGGACAAATATGCGCATATTCCTATCGCTGCCGATTAGGAAATTATTTTCAAGGAGGGCGCCTGATACAGGTGTTATCGAAAAATGAAAAAACTTAGATTTTTCCAATTGTTAGGTCTTGTTGCAGTGCTGCAGACAGCGCCTGTTATGGCTGATGACACGGAGATTTTCTTTGGTATCCCGGCAGATGAAGATCCTGCCCCCTCCAAGGTGATGCTCTCTCTGGACTGGCGCCCTAACCTGGGGAGTCCCCAGTGTACCTACCATTCCGATCCGGACATTTCCGACTGTGATGATGAACTGGGCAGTGAAATTTATGCAGCCATCGGTGAAGAGGGAATAGTCGGCGATGGAGACGATTTGACCCTGTTTGATGCGCTCAGGGCGGTTTTAAGGGTTGTGTTTGATTATATTGCCCCGAAGGGTTTTGAAATTGGCTTTATGATGAGCCATGAAAACGAGAATAACTGTACCGCTACCGATGGTGACCTTAACAATGATAAGGGGTGTAGTGACGGTGGTTATATTCTGCGCGGTTTTGAGGTCATCGATGAATCTGCTGCGGGACAGGCCTCAAAAGCGGAGTTGTTAAATATTCTGGCTAGCATCCCTGTGCCCCAGGGTAATCTAGCCCACCCTTACCAGGGCCGGGAGCTGTTTTTCGAACTTTACCGCTACTTGATTGGCGGTGATGTTCTCAATGGCCATAAAGGTTGGTCCGATTTCAACAGTAAAAGGAAGCAGGGGAAAGGGCTCTACAACCTGGACCAGGACTACGCCAACAACGGTTGTGATTTTGAAACCGACCGGGGTTGTGAAAATACAACGATAACCGGTACTCGAAACCTTGATGGCGACGGTAACGTGATCTCTCCCTGGGTTGTCTGGGACAAGGGGATTGAAAATGCCGATGGGGATAAATATATCAGCCCCTATACCGACGGTGACTATACCTGTTCAAAGACCTATACGGTTAACTTCCTATTCCAGGTCTCACAGCAGGATGCCGACTGGAATACTGCAATCGGCAAAGATATCGGCAACGGCAACAACGAACAGGGTCTGGAGTTGGGCAACACCTCCGGAGATAACGCTTTCCCGGAAATTATTGCAAAGCTCTACAATACCGACGTTGCCAGTACTGATGTGGGGCTTGATGTTGAAGGGGTGCAGAATGTCACCTCCTTCTTTATTGTAGATAAGCTCAACACCAAAACGACCCAGTATGCCCAAGCGGGTGGCACCGAGACACCTTATCCCGCTTCGGAAGATCCCGAGTTGCTGCTGGAGACCCTAAAAAGCATTTTTGACAGTATTGCCTCTGTAAGCACGTCGTTCACCGCGGCGTCGGTGCCGGTAAACGTACAAAACCGTACCGAATCCCTACCGGATATGTACCTGGCCATTTTTAAGGTGGATGAAAATGGTTATCCGTTCTGGCCGGGGAATGTCAAGAAGCTAACCATTGATACCACACTACTTGAAAATGGAACTACCTCGACGGTCATTAGAGATGCCAATGATGCGGTGGCGTTTGATGCCACCACCGGGCGTCTCAGTGATGGGGCACGCACGTTCTGGACGGATGTAAACGCGGACGACGTTGCGGTTGTCGAAGAGGATACGGCAGATACCGAGATCACAGATGGTAGCTTCATAACCCAGGGCGGTGCAGGCCACAAATTGCCCGGCTATCGTGAGTATGACGGTAGTGCCGCGACGATCTCCCCTACAGCTGCCAACGGTACCTGGGCCGCTGGCGAGTTGGATGGTCGCCAGTTATTCATCAGCCCTGTTAGTGATGACATCAGCGGCACTGCAAATGGCGGAAATGCGCTGGTTGCATTGAATGCTAACGGCTCAGGAGGTGACCCACTGGAAGAGAGACAGGATATACAGATTCTCCTGGGAATCTTGATTGAGGACCCGGATAGTCCCGGTGACTACATCACTGACACCGGTTTTATATCTTCTCTAGATGCGCTCTTAGGTGACAGTGTGGATTTGGCTTCAGAGGATGAGGCCGATGCCAATATTCTGGCGGCACGAGCGCTATTACAATGGGTTAGAGGTATCGATGTTTTCGACTGGGATGGGGATGACGAGTACGACGATGCTCGACCCTGGCTGATGGGTGATCCGCTCCACTCCCGGCCCCTGACAATGAATTACGGTCTTGACGATACCGATTACACGGATTCAGCTAATCCTCATATTCGCGTACTGTTTGGTACTAATGATGGCTTTCTCCACTCGATTCGCAACACGGACCCCGATGGCAGTCAATCCGGTGTTGAAGAGTGGGCCTTTATGCCAAGGGAACTGTTGGCGAATGTTAAGGACTTGATTGGCCAAACCTTCGTTGGGGAGAACAAGCCCTATGGGGTTGATTTGCCGCCGGTTGCCTTTGTGATTGATAACGATAGGGATGGCAATATTGAACGTGGGGCTGGAGGCAACAATACATTTTGTGACCCGGGTGGCACGGACCCTGACCCCGATGATGATGTAACCGAATTGGATTGTGATAAGGCCTACGTATATGTCGGTTTGCGTCGTGGCGGTTCATCCTACTATGCTCTGGATGTGTCGGCGCCCGAGGAACAACCGACTTTGCTTTGGCAAATCACTAACGATGGCAGTGCAGATTTTGCCGAGCTGGGGTTAAGTTTTTCAACACCGAGACAAGCTTGGGTTCGCTTTGAAGATGCCGGTTCGATCAATCAGTACGATGGCGGTTCAGGTCTGGAAAATGTGCCGGTCCCCGTACTGATCTTTGGTGGTGGTCTTTACGGCGGCTGGAATGATGATGGCACCCGTGTAGGCCGTGATGATGTTAACTACGATGTGAGTGATACCACTGACGGAAAGTTACCCCGCGATCCTGTCGGTGCTGCATTGTTTATGGTGCATGCTCGCACCGGGCAATTGATCTGGAAGGCGGTCTACGGGAATTCAGAGGGTGGTCAGTCCAGTACTGAATATCACCATGATGGTTTGATACATAGTATTACTGCAGCGGTAACTCCGGTGGATTCTGATGGCAATGGCATTACAGACCGGGTTTATGTTGGCGATACTGGGGGTGTGATCTGGCGCTTTGAGCTTCCGGAGTTTAACCCGTCTTATGCGGGTGATGATGACGACTATGATACGACGTTCAGACAAAATTATTGGCGCGCAACCAAGTTTGCAGAACTGGGTGGTTCGGTAGGCACTACCAGCGACAGACGCTTCTATCACGGTCTGAGTGTCGTGAAGTATCGGGACTCGATTGGTGCCTACGATGGCATTGCTATCGGTTCCGGAGATCGTACTCACCCGCAGTCGGCACCATCAGATATCGATAATCGATTTTTCCTTTTGAAAGATCGAATCATCTATGCCGATGCCAGTCCACGTGACGATGCTGGTGTGGATGGTCGTGACCCTTATGACATTGCTGACCTGCTGAATATCACGGATGATTGTCTCAACGACAGTGATAACGATGAGGACGGGGGCAATGTATGCTCTCCTAATGAGTTGATCAATGGCTGGAGTTTGGAGCTTGAGGCAACCGGTGAGAAGAACCTGTCGATACCCCTGATTTCCGGAGGTAACATCAACTTCACCACTTATTTGCCTGAAGGTGGAGAAGCGGATGGAGAGTGTGCTCCCAATATAGGCATAAGCCGTCTATACCAAGTATCCATTAGAGATGGTTCTCCCGATTACCACCTTTCTGGAAAGGCAGAAGGTACCTCTCTTAATAAAGCTGATCGCTATCAGGATCTTGCTGCAGGGATTGATGGTGGTGTGACGGCTATTTCACCTGAAGTTGGGCTGTCTGGAGCTAAGCAAACTACTCTGGGTGATCAGAGGCCAAATACCTTTTACTGGCGTGAACAGGATATTGATATATTGGATGCTACACCAGCCTCTCCGTAAAGATTTAACTCTGAGATAGAGCTATGCACAGAAAATTAAAGTCTGGTTTTACGATGATAGAACTGTTAATTGTTGTGGCGATCATGGCAATTATTGTGGCGGTTGCGTTACCCAATTACAGGGAGTATGTGATTAAGTCTAACCGCTCGGTGGCAAAAGGTGCGCTATTGGAATTAGCCTCCAGACAGGAGCAGTATTTTCTTAATAATCGCTCATACACGAATTCATTGGAGGATCTGGGCTTTGATGCAACTTATTATGTGGACTCTGAGGGACAACCGTTAGCATCATCTTCAGGCAGTATCTATCAACTTACTATCGATGAGCCTGATTCCAACACAGGGGAAACAAGCTATACCCTGCTGGCGACTCCACAAAATGGTCAAACTGAAGATGCAAGGTGTGCGACGTTTAGTATTGATGAGCGTGCAGAGAAAACTGTTGTTGACGCGACAGAGAGTGCTAGCTACTGCTGGTAGCAGGGATTTTACTCGATCTCATACTTTTTAAGTTTGTGGCGAATTTGACGGAAACTGATACCCAGCTCTTCCGCCGTTGCTGTTCTATTCCAGCGATTCCTTTCCAGGGCTTCAACCAGGATCTTTTTCTCGATACTGGCTATGTAGTCATCCAGTGAACCATGGCCGTTGAAAGCGAAGCTCTCAGCGGCCTTTTCAGGAGTTTCCAAGGGGTGAATATGGGCGTTGCTCAGGTCCAGGCTTTCGGCAGTAATTTTCCCTTGATCGCATAGGGTAAAGGCACGCTCAAGGGTGTTCTCAAGCTCCCTTATATTGCCCGGGTATGGATGACTTTGCAGCAAGGTGATGGCGTCTTCGGTTATCTCGGGAGTTGACAGGCCACATTCTTTTGCAAACTGCCTTAAAAAGTGGTTTGCCAGCATGGGAATATCTTCGCTGCGTTCTCTCAGACTGGGCACCTTAAGCTCAATAACATTGATACGGTAGAACAAGTCCTGGCGAAAGTGATTGTTTCGAATAGCCTGTGTCAGGTCTTTATGAGTAGCGCTGAGGATTCTCACATCTACGGGTACTTCCTCCTCAGAACCCACTTGCTTAATGCTTTTTTCCTGGATAGCACGTAGCAACTTGACTTGCATGCTCATTGGCAGATCCGCGACCTCATCCAGTAACAGGGTTCCTCCATCAGCAGCCAGGAAAAGTCCTTGCTTATCCTGGTGAGCGCCTGTAAAGCTGCCTTTTTTATGTCCGAAGAATTCACTCTCCATCAGCTCTGTAGGTATCGCGCCACAGTTGACGGGGATAAATGGCCCATTTGCCCGGGGACCAAGATTATGAATGGCTCTCGCAACCAATTCTTTACCAGTGCCTGACTCGCCGTTGATGAAAATAGGAGCCTGGCTTCTGGCAACGCGGCGAATCTGTTGTTTTAATTTTGTCATCGCTGATGATTTGCCAATCAGGGAAGATTCGTCCGAGTCCACTACTTTGTCTGCCTTATCCAGTTTTAAGGCAGATTGCACCACATTGCGTAGACGCATGAGTTCCAGTGGTTTGGAAATAAAGTCAAAAGCACCTTTTTTGAGAGCTTCGATGGCAATTTCCATATTGCCGTAGGCGGTAATCATGGCAATGGGCAGGTGGGGTTTACGCGACTGCATTTCCTCCAGAAGATCAAGGCCGTTGCCATCGGGCAATTTCATATCCGTGAGGCATAAATCGAACTCTTCACTGAGTAACAATTTTTGCGCTTTTGATAATTTCGCTGCTGTGACAATCTCCAGGCCCATCTGCTCCAGAGTGAGAGAGAGAAGTTCGCGGATATCGGGCTCGTCATCGATGATCAGCACACGTTTTTTCAGCATCAGTTTGGTCTCGGTAATAATTTATCGGGATGTGAAAATCCTATCCTGAAATAACAGTTATCAGCATTATCACCAAAATAATTCAAAGAGGCGTAGTTTGCGTCACATAACTCACGCGACAGGTATAACCCCAAGCCGGTTCCATCATGATTGGTAGTGAAAAAAGGTTCAAAAATAGTGTCAATGTCGTCTTCTGGCACTCCGGGTCCTTTATCATGTACGTCCAGGAAGGGTAGGTCGGCAATTGGATCTCTGGAGATTACCAGCTTTACCCAGCGTTCACCTGCCTCCTTTTCGCTGAAGCGCAGCCCATTATCTATCAGGTTGGTAAGAATTTGAGCCAGGTGCCCCGGATCAAAGAAAATCTGTGTGTCTTTAGTGGTCGATTCAATTTCAATGACGCATGTTTTATTTTGTGTATCCAGGTATTCATTACGAAATTTTTTCAGCCATTGTAATAGCCAGATTTTCTGGAATTCCGGCATTTTCTGGCGGGAAAGTTGCAAAACATTTTCGACAATCTGGTTGACCCGCTGGCAGTGCCTCAAAATGATATCCAGTAGCTTTTTAGAATTAGGGTCATTGTTCTGTTCTGAGAGTAATTGTGAGGCATGGCTGATGGCGCCGAGCGGATTGCGAATTTCATGGGCAATACTGCCGGTCAAGCGTCCCAGCGAGGATAGTTTGAGCTGCTGTGCCTGTTGAATCAGCGTGCGCGTATCTTCGAGAAAGATCAGTGTTTGTTTTTCCCTCCCCTGTGTCAGGGAGGTAAAGTTGGCCTGTAATTCAGAGGTAGAACGAGAACCTTTAAAGGTCGGTGTGCGCAGCCATGGATAGGCACGCCATTTTTCAAGCTGCTGGTGCAGTGGCAGGGCAAGCCGCAACGGTCGCCCACTGGCAAGGGGTTTTTCCGGATTCTGACCGCCCAGTAATTGAATGGCGGCACTGTTAATCAGGCGTATTTCATCTTTGCTATCAATCACCAGAATACCCGTACGCATTCGTTTGACGATCGATTCGTTAAGTTTTTGCAGCTGTTCACTTTCTGATACTTTCTGGGCAGCCAGTTCCTGGGCATGACGTATACGTTGCGTGAGAACCTGAAAAATCACAGCCGTTGCAAACAGCAGGATGCCCAGAATACCAGCGGGGAACATCGCATCTTTACCACGACCGAGCAGCATGATTGTTGACAGGGTTTCTGTCATGACACAGATGCTGGCAATGGCGGCCAGCAGCAGGGCCAGTTGGCCGGCAACGAGGATGCTGCCCGCAGCTACTGTCGGCAGCATCAAAAAGCCCAGCCCACTTCCCAGGCCGCCACTGGCGTGCATCATCACAGTTAGTGCCACCATGTCCGACAGCAGCATAAAAAACATTAACTGGGTGCCTGGCTGACTTTTGGTGGTTCTTAAGGGAATGAGCGACAGGAAACAAAGCAGTGTGTAAACCGAGGATGTGATAAAAAACAGTTCGTTATCTGAGCTTCCAAGAATGCCTCTTGCGGTTCCTGAGAAGAACATGATTAAAAGGGCTATGGATAACAGAGCACGATAATAACCGTAAACGTTGAGCAGGTTGTCCGCTGGCTTTGAGTTTTCAAAGGAACTATAGGTTAAAGCCATGTCGCTTGGTCTGTCCTAATTGCATAGCCTCTAACTCAACAGGAGATCTGTGTTGTTGCGTACTCAAGCTGCAACCAATTCAGCATAAATCGCATTAACTCAATATCATCCTAATCATAGAGCGTTGGAATGGGTAGGCGTTTGTGCTGTGTTTTCTGATAGATTTCAACGATGCGCTGAGTGACATCCTCACCCACCGGCTTACCTTCAAGAAAGTCATCTAATTCATCATAGGTTACGCCTAATGCATGTTCATCTGCTTTTTGTGGGGATAGACATTCCAGGTCCGCAGTGGGTGTTTTTTCCACCAGTACCCGCGGAGCACCAAGGTGCGCTGCCAGTTGGCGAACCTGGCGTTTGCTAAGGCCAAACAGTGGGGCCAGGTCACAGGCCCCATCCCCCCATTTTGTGAAAAATCCTGTCACATTTTCGGCGGAGTGATCGGTACCTAATACGAGGCCATTTAAGAGCCCTGCGACCTCATATTGAATCGTCATACGGGTGCGGGCTTTGGTATTGCCTTTGGTGAAATCAATTTTATCGTCATCATCGGGAGCAAGATTCGCGGTACCCAACGCGCCTAAAACTTCTTCGTGAATACCATCGGCCCCCAGTTTGACATTGACCGAGAGGCTCTTTGATGGCTGGATGAAACTGACGGCCAGTTGGGCTTCATGCTCATCGGCCTGAACTCCATAGGGAAGCCGGACGGCAATAAACTGGAACTGCTGATCAGGTTTCTCACTGTTGAGTTCATCAACGGCCAATTGCGCGAGACGACCGCAAGTGGTGGAGTCAATGCCTCCACTGATGCCTAAAACGAGAGTATTAAGTTTCGATGTCAGTAGTACTGACTTGATGAAATCAATGCGCCTTGCGGCTTCAAAGGCCGGGTCAATCTCAGGGATGACCTTCATTTCTGCGCGAATGCTGTCTATATCCATCGGCTTAACTCTGAATGACTAGTGGTCCGAGGTAATAAGAATAACGCATTCCCATGAGGATAGGGCGTTGAGAGTCGAGACAACCCGCTGCGTACCTGATAAAAGCAATATCGATGGCAGTAATTAGTCCAGAATGCCCAGGGTCAACCAGCTGATCCACTTATTTTTCGGATTGGCGCCTTCTTCACCTTCTTCCTGGTAGCGCTCATTGTATATATGGCGCGTATCGAAACGGGGTGGCTCGGGCTTGTCGTACAGACCAAGAGTTACCTTGTTGAGCCAGGTCGGCGCCATATAGTTTGGGTCGTCCTGATACTTGAAGCTGCCGTCACTGTCGAGGAGGGGGTAATCGGGATAATTGGCGGCCAACAGGGTAGTAGCATCTTCAGCCAGTTCATACATCTGCATGAGATAGTAGGCTTCTGCCATCACCGCAAGGCCGTCAGGTACGGAGGGTGTTTTCTGGAAATTTTCCACGACAAATCGACCACGGTTGGCCGCTGCCAGGTACGCGCCCCTCAGGAAGTAATAATTTGCTACGTGAATCTCATGACGTGCCAGAATGTTTCTAAGATATACCATGCGTTTCCGGGCATCGGTAGCATAGGGGCTTTCTGGAAAACGGTTCAGGAGTTCATTGAAGGTGGCAAAGGAATTGCGCGCTGTGCCCGGATCCCGCTTGGTGTCATCGGTGGGAATAAACTGGTCGATAAAGCCTTTGCTTTGCACAAATGAGGCCAGACCCTTGAGGTAGAACGCATAGTCCACATTGGGATGTTGTGGGTGCAGGCGAATAAACCGGTCTGCTGAGGCAATGGCCGCCTCATAATCCCCCATTTTATAGTATGCATAGATCAACTCCAGCTGAGCCTGCTCGGCATACTCCCCAAAGGGATATTGTGCTTCAAGTGCTTCCAGGTTGCTGATGGCTTTTTCCCATGATCCAAAGCCGAGATCTTTCTGGATGATGTCGTAAAAATCCCTCTCAGTGTAGTCGGCAGTATACGACTGATCGTCATCCTTCTCTTTGCCCTTGTTCAGCCAGGCACAACTGCAGAGCGTCAGTGAAACAAGAATGACAATGAGAGTAGGGAATCGCATGGGAAGGTAAAATCCTGATGTAGGCTGGCAAAAAGAGTTTTTTGTTCGCTGGTGCAATGGCTGTAAGATGGGCTATTTAACCACAGCCTGACTGGAATCAAAACCTCAATGATCGAACCTATCGTGCTCAATGCCACGGTCCCCCAACACATGGCTGGCGCCCGCCTGGACCAGGTGGCGGCGGAGTTGTTCAGCAGTTATTCCCGCTCGCGTTTGCAAAAGTGGATCAAGGATGGGGAGCTGTTGGTGGATGGCAAATCCTGTCGCCCCAGGGACAAACTATTTGGTGGTGAACAGCTTTCGGTAAAAGCATTTCTAGAGCCCGAGGGAGAATGGCTTGCCGAGGCAATTGAGCTGGATATCTGCTATGAAGATGAAGATATTCTGGTCATCAATAAGCCCGCGGGACTGGTGGTACACCCGGCAGCAGGTAATTATCAGGGAACCCTGTTAAACGGTGTGCTTCACTATCTGCCGGCCAATGAAAACATTCCCCGCGCCGGAATTGTGCATCGATTGGATAAGGAGACCTCGGGTTTGATGGTGGTGGCAAAAACACTGGTGGCGCACCAATCCTTGGTCAAGCAGTTGCAGGCGAAAACCGTCAGTCGGGAATATCTGGCCATTGTGCAGGGCGTGATGACCGGGGGTGGCACGGTAGACAAGCCGATTGGCCGCCATCCTCAGGCGCGCACCAAAATGGCGGTGCTGGATTTTGGTGGCAAGGAGGCTGTCAGTCACTATCGGGTCATTGAACGGTTTCCTGCGCATACCTTAATCAGGGTGAAGCTGGAAACTGGGCGTACGCACCAGATAAGGGTTCACATGGCAAGCATAGGCTACCCTCTCGTAGGAGATTCAACCTATGGGGGGCGCCTCAAGTTGCCCAAAGGCTCAACACAGGAATTACACGATGCACTGCGTGCCTTTAGGCGTCAGGCATTGCATGCAACTCAACTGGCGCTGTCTCACCCGGTCAGCGGTGAACATATGGAATGGCAGGCCCTGCCTCCTGAGGACTTTAACCGACTTTTTGCGATGTTAAAGACTGATGCGCAGCAACGAGATCAACGAGAGTAACGTGTGTCGGTAATTATTCCCGACTGGCCATGCCCGGCATCCATCCGGGCTTATGCCACCAGGCGGCGAGGTGGTGTGTCTACTCCGCCCTGGAATTCGCTCAACCTGGCGTATCACGTCGGGGATAATCCCATCGCGGTGCAACAGAACTGGCAGATGCTGTCTGCGTTATTGCGGTTCCCTTCTACGCCTCAATTGCTTGAGCAGGTGCATGGCACAGACGTGGTAGATGCCTCGGATAACGGTACCTTAAAGCGAGCGGATGGTTGTTATAGTAATCAGCCGGGTGTGATTTGTACGGTTATGACGGCAGATTGTCTGCCGATCCTTGTGTGCAATCGTCAGGGTACAGAGGTGGCTTCCCTCCACGCGGGATGGCGAGGTCTGGCGGATGGGATAATCGCAAGCGGAATCGCCCGTTTTAGTAGCCCACCAGAACAACTGATGGCCTGGCTGGGGCCTGCCATCAGTCAGGCATTTTTTGAGGTGGGGGAAGACGTCTACGAGGCATTCATGAAGAATGAGGCCCTGTGGGGATCGCGTCTGGAACTGGAAAGCTGCTTTCGCACTACCCGACCTGATCACTGGCAATGTGACCTCTATGCGCTCGCTCGTTTGGCTCTGAAAGCACTAGGTGTCAGTGGAGTCTATGGCGGGCAATTTTGCACATTTGCTGATGCTGATCTGTTTTATTCTTACCGTCGTGATGGCCAGACAGGCCGTATGGCCAGCTTGATCTGGATCAGTTAAAACCAACCTTATCCTTGAAATGGGTATTGCCGCCCCAACCTTCACTGCTATAGAAACAGTTGAGGTTGACTATGCGATTTGATCGATTTACCAGTCACTTACAGAATGCAATTTCTGATGCCCAGTCTATGGCGGTGGGCAGGGACAATAGTGCCCTGGAGCCGGTCCATGTGATGCTTTCGTTACTTGATCAGCAGGGTAGTTCACTCAAGCCCATGTTCGCTCAGGCGGGCTTTAATGTCGCGGGCTTGAAAGAGGAGCTGACGCAAATGCTTGAGCAGTTGCCAAAAATTCAAAACCCAACCGGGGAAATAGCCATTTCTCCGGAATTGGGCAGGTTGTTTAATTTGGCTGACAAAGTAGCCCAGCAACAGGGCGACCAGTACATCTCCAGCGAGGCCTTGGTGCTTGCTGCTTTTGACGATAAAGGTGGACAGGGCAAGTCATTATCGAAATTTGGTGACAAAGCCAAGTTCAAGGCAGTTGTGGAAAAAATTCGAGGGGGTGAGGCCGTGATGGACCCGGAAGCAGAGGGCAGCCGACAAGCCCTGGAAAAATACACGATTGACCTGACTGAGCGTGCAGAACAGGGCAAGCTGGATCCGGTGATCGGTCGCGATGATGAAATTCGTCGTACTATCCAGGTGCTGCAGCGTCGGACGAAAAACAACCCGGTATTGATCGGTGAGCCCGGTGTGGGTAAGACCGCCATTATCGAAGGAATGGCACAACGGGTTGTGAACGGCGAGGTGCCCGAAGGACTGAAAGACAAGCGAATTCTTTCTCTGGATCTGGGTGCATTATTGGCCGGGGCGAAGTTTCGGGGTGATTTTGAAGAGCGCTTGAAGGCGGTACTCAAAGAACTTTCGAAACAGGAAGGCCGCATCATCCTCTTTATTGACGAGCTGCACACCATGGTCGGTGCGGGTAAAGCCGAGGGAGCCATGGATGCCGGTAATATGCTGAAGCCCGCCCTGGCCCGCGGTGAGCTGCATTGCGTGGGCGCCACAACTCTGGATGAGTACCGTCAGTTTATCGAGAAGGATGCCGCCCTGGAACGTCGTTTCCAGAAGGTCTTGGTGGATGAACCGAATGAAGAAGATACCATCGCCATTTTGCGTGGTTTGAAGGAGCGTTATGAGGTGCACCACGGTGTAGATATCACCGACTCCGCCATTGTCGCTGCTGCCAAGCTCTCTCAGCGCTATATCACTGACCGCCAGTTACCGGATAAGGCCATTGACCTTGTGGATGAGGCGGCCAGTCGCATCCGTATGGAGATTGACTCCAAACCTGAGGAGATGGATCGATTGGAGCGACGCCTGATCCAACTCAAAATGGAACGGGAAGCCGTGAAGAAGGAGGAGGACGAGGCCTCGCGTAAGCGGCTGGAAAAAATCGAGAAAGATATTGAAGAGATTGGCAGGCAATATGCCGACCTCGAAGAAATATGGAAAGCTGAAAAAGCATCCCTTCAGGGCGCTGCCCAAATCAAGAGTGATCTGGAACAGGCGCGTATAGATATGGATGCGGCTCGTCGTGCCGGGGATTTGGCAAAAATGTCCGAGCTTCAGTACGGAAAAATACCTGAGCTGGAAAAGCAGCTGGCTTCTGCCGGTGAGTTAGAGGCAAGGGAAACCCACCTGTTGCGTAATAAAGTGACTGAAGAGGAAATTGCTGAAGTCGTTTCCAAGTGGACGGGTATTCCGGTTTCAAAAATGCTGGAAGGCGAGCGCGAAAAATTACTGCGGATGGAAGATGTGCTCCATAAGCGGGTAATCGGCCAGCAAGAGGCAGTTGTGGCGGTTTCCAACGCCGTGCGGCGCAGCAGGGCGGGGCTGTCAGACCCCAATCGTCCCAATGGCTCATTCCTGTTTCTCGGACCCACGGGGGTGGGTAAAACAGAGTTGTGCAAGACGTTGGCGGAGTTCCTGTTTGATAGTCAGGAGGCCATGGTGCGCATCGATATGTCCGAGTTTATGGAAAAACACTCTGTGGCTCGACTGGTGGGAGCACCTCCCGGTTATGTGGGCTACGAAGAAGGTGGTTACTTGACCGAAGCAGTACGCCGCAGGCCCTATTCCGTGCTGTTGCTGGACGAGGTGGAAAAGGCCCATCCTGATGTTTTCAACATCCTGCTGCAGGTATTGGATGATGGGCGTCTTACCGATGGCCAAGGCCGCACAGTTGACTTTCGCAACACGGTTGTCGTCATGACATCCAACCTTGGATCAGATCGCATACAGGCTGTGGTAGAAGATCGCTCCTTCGACACGATTAACTTTGATGGCGGTGAGACAGCTGTAGGCGATGACGATTCAACCACCAATGAAAACCGCTATCAGGCGATGAAAGATGCAGTGATGGAGGTTGTGACGGGTCATTTCCGTCCAGAATTTATCAATCGGATCGATGAAGTTGTTGTCTTCCATCCGTTGGGTAAAGGCCAGATCCGGGGCATTGCCGAGATTCAGCTGGGCATCTTGACGAAACGGTTGGCGGAGCAGGATTTGTCACTGGATCTCTCTGAAGAAGTGATGGACAAAATTTGTGAGGCTGGCTTTGACCCGGTTTATGGTGCGCGGCCGTTGAAGAGAGCGATACAGCAGTTACTGGAAAATCCCCTGGCTCAGGAAGTGTTGGCTGGTCACTATGCTTCGGGAAATACCATCAGTGTCAAAATGTCCGGGGATGACATTGTTTTTTCTGCTGAGTGATGGGCGAAAAAAAGGTGGAAGGGGGTACCTTCCACCTTTTTTGTTACGTGCTAATTACTGACAGAATTCCTTGACCTGATCTCTGGATTTCTTCAGCCAATCCTGACGTTCTTCTTCGGTGAGGTAGCGTTGTTCACCTTTCTCCTCGTCGTCATAACGAATATGGGTTCGGTGGGTTAATGAATCCAGGTTCTTTTTTGCTTTTTCACAGTTTTCCGCTTTTCGGGCATTTTCTGCGGCTACAATTTCGGGAGATTTTGGCAAAGGCTGTTTTTCCTTTTGCTCTTCCTCTCCCTTTTCTTGTTCTTCGGAGTCGGCAGACATTTCTTCCTCGCCTTCTTCTGATAACTCTGAGTCAGACTTTTTTGATTTCAACTTGATTGTCTCAGGGGTACCTTCAAGCGGGGGAGTCTCAGAATAATGCCAGGAGCCATTTTCATCCTGCCATTTATAAATTTTTGCGGCATGTAGTGGCAGGCACAGGGCCAAGGCCAGGAGTGTTCCAATCAATTTGCTTGCAGTGCTCATATCCTTAAACCTTTTAAAGCTGTGAATCCCAGGGCACATTTTTTCCATCATAGCGGATTTAACCTCGCAATGTTGAGTACCTGCTTGCAAATAATAAGCAAATTTCAAAGGCCCAACATAGCTAACCACTTGACTGATAGAGAATAAATGAATACAGTCCGCTGCTCAGCAAGTACAGTCTATGTCCTTGCGCGCTGGGTCAGCCAGCTTGCCAAGTGAACGAAAACAGCGTTCGCCGGGCATCCAGACAGGACCGTTTACCCACGGGCCTGACGCACCGAATACCACGTTTATCGTCGGTCGCGTATTTGCACTCTGCATACCTGTGATGTCACAGCGGTTGTTGCTTTCGTTGATTGGCGAGCAACCCGGTGTTGTGTTTTTCGACATTTAGAGGATTTGCACAGTGGAACAACTGTCTGGTGGTGAAATCGTCGTTCGTGCGTTGAAGGATGCCGGCGTCAAGCATATCTGGGGTTATCCTGGCGGTGCAGCGCTGCATATCTACGATGCGCTATTCCAACAATCTGATGTACAACATCTACTGGTCCGTCACGAGCAGGCTGCTGTTCATGCGGCTGATGGCCATGCCCGTTCAACTGGTGAAGTGGGTGCTGTACTGGTGACCTCTGGGCCCGGAGCAACCAATGCCATTACTGGCATTGCCACGGCTTATATGGATTCCATCCCGATGGTGGTTATCTCAGGCCAGGTACCCTCTGCCAAAATCGGTGAGGATGCCTTTCAGGAGACCGATATGGTGGGCATCTCCCGTCCCATCGTAAAACACAGTTTCCTCGTCAAGGATCCCAGCGAAATAGCAGGGGTTATTGCAAAAGCCTTTTTTATTGCGAGTTCTGGTCGTCCCGGCCCCGTTGTCGTGGATATTCCCAAGGATATCACTGACCCCAATATCAAGGTCCCCTACGAATATCCTGACAAGATCAAGATCCGTTCCTATCAGCCCACGACCAAGGGCCATACAGGACAGATCAAACGCGCTGTGAAGACGTTGCTGGCTGCCAAGCGCCCAATAATTTATAGCGGTGGTGGTGTGGTTTTGGGTGACGCATCCAGTCAGCTGACTGAACTGGCGAAAATGCTCAATTCGCCGGTGACCAATACCTTGATGGGTCTTGGTGCCTACCCGGGTTCAGATCGTCAGTTTCTTGGCATGCTCGGAATGCACGGCACCTTTGAGGCGAACACAGCAATGCACCATGCCGATGTGATTCTGGCAGTGGGTGCACGTTTTGATGACCGGGTCACCAATACCATCAGCAAATTCTGTCCGTCTGCCACCATTATTCATATTGATGTGGACCCTACCTCTATCGCCAAAACGGTGTCGGCGGATATTCCCATTGTTGGTGCCTGTGATGTGATCCTGCAGGAAATGATCGATCAACTGGAGCACAGCGGCAAAACCACTGACAAAGAAGCCATGGCAGAGTGGTGGAAGCAGATTAATGAGTGGCGTGATCGACACGGGCTATACACACAATCCCGTTATGAGCCCAGCAGTGGCAACCTGATCAAGCCGCAGGATGTCATTAAGGCCCTCTACAAGGTCACTGGAGGCGACGCCTTTGTAACCTCTGATGTGGGTCAGCATCAGATGTTTGCAGCCCAGTATTACCTGTTTGATAAGCCCCGTCGCTGGATTAACTCCGGTGGCCTGGGGACGATGGGTTTTGGGCTGCCTGCTGCCATGGGTGTTCAACTGGCACATCCCGAGGCGATGGTGGCTTGTGTCACCGGTGAAGGCAGTATCCAGATGTGTATTCAGGAACTGTCCACCTGTACCCAGTACGGCTTGCCGGTGAAAATCATCAACCTCAATAATCAGGCGTTGGGCATGGTGCGTCAGTGGCAGGATATGCAGTACAGCAGCCGCTACTCCTCCAGTCTGTACGAAGACTCTCTGCCGGACTTTATCAAGCTAGCAGAAGCCTACGGGCATGTAGGCATGAAAGTGACGCACTTCGATGACCTGGAAAGCAAGATGGCAGAGTGTTTTGCATTGAAAGATCGTGTGGTGTTCATGGATATCTATGTGGACCGTTCAGAGCATGTCTATCCCATGCAGGTGGCCCCCAACGGCTCCATGCGCGATATGTGGCTGAGTAAAACGGAGCGTACCTGATGAGACGTATTATTTCGGTATTGATGGAAAACGAGCCAGGTGCTTTGTCCCGGGTATTGGGGCTGTTTTCCCAACGTGGTTACAACGTTGACAGCCTGACTGTGGCCCCCACAGAAGATCAGACCCTGTCACGCCTGACATTAACCACCCATGGCAACGACCACGTCATCGAACAGATTACCAAGCATCTGCATAAGTTGATCGACGTGGTGAAAGTAGTGGATCTCACGGAAGGCCCCCACATTGAGCGTGAGCTGATGCTCCTCAAGGTTAAGGCTCAGGGGGCGCAACGCGCTGAGATTAAACGGTGTGTGGACATCTTCCGTGGACAGATTATCGACGTGGGTGCCAGTGCTTATACGGTACAGATTGTCGGTAACAGTGATAAACTCGACGCCTTTATTCAGGCCATCGGCGATGCAGACATTCTGGAAGTTGTCCGCAGCGGCGTATCCGGCCTGGCTCGGGGCGAGAAGTCATTGCACATTTAACAATTTTAGAGAGGGGTCGACCGCAGGTCTGCAGTCGGTACCGCATGGTTTAGTTTGACAAAAACACAGGTGAAACAAATGCAAGTTTATTACGATAAAGACTGCGATCTTTCCATTATCCAGGGCAAGAAAGTGGCCGTTATTGGCTATGGTTCCCAGGGCCACGCCCACGCGCTTAATCTGAAAGATTCCGGCGTCGATGTCACCGTGGGCCTGCGCCCCGGTTCAGCGTCAGCGGCAAAAGCAGAAAAAGCAGGTCTGGCAGTTAAAAGTGTGCCGGAAGCCGTCGCAGCAGCAGATCTGGTGATGATCCTGACTCCAGATGAGTTCCAGTCCCAGCTCTATAAAAACGAGATTGAACCGAACCTGAAACAGGGTGGCACTCTGGCTTTCGCCCACGGTTTTGCCATTCACTATAATCAGGTGGTGCCCCGTGCCGATCTGGACGTGATCATGATTGCACCGAAAGCTCCAGGCCACACCGTTCGCAGTGAATTCACCAAGGGTGGAGGTATTCCCGATCTGGTGGCTATTTTCCAGGATGCTTCCGGTAATGCCAAAAATGTCGCCTTGTCTTACGCCTGTGGCGTTGGCGGTGGTCGTACGGGCATTATTGAGACCACATTTAAAGACGAAACCGAAACTGACCTGTTTGGTGAGCAAGCTGTCCTCTGCGGTGGTTGTGTTGAGTTGGTAAAAGCCGGCTTTGAAACCCTGGTGGAAGCTGGATATGCCCCGGAAATGGCCTATTTCGAGTGTCTCCATGAGCTGAAACTCATTGTCGACCTGATGTACGAAGGCGGTATTGCCAACATGAACTACTCGATTTCCAACAACGCCGAGTACGGTGAATACGTCACTGGTCCAGAAGTGATCAATGACGAGTCACGTGCCGCCATGCGCAATGCACTGAAGCGCATCCAGAATGGTGAATATGCCAAGATGTTCATCTCCGAGGGCGCAACCAACTATCCGTCTATGACGGCTTACCGTCGCAATAATGCTGCACATCAAATTGAACAGGTGGGTGGCCGCCTGCGTGAAATGATGCCTTGGATTGCAGCCAACAAACTGGTTGATAAAGAGAAAAACTAGGTTGCTACGTTTGAGAAAAAACCGCGCCTTGGCGCGGTTTTTTTGTCATGGCCTTTGATGTTTAATGGGTGTTCAGCAAATCTATAGCGTTGGGTGAGGCAATTTCCGGGAAATCATCTATGACAGATCAAGACAATCAGTCCCCCCACAAGGGTGGTGAAAAGTCGACAGCTGGTGTGGCTAGCCAGACCGCGGAGCGCACCCGTCACAAGGGTATCTACTTGTTGCCTAACCTGTTTACCACCGGTGCGCTGTTTGCCGGCTTCTATGCAATTCTGGCGGGTATGGATGGCAAGTTTGAAGCTGCTGCCATTGCCATTTTTGTGGCCATGATATTTGATGGGCTGGATGGTCGTGTGGCCCGCCTTACCAATACCTCCAGCGAATTTGGTGTGCAGTACGACAGCCTTTCTGACATGGTGTCATTTGGCATCGCTCCGGCAGTTGTAGCTTTTAGCTGGATACTCAACGAACTGGGACGAATCGGTTGGGCCGCCGCCTTTATTTATGCCTCCTGTGCGGCATTGCGCCTGGCGCGCTTCAATACCCAGGTTGATTCTGTGGACAGCCGTTATTTCGTCGGCATCGCCAGTCCGACGGCAGCGGCTCTTGTCGCAGGCCTGGTATGGAGCGGCTACGATGCAGAGCCCAGCTCCCATTTGGCTGGGCTTGCGGCATTGATTACATCGCTTTCCGGCCTGCTGATGGTGAGTAATCTGCCATATTACAGTTTTAAGGGGCTGGATTTGAAAGGGCGGGTGCCATTTGTGGTCTTGCTGGGCATTGCCATGGCCATAGTCATTATTACCATCGATCCGGCACGTATCTTGTTCTTCATGGCACTGACTTACGCCCTTTCCTCTCCGACTGTGTGGCTGTGGAAAAAAATAAAATCTCGTGGACAAACGTCCACCTGAGGGATTTTTGGGCTGGGCGCCTAACAGAGAGGCAAAAGTCAGCAACACGGTGGTTTGACTTTGTCCAGTCAGAATATCTTTACCAAGCTGGATTGCGGTAGTCCAAAGTGCTTTGTTATTTGGGTGTAATAACCGTGAATCCTGTTTGCAAATGATCCCTCCCGAAGGGAGAATTCGCGTACCTCATTATTGTCCGGCCCCCCACATATATAGAGTGAACAGGGGCGTACTAGTTGGAGCAGCAATCAATGGACAAGCAACACTTGGTTATTTTCGACACTACCTTGCGTGACGGCGAACAGAGCCCGGGCGCTTCCATGACCAAGGAAGAAAAACTCCGGGTGGCCAAAGCACTGGAAAAATTGCGGGTGGATGTGATTGAGGCGGGATTTGCCGTTTCCAGCCCTGGTGATTTTGAGGCGGTAAAATCCATTGCCGAAACGGTCAAGGATTCCACCGTGTGTAGCCTTGCCAGAACCACTCACCTGGACCTTGAGCGGGCTGCTGAAGCTCTGAAAAAGGCAAATTCCGGGCGTATTCACACATTTATCGCAACATCGCCCATCCACATGAAGTACAAGTTACAGATGACCCCTGATCAGGTTGTTGAGCAAGCGGTGTCCGCAGTGAAACTGGCACGAAACATGATTGGCGATGTCGAGTTCTCTCTGGAAGATGCGAGCCGCTCTGAGTTTGACTTTATGTGCCGAATTATCGAGCAGGTGATTAATGCGGGGGCTGGCACCATCAACCTACCCGATACCGTGGGTTATGGTTTCCCTGAGGAATATGCCGAGACGGTTGGCAAATTGATTGAAACCATCCCTAATGCTGACAAGGCAATTTTTTCTGTACATTGCCACAACGACCTGGGGTTAGCTGTATCAAATTCTCTGGCGGCTGTGATGAAGGGTGCTCGCCAAGTGGAATGTACCATTAACGGACTGGGGGAGAGGGCCGGTAATGCCGCGTTGGAAGAAGTGGTGATGGCCGTGCGTACGCGCAAGGATATTTTTCCAGTTGAGACACGTATTGATACCACACAGATTGTTCCCACCTCCCGGCTCGTATCGAGCATTACCGGTTTTCCGGTTCAACCCAACAAGGCCATCGTGGGTGCCAATGCCTTTGCCCATGAATCCGGTATTCACCAGGACGGTGTGCTCAAGTTCAGAGAAACCTACGAGATCATGAGGGCCCAGGACGTGGGCTGGAGCACCAACAAAATAGTGTTGGGCAAACTCTCCGGACGGGCTGCATTTTCAGCGCGTCTCGAAGAGCTGGGCATTCAGTTCGAGAGCAAGGCCGACCTGAATGAGGCGTTTGTACGCTTCAAGGAGCTGGCGGATAAAAAACGCGAGATTTACGACGAAGATCTGCAGGCATTGGTTTCTGAAATCCAGGTGGGTGAAATCACAGGCGAGCAAATTACTCTCGGCGATCTGGAGGTGATTTCGAAGACGGGGCAGGCTCCCCACGCCGAACTCACCCTGAACTTTAAAGGGGAGAATTACCGTTCCACTGCTGAGGGTGATGGGCCAGTAGACGCGGTGTTCAAGGCCATTGAAAAACTCACCAAAAGCGAAGCGGAATTAAAGTTGTACCTCGTCAATGCGGTGACTGAAGGCACAGACTCCCAAGGAGAGGTGACAGTTCGTCTGGAAAAAGGGGGGCGCATTGTCAATGGCCAGGGTGCGGATACCGATATTCTCGTCGCCAGTGCCAGGGCTTACCTGAATGCACTGAACCTGCTGGAAAGTCCGGACCGCCTTCATCCTCAGCTTGGCGGCGTGTAAAAGGTAACGGGGTATGTCGGCAAATCTGCGTGACTGGTATCTGGATACGCTGGGGGTGGTGCAATATCGCCCCAGGCAAGAAGGGGCGGTTGATATCCCCTTCCATGTGGATATAGAGCCGCAGCTGGAGTCAAGGACACAGTTGGGATCAAAGCCACAGGCAAAAACAGTCGATGCAGAGGACATCCCACCTATTTGGGATGCCTTTCCGGAAACCAGCCCGGATAAAGTTGTCAGCAAAGAGAGCCCTCAAAAGGGAGAAGCTTCTCCGATTCAGTCAGATTCAGCCCTGCCGGTTGACCCTTTCCGCATAGCCTGCTGGCAGCAGGGTGATGACCTGCTGGTCATCCATGGGTTACCTCCGGGTCATGTTCCCGTGCCGGAAGAAAGGGAGCTTTTGTTTAACCTGTTACGTGCCATAGATCGCCTGGTAACTGAAATGCCTGCTGCCGACTATATTGATTGGCCCCTGACACCAGGTGAGCCTTCAGATCTTCAGGGCGCAAAATCCATGCTCAGCGTTTTTCTGGATACAAGGATTCGCAAATGCGGCGTACTCCGGGTACTGTTAATGGGAGAATTGCCCGCACGGTTGTTGTTGCCATCTCAAGCTGTAGGGACCCAAGTTGATTTTGAAGCGGTGCTGGGTGAGATAGAGGATTTACCCGGCGGTGCCAGGGCGATAGTGATTCCCAGCCTGCAGGATATGTTAACAACGGTCTCATCCAAGCAGGTTGCCTGGCGTGCCCTACAGAAACTGTTGGTGCCCCGTGACTGAGACGCAAACCGTCATACGCCCCATGATGGTTGATGATCTGGATTCTGTGGCCAGCATTGAACAACAGGTCACGCCTCATCCCTGGAGCCGCAAACAGTTTCAGGACAGCCTGCAAAAACATCGATGCCTGAGCCTTACCCGGGATTCACAAGTGATTGGCTATGCCATTTATACGCTCGTCGTGGGTGAAGCTGAGATCCTCAATATTGCCGTTGCGGAGGAATGCCAGGGTAGAGGTTACGGCCGTATGTTAATGGATGAACTGATTCATTTGCTGGGTGTGAAAGCGGAGCGTTTGTTCCTTGAAGTGCGTGCCGACAATTTACCGGCCCAGAGGCTTTATGAGGATGTTGGCCTCGTGGAAATCTGTGTACGCCGTAATTACTACCAGACCTCCTCAGGCCCTGCAGATGCCATTCTCATGGCCATGGACTTCTGCAATTTTCATTAGTGCTGTTTTGATCGATGTCCTAACTGTCTAAAAGATAACAATTTGTTTGTGAACAGGTTCACAAACGTCCATCTGTTCACGCCTGAAATGCGCCGTTTGTCGTTAAACTCGTTTTCCATGCGGTTTTCAAATGATCTGTTTTCTAGAATCAACGCATTAGAAATAACGCAGTAGAAACAACAGGTATTGACTAATGGACACCACGGAAGAGTTAGCAGCACAGTCAACGCGCTTTGAGATTGCACAATTACTGCTGGAACGTTTACCCATTTGCATTGGGGTGACTGCGGGTTTCTGCTTGGTCCAGGCGTTTGCCTGGGTTAGCAACTTGTTCAGCTGGCACTTGATCGCCTGGTCGATTTTTTCTATCACTCTCCTTATCGGTGGTTGGTTGTTGGTTCGCCGCTTGTCAGAAACCTACAAGTTTTTGGGTATGAATGTCAGGCTAGTTGAAGATATCAACAATCTGGCGGTGGTGTTATCCATTGCCGTGGGGCTTATCTGGTCATCTGCGAGTGTCATTCAGTTCTTTGCCCAGAGCTCTGACCATTGGCTGTATTTCTCAATTATTATTGGCGCAGCTGCCAGTAGCGGTATTCTGTTCAATTACAATATCCGGGCTTCGCTGATCTGTGTGGCCATGGTCATGCTGCCCTGCACCATACAGGTTTACCTGTCTGGCCACGAAAGCGGTTTGTACTTTACAGCCTTTAATCTTATTTACATGGCCACCTTGTATTTGGTCATGATCCAGCTGCATCAGTTGCTGGAAAAAAACGTCTCGTTACGTATGAACAGTGAAGAGTCCGCACGCAAGCGGGCTGAATTGAGCTATCTGTTTGAGCAACATTGGCAAAATGCGCCTTTGGCGGCAGTGCAGTGGGACAAGAATCAGCGCATTATCGATTGGAATCCCAGTGCTGAAAGACTGTTTGGTTATTCCAAACAGGAGGTTATTGGAAAGCAACCAGACTTTTTTGTGCCTGACAGCTCCAGGGAGAAGTCAAACACCATGTGGCATGCGTTGATGCGCAAGAACACTGATGGCAATCTCAGTGTGCATGAGGTTCTGGACAAGAGTGGTGCAGTTAAAATTTGCGAGTGGCACAACACACCGCTATTGAAAGAAGGCAAGCTGATCGGTGTTGCATCGTTTGTTGAAGACATTACCTCTCAGGTAACGGCCAAGGAAATAATCCAGCGGCAGGCAACTGTGGACACACTGACTTCATTGCCTAATCGTCGCCGCATGATGGAAGAATTGGATTGTGCAATCTCGCGCTCCCAACGTCACAAACAATTTGGCGCAGTCATTTTTCTCGACCTGGATCACTTCAAGGACATTAACGATACCCAGGGCCATCATATGGGTGATCTGGTGTTGCAGTATTTCGCCGAGCTGCTGCGTAAGGCTGTTCGCACTGAAGACGTAGTGGCGCGTTTTGGTGGTGATGAATTTGTCATTCTGGTTCAGGACCTGGGAGAAAAACCTCAAGAGGCACGCGCTAAGGTGTTAACCATCGCCGATAAGATTATGGAAATGGGAAAAACCGCCTGTAAACAGGAAGGCCTGGAATATGAAATTGAAGTTAGCGGCGGCATTGTTATGTTCAGGGGCAACCATTACAGCTCTAATGACCTGCTGAAGCAGGCTGACCTCGCCATGTACAAAGTGAAAAACTATGGGCGCAAGGGTTTCAGCTTCTACGATGACTCCATGGCGGTTGAGGCCGAGTATCGAGTCACCATGATACGTGAGCTGCGTCAGGGCATTGAAAATGGTGAGTTTGAGTTACATTTTCAGCCGTTGATGAACATATCAGGCAATCTTGTCTTTGCCGAAGCCCTGTTGCGCTGGAAGCGGCCTTCACAGCGAATCGTCCCTGCTGGGGAGTTTATCGATTTCATGTCCTCATTACCTATGATGACAGAGGTTGGTGTCTGGGTGTTCGATTCGGTGTGTGCACAAATTCAAACGTGGAAAAATGAGGGTCACTGGCGTTCTGACTGCGCTATTTTCGTCAATATCAGCCCGAAACAGTTTGAAGATGAGCAGTTTGCCCGGCAGGTAAAACAGACCATCAAAAAATATGATATTAACCCCCAACAACTTGTCCTGGAAATTACCGAGGAAAGCCTGATCAATAACCTTGATCGTGTGCATGGGCAACTTATGGAATTGATTGATTTCGGTTTGCGCATTGCTCTAGATGATTTTGGAACAGGTTATTCCTCGTTGGCCATGTTGCAGAAACTGCCGGTACAGTTTGTGAAGCTCGACCGAGAATTTATCAACGATCTGAGCTCATCTAAAGATACCTATTCCATCGTCAAGGCGGTTATCAAGCTGTGTCATATTCTGTCCCTGGAAGTGATTGCAGAGGGTGTGGAGACGGAGGAACAGCACACGATCCTGAAGCAACTGGGGTGTAATTACTTTCAGGGGTATTACTTTGACAAACCCATGGAAGCAGCTGCCTTCACTCAGTTGATTAATAAGTCAGAATCTGCTGAAGAGTGTGAAAAATCGCCACATCTGAAAGTGGTCAGCTGAGTATTTTTCCCGGTACAACCTCAACATTAGACAGGGTATAGTTAGGCCAATTGTCCCGGGGGTTATCCGTGGTAAAAATTCCAGTTGGTATCAGTGCCTGTCTGATGGGTGATGAGGTCCGCCATAACGGTGGACACAAGCGAGATGCCTATATCAATGGCACGCTGTCGTCTTTTTTTTCCTTTCACCATTTCTGTCCCGAAGTTGGTATTGGTCTGGGTGTGCCCAGGCCCGCTATCAGGTTGCTGGCGACAGATCGAGGTATTCGGGCGGTGGGTAGTCGGGATTCGGGTCTTGATGTGACAGATCAACTGGTCGGATACAGTCGGGAGCAATTTCCCCTGATTGAACAATGTTCTGGCATGATTGTGAAAAGAGCTTCCCCCAGTTGCGGTATGGAGCGGGTCAAGGTCTACAACGACAAGAATATGCCGCACCCCGAGGGGAGCGGTGTGTTCGCCGCGGCCATTATGGAAAAATTTCCTCTCCTACCCATGGAGGAGGAAGGCAGACTGGGCGACCCGGGATTGCGGGAAAATTTTGTGCAGCGGGTTTTCATCTATCACCGTTGGCGAACGGAATACGCCAACGAACTGACAGTAAAAAAGCTGACCGAGTTTCATGCCCGGCATAAATTGATTTACATGAGCCACGATCAAAACCGTTCCCGTGAATTGGGGCGAATTGCTGCTTCCGCCCGCAATGATAATCTCGAACAGGTGGCTGCTGAATATATTGCCCTTGCGATGGCTACCCTGAAAAAAGTCGCGAGCCGCAAGAATCACGTCAATGTATTGCAACATATACAGGGTTATCTAAAGAAACAGCTGGATGCTGATGATAAGCAGGAGCTGGTAGAGGTATTTGAGAGGTATCGCTTGGGGGAAATCCCGCTTATCGTGCCGATTACCTTGCTTAGGCACCATTTTCGAAAAGTGCCGGACGACTATATCGACCAATCCTGGTATATGAATCCCTACCCGGAAGAACTCAAATTGCGCAATCTGGTATAAACGTTGAAGAGTACAGAGAAAAATAAAAGAAACATTCCGGTATTACTCATCGTTCTGGATATGATCGGGGCAGTATTCGCTGCCATGGGCATTCTGGGCTTGATGGGAGAGGGTGCTCTGGAAGATTACCTGCTGTTGGCCGGTGGCATCTTGCTGATGACACCACTGGTCTTGCATATTTTAAACCGGGTGCGCAGCCGCTAGGGCTGCAGCACTAAAATAGGAATCATCTACATGGAATTTGAGCTTGCGACCTGGCACTGGTTGGTGCTGGGGATCCTTCTTGTGATTATGGAAATCTTCATTCCCAGTTTCACCGTTCTGTGGTTTGGTCTGGGTGCGTTGGTGGTCGGAGTGACGCTGTGGCCCTTGCCCGAGTTGCCTCTGGCGGCGCAATTACTTATCTGGATTGTCGCTTCTTGCCTGTTCGCAATTCTGTGGTTCAAGTATTTCAAGCCACGCATGATCGATAAAACCACGGCGGGTATCGCCCGGGAAGCGGCTGTGGGCGAGTCGGGACAGGTCATTAAAGTGCCCGCCGGAGAAAGACGTGGTGTGGTGCGCTTCGCCATTCCTATTCTGAGTGCTGATGAATGGGAATTTATCTGTGAACAGGATGTTGCTGTGGGCGATCGTGTGTTTATCAAAGAGTTTTCGGGAAATACTCTGATCGTCGTTAAGCTGGATTAACAGCCGCTGAAATACCTTTCCGCGGTAGCTAGGTACGAATTAAATTAAGTCCCTTGAAAGGAGATCAAAATGGAAGGGTCTATTGTTCTTTTTGCATTACTTTTGTTGGTGGTTATCACAATTGCTCTGGGTGTCAGGATCGTCTCCCAGGGTAGCAAGCACGTGGTTCAAAGGTTGGGTAAGTACCATAAAACCCTGCCGCCAGGTCTGAACATCATCATTCCTTATGTCGATACAGTGGCCTACAAGGTGTCCACCAAGGACATTGTTCTCGATATCCCATCACAAGAGGTTATCACCAGGGATAACGTGGTGATCATTGCTAACGCCGTGGCCTACATCAACATTGTGTCCCCCGAAAAGGCGGTTTATGGGGTAGAGGACTATGAGCTGGCCATTCGCAATCTCGTCCAGACATCTCTGCGTTCCATAGTTGGCGAGATGGATCTGGATGATGCCCTGTCTTCCCGTGATCAGATCAAGAGTAAACTGAAAACCTCCATATCTGACGATATTGCTGACTGGGGTATCACCCTGAAAACTGTAGAAATTCAGGATATCAATCCCTCCGGCACCATGCAGCAGGCTATGGAAGAGCAGGCCGCTGCAGAGCGTCAGCGGCGGGCAACGGTCACCCGCGCAGATGGTGAGAAAACCGCGGCTATTCTGGAAGCGGAAGGGCGCCTGGAGGCATCACGACGGGATGCGGAAGCCAAGGTTGTGTTGGCTACAGCTACCAAAGAGGCGATTGAGAAAGTGACCGCCGGTATCCAGGATAAAGAATTACCAGCGGTATATCTGCTCGGTGAGAAGTACGTTGAAGCCATGCGCGGAATTGCCGAGTCTGAAAATGCCAAGATGGTGGTGTTGCCCGCAGACATTCCCGCCGCTGTCCGCGGTCTGATGGGTGCCCAAAAATAACCAATTCAGGTCAACCGGTTGCGCTGTAGCACGTTATATTGTTTGTGTGGCCAAACAAATGGTATTTCCATGTTGAAGATTACCCCTTTGCTCGTCGCAGTGATGTTGCTGGCCGCTTGCAGCTATTACGGCGCATCCTCAGGAGCTGACAGCAGTGGCATCATCATTGATCGTCAGGGCGTGGATATGTCCAGGTATTACAGCGATCTCAATGAGTGTCAGGGCTATGCGTCCGAAGTCCGTGTGGCCGAGCGCACGGCTACTTCGACTGCCGGGGGCGCAGTGGTCGGTGGTGTTATCGGAGCCGTGGTCGGGGACAGTGATACCGCCAAGCGCGGTGCGGGTGTTGGTGCGGTCACTGGAGCCATCAAAGGCGTTTCATCGGGTTCTCGGGAACGTGAACAAGTGGTGAAAAATTGTCTCCGTGGACGTGGCTACCGGGTGCTTAATTGACTCTTGGAGATCTGTTAGTCCATTAACAGTATTGGGAAAGGTAGTTGTTCCAGCAGCTCAAACCACTGTCTTTCCGTCAGGTCCGTCAGCAGATCCTTTGGCATTAATACCAGTGATGCAGGATTGAGTCTCAGGGCACGGAGTTGTTCGGGACGTGTGGATGATACAGCCTGAAAATGCCACCGTACGCCCTCTATTGACAGTTTCCCAGTGATTTCTGCGGGTAGAGGGGTCTCACTGACAATGGTGATGTCGGACGCCATGCCGTTGGCTGCCAGCAGTTGTGCTACTTCCAGCATGCGCTCGAAAATACCGGAATTTTCGTAGATCAGTACCAGTTGCCTTAGCTGCAGGCTTACCTGCTTTCTAGTTAGGCTTTTGCGGCTACGACCGGGGAGAAAAACATCGCATCCTTGAATAGACAGGGACTGTATGGCAACTTTTCCACTTTCCACAGCAAACGTGCATTCCAGTTTGTCCCGAGCGCTCAGTTCCTCCAGCAGGTGGCGGGCCTGGGCACTGGCAAGCCGGTTGATGCGTAGCAATTCTTCAGGATCCAGTATTCGCTCTTCAGCTGATAGGTAATTAATCTCGGTAGAAAAGGGCAGCCCTGCCGCTGACATCAACTGGCTGTCTTCAATGTAAAGGCCTGACAGGGTGGCATCCAGTCGACGGGCGATGCTGACCAAGGTCGACAGCCCGGCATCCGTGGCACTGTGCATGTCCAGTGCGATCAGAATATGACGCCTGGCGCTACTCATCACCGTCTTCGTCCCCCTTGTCGTGGGCCGCATATTTTTTCGCAGCAGCTATCCACGCCTCAACCTTGGCGGCCACCCGACCATTCACTGATTCTGCCGGGTATTGGCCCAGGGTGTTTGGCACACCGGCATCGAGCCCGGTGAGCAATGACAGTGCTTCATCAATTGTCGAGATGGCATAAATATGGAAGCGACCCTCTGTGACGGCATCAATGACACGTCTGTCCAGCATCAGGTGCTGGGTGTTGGCGGAGGGCATAACAACTCCCTGGCTACCTGTTAGACCGCGGGCCTGACAGATGTCGAAGAAGCCTTCAATTTTCTGGTTGATACCCCCGATGGCCTGTACCTGCCCATGCTGGTTGATCGAGCCGGTGACAGCCAGCTCCTGCCGGATCGGTATATCGGCGATGGCTGACAGCAACACGGTAATTTCCGCGACAGAGGCGCTGTCTCCCTCAACCCCGCCGTAGGACTGCTCAAACACCAGACTGGCAGAGATGGGTAAAGGACGGTCTCTGGCAAAACGGCTGGCAATAAAGGCTGACAGAATCAGTACGGCCTTGGAGTGGATGTTGCCGCCGAGTTTGACCTCCCGCTCAATATCCACCACCTTGCCGCTGCCTAGGCGTGCCTGGGCGGTGATCCGCGTTGGCTGACCAAAGGCATATCCCCCCAACAGGAAGACCGAGAGGCCATTAATCTGGGCCACCCGGGTGCCACTGGTGGCAACCAGCTGGATATCCCGCAGGATACTTTCGT
>Ga0209273_10000722_pt1 | contig 37780 bp, 44 predicted proteins | sample tdAd471_FD_187126 | JGI IMG/M metagenome (GOLD analysis project Ga0209273, IMG submission 187126) | Marine sediment microbial communities from the Atlantic coast under amendment with organic carbon and nitrate - tdAd47.1 (SPAdes)... | ecosystem: Environmental > Aquatic > Marine > Coastal >...
CAAGCGCGCCCCAAGAAGCCCAGCCCATAGCTATATCCAAGATCTGTCCAAACATCCTAGTCCCCTTCCGGCGTGCTTCGTGTGTCTTCGTACACAGCGCCACCAAAGTAAGTGCCTAGCACTACCGAGACTACGGTAGCCATAGTGGGCAGCACTGCCTGTGTCATTTCAACGCCCTGCGTCATGGCATAGATACTCATAGCTGCGCAGAATAGCAACACACTGATAGCTAGTCTACGCCTGAATCTCCAAGGGCGCCCCTGTAGGTTACGATCCTCCATGCCCCAAGTTTACACTATGGCAGGCATGCCCTGTAACCTTTCAGGCACATTAGCTAATGCTGTGAAAAATCTTCGCAAAGGCCCGTACTTCAGGTGCAAATAGGCCGATCCACATCCACTTGTTGACTAGGTACGATAGGGCCATAATAGTTAGTATCATACAGGGGCTTACACAACCCACAGTAAGGAAGAACTTAATTTGTGCTTCAGAGCCATACTCGTCCGCCTTAAGGGCATCTCTAAAAGACTTCACAGCCCTCTTTGCTAAAAAGGCCATGATAATAGCAAGCACTAGGAATACAAGGGCGATTACTAATTCTGCTACGCTTTCAGCGAAGGACATAGCAACGAGCCTATTCCACGCCTGCTCAGTTAAAGGCTCTACGCTTCTGCCTATAGCCTCTAAGAATTCTAGTAGGCTGTTCTCAGTTTCCTGGTTCATCTCAAGTCTCCTTTAGTGAGTTTCTGCCCAGTTCTGCCCTGTCTTGTACTCGCCTGCCAGGGGACACTTGGACCCCAAGGCTTCCCCAGCCTTCTCGAACAAACCATTGATGTGCTTGCCTAGCATATCTGCATGCTTCTTGGCTACTTCAATCTGCAGCTCATCGTGAATACAATTCCTTTGCCAGAAGGGGATACCCTTGGCCATCATATCCCTGTGATACTCCCGCATAACCCACGCCATGACTATGCGCTCAAAGCTCTGTAGCCCTGTGGACAGGCTGAGGTGGGCGCTGGGGATGTGTATGCGGCGTCCGTCCAGGGCCACAAAGGCACTGCCCTCAGCATAGCCCTCGAAGGTCTCTTTGACTTTCCCAAGGAAAGGCATGCGGTCAAGGAAGATTTTCATAGAGTGTTTTCCCTGCCTTACGTCACCCCCTAGGACGCTCCCTAGCTTCACAGGGCCTGCGTTGAGTAGCCACGCATAGATCCATGTCTTCGCGGCGTTCCTGGAGCATCCTAGGGCCTCTGCGTGGACACTGTGGATGTCACCGTAGCAGACCTTCTTGGTGTACTCAGCATCATCCGCATAGTGGGCCAGAGCTCTTAGCTGGATACTTGAAGCGTCACAACCTAAAAGGGTATTAACTTCGGGATGTTCTACTGTCCAGCATTCTCGGCACTCTTTGCCGTATATAGAGCCTACACGGGGCACATTGCCCATGTTTGGCGCCCTATGTCCCATTCGGTGCGTTCTCGCTCCTAGGGTAATAACCTGTCCGTGGACATAGCCTTGGTCATCCTTGAGATCCAGCCATTGCTTTACTGTGCGCATGCGAGAGGCCACCATTAGATACTCGCCTAGTAGCTTGGCTTCCTTGGGGATGTCCTTGGGGGCATGCTTGAGGCTGTTCTCTGTGAACTTGGGGGCGCCGGTAGCTGTGCGCTCTGTAGGCTTCCACCCCAAGGCCACAAGGCGATCTACCCTTTGCTTGGGGCTATCAAGATTAAAGGAGGCAAAGGTTATCCTTGAGTAAGGACCTGCCAGTATCTCGTCAGGCGTTGCGTAGTAGCCCTCAGGCATCAGGGCATCACACTGGGCCTCGAAGTAGCGCGTGTCTACCGTGTGCCATGTCCCATCCTTCTTCTCCCTTGGGATAACCTCAGAGATAAGCTTGGCTTGAGTGGGGAAGGCACCCTGTATCTTCTCGGTTAGCTCTGCATGCTTCTGTGACAGCAGGGCGTAGAGTCTGGGGGTCTTTTCGGGGTCCAGGTAGAACCCGTTGTCGGCCTGTCTTAGCATGATCCACTGCACTGCCTGCTCTAGCTCCAGGCATTCCCAAGGTGTCCCCATCTTCTCTCGTACCTGACATAGGTATTTGTATATTTTCTTTTGAATGATAGTGTCTTGGTAGCATCTCCAAAGCATATCCCAAGAGAACCTGGACCAGTCCTCGTGGGTAGGCTTGGCTACACCAAACTGTTCACCATAGGCCGCTACACTATGCTTGCTTCGTTCTATCAAGAGAAGCCGGGATAGAATCAAAGTATCCACAGTTTCATCCAAGGGTATTTGAAGCCCTAAAATTTTCTTGAGTGCCCTGACATCAAAAGCAATCCCGTTGTGCATGATCCACCTGTTGATGCTCTTGCCCCACGCAGGGAGATCAGAGACCTGCTTCAGAGTGAACTCTGGTGTCTTGAATATCTTGGGGATTTCATGTGCTTGGAATTGCTTAGGTAGAAAAAGGACAGCCTTGTTACTCTCCGTATCCAAAGCAACAGCGCAGTGGATCTTGGTGTAGTCAAGGCCATCTGTTTCTACGTCAAGGATGCAGGATGACATGCTTAGCTACTCCAAGTGAGCCCATCTCCGTCTGTGGTCAATGTGAGCCTCATAGGGGTAAGAGTCTCTCCTGCTATTGATGTTGGCACTGCGGTCCACTTGGCTACTTCCGGGTTGTCCCAGAGTTCTTCACGTAGCGCATCTGTAACACGGATAGTATTGAGTTTTAGCTTAGCGTGCATTTCGTGCTGGAGCCTATTCGCTATGAGGCGTCGAATACGCTTGGTTCCTTCCTCTTGTTTAGCCCTACGGGGTGCGAGCCATTTCTTGTCTATGATCTCGTAAATACCTTGACCCGCGAAGTACCCGCCTAGCATCATTCCGGCCCAAAATAGGATAAGTACAGGGATAACAAAAATAAGGGCAAGGGGCCTGATGTCCAAGATCGCTCCAGCGATTCCTGTAATAAGCCATGCAGGCAGTAGAACAGCACCTAGAATTTGAAAAGTGAGTTTCATAGCGTTTCCTCGACGGTCTCTTCTGTGAAATCTGTAAGGGGACGTAGGAATTCCAGGTTTACTCCGGGAGTAACTTGTCTCTTGACATAAAAAGGATGAAGGGTGCCTTCTGTTTTGGACAGAGCTAGAATAACTGTGTAGATTACAAATTCACGATCATGCCAAGCATGTCTCATAAGAAAAGGGCCTCCAAGCTATTCATGGAGACCCTTTGTACGCAACGATACTTACCGTTGTCAAGCGCTTAGTCTTCTACCCTACGATAGCCCTCTGGTGAGTATTCCCGTTGACGGCGAATCTTGTAGAGGCCAGGGTTAAGAAGCACAGGCTCATGCGTGTCAAAGCTACGCTCGTGTACGAGGGGCGTAGGCTTCTCCACCTTCAGCAGAGCATTGAAGGCATCGTCAGGGTCTGTGAAGTACGAAGTGTCTTCACGTTCAATGACATGGTGGTGCCCGGTTTCACTGTGGGCAACAATATGGGTCCTGCCTTCAGGTGTTTGCTCCTGGAAGTTCTCAGGGATTTCGGTGAGAGCCACCTTGTTCCCTCCGTGTACTGTGTCAACACGGATGATCATCATGTCACCCTGTGCTGCCATATTCTCGAAAGTTTTCATTGTTCTACCTTTCTTAGCTAAGAGATCCTTGGTACCACAAAGAGTTTCCTCGTGTCAATCAGGTCCTGACTTCGGGCATGAGTTCATCAGGGTTCATCCCATACGTCCAGGCATTGGCCTCGATGGCCGTCTTCATATTGTTTGGCACAGGCAAAGCAAACTCTCTGCCAGTACCACAGAGCACCCTAAGAAAGCGCTCTTTGCCAATCTCAGGGATATCCACTTCGAGAAGCTCGCCTATCTCCGGGTCAGCATCCTTGTTAATGATCTTGGCCTTGAGCTCTTTGAGAACATTGTGCCATCCCTTGAGTTCACAAGCCGCTCTGCGCTGCTCAATGTTTTGCCAAGTGAGACACATCTGAGGCGTCAAGGCTTCAGGGTTTTCAATCCATTCACCTGGAATACGCACGCCATGCCAGCTATAAACCTTGAAGCCGTCACGGTACTCAATAGCTGAGCCTGTCTCAGCGTGTAAGCGGTTCTCGTTATCCATCTTGATAAACAAAGGGCGCTCTTGCAAGTACACACAGTCATCTATGGCAGTCCACCAGCCGCATGACATCACTACGTCAGCCATCAGGTCAATCTGGTCAATGTCTTTTATCCCAAGGACATCCTTGTAGAACTTGTAGAGGGCAACCCACTCGACTTCCATAGAGCCGCAAAGAGTATGAGACAAGAACTCCGAGGAATCCATGTTCTTGTTGTGCCGCTTCTTTACCAAGTCAAAGGCAGCCTTGGGCCCATCACAGTAAAAGAACTTGGGCTTCTTGAACTTGAGGTACTTGAAGAAGGCCAAGAGAGAAGCCTCGGCTTTCTCCCTGTTGATAAGCTCAGTGGAAAGCCCAATGGCAATCCACTTCTCATTCCACGCAGGGATTAAATCAAGTTGTTCTTGTGTAAGCTCGGTGATTTTCTGTGTCATAGGGACCTCCGTTAGCCATAGAGTCGTTCCAGCTCTGTCATCGGTATAGCATGGTTTGAAATGATGTGTCCACCCTGAAGCTTCAATTCAACAATACCCCACCACCAGCCTGTCGTAGCCTTGCTTGCATAGTCTTCTACGTGTCCCCAAGGTAAGGCACAACCTACGTTAACTATCTTGACATAGTTCTGGGGGCCTATCTTAGGCGCTCTATGCGTTCCTTCTTTATGTGTATGCCCAAAGACAATATCAAAAGTAGCGTCATTGGCTATCGGCGCCATTGTCTTGCCGCCATAGGGTCTACCCATGATGTTCATAGGTGTGTGGATAAATCCCACCCCTCCGATAAACTTGAACTCGCCATAAGGTGTTTCCTGGATACGGTATCGCTCCAGTATTCTTCGGTACTCCCCTGCGATCATTCCAAAGATCTCAGGGTTACGGTTTTCAAATGATTTAATTCTATCCTCATGGTTGCCCATTGTTTTAAGCCGAGGGCCTTGCCATGTGGGGCAAGCGCTATAGAGCGCGTCCATAGCCTTGTCGTAGCTATCCAGGTCCGCCTGTACCGAAGGCTTCAGCTTGCCCTCATAGGTATCATTAGCAGAGTAGCTACACAGGCTATCAAAGGTACAGCTATCGCCTATGTCCACCACATAGTCCGGCTGGGTCTCTTCAATGTGTTTGCCTATCCATGTAAAGCGTGACTTGTCAGGAAGGCCGGGACCGTCATGCGCATCACCGATTACCAGGACTTTCAAGAGTGGCCCTTCAGGTGGCGTCTCTGAGGTAATGGCGCGGACACGCACCACAGGGCGAGGCTGTGTTTGTATCAAGGGAGGTAGGGATGCGCCCTGACTGGCAAGAAGCCCTTTCTTGCGCATCTCCTTTAGACGGTACTGAACTGTTCTTTGGCTAACTCCCAAGGCATCCGCTGTGAGGTCAGAGTCCTGACCACAGGCAATGTAAGCTTCCTTGGTTTGTAGCAAGGTTGCTGCCTTGGTCAATGTGCAAACCTCTTCTGCACCGAAGGAAAGATCGTGTTGTTCTTGGTGTGCTCTACGATATTACCGCCGTAGGATCTCTGAGGGTCCATGCCATAGAACCTTACCTCCAAGTCAGAGAGCTGCATGTTCTGCAGCGTAGCCTCTATGTCCTGTGCCTGCGCAATAAGCTCTCCCGTTGACCAGAAAGAAAACCTGTCTCTCTTATCAGCGGGGTTGAATACCTCAACGTACTTGGGCTTCTCCTTCTGCTTACCTTCGGCAGGACCTGCCATCACAGTGATATCTCTTTGATCTTCAGGGGGAGGGCCCGCAAGCGAGCAATCATAGCCTATGCACTTGGCCTTGCGGTAGCCGAGGTGATGCACCAGGGAGATAGCACGCATGGCACTGCTTGTCCCCCCTGCGATAGTAATAGCGGACTTCATGACTTGCTTTTCAACAAGATCATTGATCACACTTGACGCGGCATGCCATCCGATAACTCTGTAACCCCTCATCAAGAGATACTCGGTAACACTTGGATGCGTCATGGACGCAATCATCATGATGGTCTCTCGGGGCGCCGCTGCGTAAAGGTCTTCGCGCACTATGTCATGCGTAGAAGTACCCTTGATATCCCTTGGGTCCAAGGCAACACAAAAGTTGGGAACGATACCCGCCTTGGCAAGCTGAGGTAGTGCATGCTTGATGCAGAATATCCCGTAGGAGTCTTTTGGAAGCCCTAAAAAATACTCCTTGGTGAACATGCTGTTCGTAGCGAAGTCAAGGGAATGCCCCGCAGAAAAAAGCCAAGCGGTTCCCTCGTTAACACGGCAAGGGCCAGCCCACTCCTTGATCAACTTAAGGTTCTGCAAGATGTTTTCCTGTAAAGCTTCCTGAGGGATGCAGTCAACGGGTTTAATTTTTATTGCTTGTGCAGCCATGTTATTCTACATGCCCCCAATTTAATCTGTTGACTATGCTCGACACGCTTTGCTGCGGCATCTTGAATATTTTTGCGATCTCTTTTTGAGTCTTGCCCTCAGAGTAAAGATTCCGAATCTCCCTTATATCATCCTCAGTTCTCTTAGACTTGACATGCGCAGAGCCCCTTGGGTGTGTCCCGTGCTTAATTTTGTCCGCCATGTTTTCTTTCGGGGTCGCCCACCTAAGATTTTCAGGACAGTTATTCTGTGGGTTTCTATCTGCATGAGCAGCCTCATATTGCCCCCTAGGCGGAACACCGTGGAAGGCAAGGCAGACGAGTCTATTAACTCTCTGGAGCCTGTGCTCATCTAAATCGTTAGTCATACCGAACACTAAATAACCATCCTTTCTTAAGTACCCTGTCATAACCTTGTCTGAAGGATTTCCCTTATGTGTTTTTATCCTCTTTATACGGCCCAAGCTGCTTACTTGGTAGCGAGAGAACCCAGGGATATCCTTCCAAATCTCTTGAGACATGTCCTTACTCCTTCCAGTGTTCTTCTATCCAGGGATACGCATCCTGGAACTTCTTCATGGACATATCTCGGCGCATACCGTTGAAGCAAATGATGCGGGCGTTCTCAGGAAGTCTCGGCAAGCCTTCGATATTCCAGAAGTCATAGATACCATCTTCCCAAGACCAACACGGGTGTTTGCCTTCGCCTATGGCTGTGGTCTGCCAGCACTGATCAGAGCCAACGTACTCAGCCTCACCTAGGTCCATAGCACGTACCAAGCGTATCGTGTCCCATACCTGGTTCTCTGCTTCGGCATCCTTCATCCAAAGGGCGCCGGAGTAGGCCCTTGGGTTCTTGGAATCCCTGTAGCCCACGAAAGGCTCAGGGCGATCAAAGATCGGTGTCACATCATCAACAAGCAGCATGTCCAGATCCACGGAAACAAAGCGCGGTCCAATGGTTTCTTTCATTTCCTTGGAGAAAGCCTTTAGGCGAGCAAAACAACGCCCCCAGTCACGCAAGTCATCCCACATGGGGATAATGCGCACCTTGGAAGCGTCGAGTTCAGAGGCCCTGTCAGTAATGACACAGAACTCATGAGGGATATGAAGGTGGCGCTTGAACCCTGCGGCTAATTTGTGGACATGATCAGGGGTCCACTCGAAGAACTCCCTGTTCTTGGCATTGGGGTTGTCCCAAAACCATGTCACAATGCGCAAAGGATTGTCCTGAGATACTTTGTTTCCGCTATAGGTTGTCATCTTAATTCCCTGTCCCTATTGTAATTCCACGCAACAGTCCAATACCCATAGGGCGTGCTGACTCTGCATCAATAAATTCATCTACACTACGACTAAGCTTAAGGACACTCCAGGCATGTGCTGCGCAGGGCTTCTCAAACCAATGTTTTTCTACCTGTTTTTGAATACACCTTGGGTCTATATCGTGCATTGCCACGTAAGAGCTCAGCGGTGAGTAGTTGCCCAAGTCCGCCACCACATAGGAGAAGTCATGGCAACCATCTATGAAGCACAGGTCAAAGGAATGCGGAGGGCAGAGGTCTCGTACCTTGCTGATTACCAGAGGGTCAGTTGAATCCCCTGTAACCAAGTGGATGTCTAAGCCGCCTTCGCCCTCATAGCTTTTACAGCGTTCAAGGAGCTTCTCTCTGGCAGCCTTGTTATCCCCAAGATCTACTAAGACAACCTTGGCACCACTGGCCAAGATTTTAGTTACATACTCTAAAGACTCGCCCGCATAGCTACCAATTTCCAGGTAGGAAGTAATAGTGCCTTTCGGCATCATGGTGCGCATGTAGTTACACATGGCCGTAATCTCTTTTGGGTTCTGGCTTTGTTTATACTTCATGGCCACTAGGTCACACTCTTCTCAGGAAATAGTAAGGCTTTCGGGAACGTACTATGAAAGGCTTCCATTCTTTGTTGTCTTCAAGGAATTCTTCTGTGGCTTGCTTCGCGCCTTGCCATGTATAGTAATCGTCTACATAGATAACCCCGTCAAGGGTAACTTGGGGAGCAACGGTCTCAAAGAGATGCCGTGTACTGTCGTAGTAGTCTACGTCAAACACAGCGAAAGCCACGCTGCCTAAGTTGTCCTTGGTGACAAGGTTTCTAACATCGCCTTTGTGCAATTTGTACAGACCTGTTTCTCCACAGAGCTCCAGAAGAGCCTTGGTAAAGGTGCTTTGGAAGTCCTCTAGGGAATATGTAAGAGTGCCGGGGGAGTAAGGCCCTTGTGTCTTGGCTTTGATCTTGATGTCTTTCTCAGGGTCGCCCTCTGGTAGCCCTTCAAAGGTATCAAAGAGATGCAAGACAGCAGAGGAAGGTTCACGGATGATAGTGCAGGCAAGGGGGACAGAAGTGAAACCTTTCCACACACCAAACTCGAAGACATCCCCCTTGACATCCCTATCAAAGACATCTCTAAGGCCCTCGCTGAGAACCTTGATTTTCTCTATGTGAGATTCATGCGCGCCATTAGGGCGAAGAGCCTCGTATATCTCTCTCGCCCTTAGGTGCATAAAACCCCTAGCCATCCCTTCCTGTTGTCCACAAGTTTTTCTACGGTATATTCGTGTTCCTCCAAGCGGTCTAGCCACCATCCTCTTGGCTGAATAATCAAGTGAGCGTTGCGCCCGTCTGGCAGCTTCTTGTTAGAGGGGGCGGTAGAGATAAGAAGAAAGGCTTTCTTGGTAAAGCAGGCTTTGATATCGTCCAAGACAGGCTTGATGCTGTCAGGCTCCACATGCTCCAACACATCCAGACAGGCAAGATAGTCAAAAGGGTACCCTTCGCGCTTGGATGGGTGCTCCTCGAAAGCTTTCAGGGCAGGGTCGTAGTTGATAACAGTGATATCACGCTTGGCAAATTCTCTGTGAAGAGAAGCCTTACCACAGCCGTAGTCCAGGAGCGTATCCCCTGCTTTGAGGTCTAGGGAGAACTCTACGTTAGCAGCCTGTCGGTACGCCTTGGAGCCAAACAAAGGATCTCTTGAGTGGAGATTAGAGTTCATCTCCTGGTATTCCTTGGTAATCAAGGTGCTCAAAGAACATTCCTCATAGTCCCGTCAGGCATCACAATGTTCCCGCCCTCAGTTAAACGTATCTCGGGGTCTTCCTGGACGTTCTTGGGCCCCACGAAGTTAGCCTTGAATATCCCGTTAAGTTTCGAGGGGTCCATGAATGTCCCCTTCATCTTTCTCTCGGCGCCCTTCAAGTGGGCAAGGCGAGGCGGGAGAGTACTGGCGTCAAAAGGGTGAGCGGCTGAGGACATCATGTTCAAGTTCTTCATCCTGAGCTTATTCTTGTACTCCTTGAACACTACGGTAAAGAGGTAGGCGTCATGCCATTCCGTTTGGTCAAAGATTCTGCCGGAGGTGTACAAGTCATATACATCTTTCACGAGGGGAAGCGCCTCGGGTATCTTGAGTGCCAGAAACCCTGTATCCCAAGTATTCCAGGGCTTGCCTCTTACAAGGGTTGATACGTCCGCCTCGTCTGTCCAAAGCTTCAAGTCTTCCATAGTAATTTCTTTAGCGGAGGCTACGTCAGCGTCAATCCATATCACATAGCCTTCTGTATGCTTGCCTACTTCCTGATAGAGGGCACAGACCTTGTTCCAAAAGGGAAGAAAGTTAAAACGGAATTGATGTCCTGGCTCTACTTGGGGAGCAGGCGTGTGCTTGTATTTCTGCCTGAAGTATTGGAAGTCACCAACTGCGTTCAGGTCTTCAAAGCGTACATCAGGGAGTGCCTCTGCCCACTCTGAGGAGTAGATCCCGTTATACCAAGCAGACATCGTAACCTCCTTGGGTAAACCATTGCGCACTGAGGGCACTGTGCTACTCGCATATCTCTTCCACAGCTTATCTGAGAAGGATGTTACTACGTGGTACTTAGTCATAGAAGCCTCGTTCAATTTCTAGCTCGTTTACTTTGCGTCTGTATGCGTTCCATATAGCGGCGTACCTTGTGTACTCATAGCCGGGAATACAAGGCAGCCCTTCGGTCCAATGGATTGCTCCAATGTCTTCGGATTCAATGCGTTCCTCTGAATGGTTTGGGATAAAGTTCCAGCGCTCGCTCAGGCTACCCAGCAAGGGATTGCCCTTTGCATCCTTGGGGAGCCACTGGAATGTGTGCAAGTCTCTCCCCGACATAGTATTGGCCTTTTCTTTGTCCAAGTCCAAGGGGCGCCCTAAGTCAAAGAGCATCAAAGAAGACCAGAGCTTCATTTGGTATTGCGCTTGATCCTGGTTATCCATTTTGACAGTACCCTCCGGGCTGTAGTTATGCTTAACGCAATATACTGGATACCCCGGGGCTTGTGTAGCCTCCCGTAGAATCTTATAGGGATCATCCAGAAAAACAAAATCCGAATCAACAAATAGAGCGGCATCGTTAACAGAGAGCCCAAGATGATTGCAAAACGCAGGGACAAGGAACCGAGAGTGCGCAAACTGCGTAGAGAAAGGGCGCCCGTCAGACTTGTCCACAGAGCGGCCCGTATCTCCTTCCACTTCCCAGCCTCTATTAAAGAGACCAAGGCTTCTGAGGAGCCTATGGTCCAACTTGTAGATGGATATAGGTCTCGAAGCCTGTTCACGGATGGACTCGGCACATATCTTCCATGCTGTGTCTTGTCTTTCGTCATATCCAATTAGGACATGCAAGTTGGAATCGGGTCTCATGAGCAAACCCCTTGTATTTCTTCGGCGTCATCCTTCATCTCTTAGTTGGTCCATTATCATCCTCCGACAGGGCTTCATTGCGGTATGCGTAGTCCCCAGCATCATAAATAAGCTGTAGTGCATTGTTTCTGGCGCGTGTAACTTGCACAGCAGGTCAACCATCTTGTTCCATTCTGCGACAATCATATGTCTTCTCCATAGGTAAGCTTGGCTTCCAAGCGAATACAGTGCAGTGCTTTGCGCAAATCTTCTACGCCATTCTTGAACCTGTGCCGCGTAGCATACTTGATAACTGCATGTTCTGCGGGGGTTAGCTTGTTTAAGTGTGCGTAGATAATGGGGTCGATAGCCAAGCTTTTGTAGTGGCTTCCTCCAACTTGTTCATCAAAGACACCCCCTGTGTACTTATCAGGACACCAAGCTTCGTGCCCTTCCTCTTGTAAGCACTTCTCGCATTTAGGCATCTGAGTCCCCCTTGAACATTGCATCCAGAGAAAGCTTGGCCTTTGTCACTACGTCTAACAGAGATAGCAAGTGAGCCTCTACGTCTTCCAACTTTCCTATGTTTTCTTGCATCTCATCCTTGGTTGGCTCTGTATTCAAAAAAGCCATGTACTGGGTTAAGGCGGCTACTAACTCAGTGGCCTCGCTATACATTGAAGTTGCGCGCACTGAGGACTTCATCTAGTACGCTACGCAGTCCTCACAGACAGTTCCTGTGACATCTTTATCAAGGTGAGCCCTTCGCACTCTTTCAAACTCTTTGCCATGCCATACCTCTTTGAAGCTTTGAGTATTCAAGTCTCCTACCTGGAAGCGCCCGTCAGCATCGAAGCAACACAAAGAGAACTTACCATCGGCCCTTACATGCCCCTCAGTAAACGCAGACCAGCACGGCAACGGAGACACCAGACCACCAATGCGGCCCATGTTCCCGGCAGTGGGTTTAAACCCCAGCTCTTCTTCTCTTTGGGTCGCAACGGCGCCCATCGAATAAAGGGGCAGCCAATAGTGTTCATCAACGTAAGGTTCAATGTGTTCTTTCACCAAGGCTTCCATCTTCTTTTGTTGCTCTCCGTCATACATAATTGAAGAGGCATAGACTTTTGTCTTGTAGCCCTTGGCATCACGTATAGCCTTTGTGCTTTTCAAATACAACATGGCGTCATGGAAAAGCTTTCCCTTTACTTGGGTAATGTCTTTGAACTGCTCTTCGTCTGCATTGTTCATGGAAAACTTCAAAGAGTCCAGCCCCGCAGACATAAGACCTTCGATAGCCTTGGGCGTGGCAAGGGAGCCGTTGGTAGTAAGAAATACATAAGGACACTTAAGCTCCTGTTTAAGGTACTCTACTGCCTCTACTGCCAGTTCCGGCGCCATCAAGGTTTCCCCAAGGTAGAAGATGCCTATCTCCTGGACGCCTGCATCAATCATTTCCTTGGTTATTCTTTTGAATAAGGCAAGGTCCATATCGCCTACGGGCTGGTGGGTGCGGGATCTAATAGCGCAAAAGCCGCACCTGTAATTACATCTCCCCGTCAATTCTATCTTTACGCTACGTGGGATAGGAGGGTTCGGTACTAAGAAGTCCTCCGGTATATGGGTAATACTGTCGATTCTCTTCGTTATGCTTTCTGTCATGCTCTCCTTTTCTTCCTAAGTGATCTCACAAAAGCCACCAGCACAGGCAAGCTCTTGGCTCCCTACTGTTGTGTCTTCTTTCTCATACTCCCGAAGGCCGTCCCAATTAACTTCCTTTGGCATCTTTCCAAGCAACTCTTTGTACTCGTCTTCTGTTATTTCCTCGTAAGGCGCTTGCTTGTACGTGTGCTCCTCGTAAGGCAAGAAGGATACACCAGAGATATGATCAAAGTTCTCGTAGACCCATGCCCCTACCTGGAGCCATTCATCTTCACGCACTGAGATCGTGGCGCTTGGCTTATGTTCACACCAATAAACCTGGTATGCCTTCCATAATTCCAAATGATCCGTAGCCGTAATCTGGCCTCTCGTCAAGGATGACTTGGGGGATGCCATTGGAAAATCAAAGACTACGCTATGTGAATTGAAGAGATCATCTTCGTGCGGAAATCCCTGCGCAATCATGAATTGGGATAGAGGGTCTTTCTTGTCGCCCCTTACCCTGCGGATATACCAAGGTGCATGCCTAGGATGAATGCCGGACGCAGAGTCTACTAGCTGGGACACAGTGCCCGAAGGTTTAACGCAAGTAATCGCAGCGCTCTCTTCTATGCCCAGCTTCTTGGCGAAGTCTTTGTTTGCCACAAGAGCTTTTTCTTTGAGGGCGACCATGTAGTCCTTCGCATCAAGGCGTGCCATCTGTGCATTGTCCAAGATACCTGTCATGGATACGCCAAGAAGACGTTCTTCTTCTGTATTCTTTTTCCAGATCTTACGCAGGTACTTGAAGTCGTTCAGAGTGCTTTGGAATGTCCCCAAGATCGTGGCAAGGCGTACCTTGCGCTCCAGGTCTTCTGGCTTGTCATCAGGGCGCACCACTACCTCGGTAAGGTTACAGAATTGGTATGGTCTGAGATTGATCTCCGAGTTATGTGCCCAAAACCCATTGGCATCAAAGGACACTACGTCTGCTACTTCGGCATCCCAAACATCTTGGGTATCGTAGTATTCCACAGTAGCTAGCTTTGTGCTCCAAGGTTCCTCTTTCCACCGGACGCCTTCGATAAGGGACTGTTTCGCCGCCTTTCCTTTATGGGAAAACCCAATTTGGGCGAAGTACTTTTCCACAGACTTTCCTGAGATGATAAGCCGCCACGAAGCCCGACACAGGTACTCTTTATGCCCTCCCCGCCCATCTGGCATAGACGTTTTTCTTTCGGGAGCAGCGTCTCTGATCACAGACTTCATCCCAAACCGTAAGAGCATTCTTTGTACAGTCTGGAGAAGCGAATAGGAAGATTGTCCAAGACGAACAGAGTAACTCTTTTCTCGGGTTCCTTCAAAGTGTCCATCGGCGTCAAAGAGACCTCTCAGAAAAGCCTTTTGGAAGGAAGAAGATGTCAATGTTTCAAGATGTTCAATGTCTGTCTTAGCGCCATACTCAAACCCATAATCAAAGGGAAGACATCCAATGTTCATTACATAGTAATCTTTATGTTCTCCCCATCCGTTCCAATCAGACCTCCGTTTCCACGGCGCCCTTAGCGCAGCTTGCTCTATTTCTTCGTAGATCCCCTCGTGTCCTGCACTGTCCCTTTTGAAAACCTTTACTTGACCAAATTGGGATCCATTAGTGCCCTGAGAGAAATTACCATCTCCAACAAAGGCCCCAAGAAGGTAGCCGTGTTCCTCCCCGCCTTCTCCTGCCCACTCAAGAGGTTTTTCTGGGGGCTTCGACAGAAGCAGGGTCTCATCCTTGCCCAGGTCTTTAACCTGTTTCCAGCCGTCTTTCGTACGGAGCTTGTGATCATCTGTAAGAGTCAGTGCATAGCCATCCTTAGAGAGGAGTCGCCACAAGTCTTTTTTACCCGATACCCAAGACCCCTTAGCGGCTCTGTGTACCTTCCCATTTACCACCGCCGAGAAAGACAGGTCCTCTAGGTCCTTGATTTTCTTTGGCCCTTGGTCCGTCATTAGAATAGTATCTTTATGAAGACTGCAAGGATTGCACCCAAAGGGGTGGTCAGGGTCTCTTCGAGTAACATGGTTCTTCAGGTGCTGCTTGACTGAATCTCTGTTGAAAATACCGCGCTCGCCACTCTTGGAATTGAACAGGGAATGCCACTCGTCAAAGAAAAGGGACATATCAGGCTTACGTGAGTAGACGGCTGAGTTATTAGCGAGAGACCTTTGTGGTTCTGTGCGCCACCACTCGCCTGTCTTGGAATCTCTCAAGCGAATGTCTTTGATATCACTCAAGGAGATTAAGGCACTTCTGCGGACCCCACCTACGACTACTACCTCGCCAATCTTGCAGCAGATGTCATGGCACTCTAAGGAAGTTAGCTGGCGCCCCTGCGCATCCTTGAATATCTCTACTGTAAATTTAAGCAAGTCATCCAAGGGGTCTGGTCCACTAGACCTTCCGCCGAAAGTAACAAGGCGATCTCCCGCAGCCCTTAGCTTGCTCAAGTCCCAGCTAGGAATTTGTCCCACGTACAGCAAAGAGATAAGCTGACGTAAAGCCTTGGCCCATCCCTGCTTGCTATCGTCTACGACTATCGTGGTTTCACAGTTTTCTAGAATCTCGTTTACGTCAGGAAGCTTCCTTGTATTCTCTTCCTCAACAGAGAAGCCTACGCCTGTGCCACACATGAGGATATACAAGAGCTCATCGAAAGCCCTAGGATGATCAATGGGGAGATAGGAACAGTTGAAGCCCGCCACGTTACACCTAGCTAGGGCAGGGCCTGCGGTCATCAGAGCTCGCATGCTAGGCATGATCTCCAAGTCATACACAGCCGCTCTCAGGTCTTTCCTCAGAGCCTTGGGTATCTTGTAGGAATACTTTTCTTCTAAGTGCTCTCCCATGAAACGGAAGTAGCGCTCTACTGTCTCATCCCAGGTTTCTCTGCGCTTCTCTTCGGGGAGCCAGCGGGCATAGCGACTGAGCGCAATGAATCTCGAATACTCAGGGTTACTGAGGCTGTCAAAAGGGTCCATCTACGCGCCCCTCAGTTCATTGTCTTGTCATCTGTGGCGAGAAACTCAAGGTTGTCTTCCGCAATAGATTTATGGAGAGCCAAGCGGATAGCCTGCGCTTGCCAGAACTGATGAAGGCAGTTGTTGCATACGTCCACCATGTACTTAAGTTTGTCATCCCACTCTTGGTCCAGGTCCTGCGCTTTCATCTGCGCCACCCCTTGCAATATCGCTCCTGCACCCTTGAACACATCTATCTCTACAATTTGGATCGCAGGGTTAAGCCCCTCCAAGTGCGCAGCAAGTTCGTCTTCTTTAGTCATTAGTATTCTCCCTTCAGGAAAACCAAAGCCTCTTCCTCGCTGTCGATGGACTGGAGTGCTTGGTATTCTTCTTTCGCAAGTTCTTTAAGCTGCCCGCGCTCTTTGATATAGGCCAATCGCGTAGCAATTCCGGTTTCACCAGAGAGTCGGGACTTCAAGACACGCACGGTGGTTATGAGACGTAAAGCACGGTTGTCGTGTTGACCATCGCGCTCCAGACCTAACACTGTATCACTCAGTTGGTATATGCTGCCAGCACCCCGCGCATGGCTTAGGCGTACCCTGCCTCCCTCCTCGTGAGGCGTGCCATCGCTGCCCCCTCCCTTGGTCACATGGCTGATTGCGACACAAATAAACTCCAGTTCATTCACTAAAGTTCTAAGCCCTGTCATGAATTGGTCAATGGCTTTTCTTTCGTCCACATGCGTCCCACCAGAGAGGACAATAGAAATATGATCAAGCAGAATTACCTTGGCGCCAAAGTTAGCCACCATGTAACGTATCGTGTCGAGCACAGAATCAATAGTGTTAGAACCCCAGTGATCCCACAGTACCCACCTGTCATTATCAAGAACCTCGCCCCATGCTTTGTCCACCTGCTCGACAGGCGTTGCCTCAAAGATATCGGGGAGGGCCAGGTTCACCCCCATGTGCATCCCTGTGAGAATCTTGACTGTCTTCTTTTTGTTCTCTTCAAAGAAAAGGCAACCAAGCTTAAGATCTGTGGTCTTGTAAAAGTGAAGCCCTAAATCTTTCATGACCGTGCTCTTACCAAGGCCGCTGCCTGACAGGATGGTTATGAGCTCTCCTGCGTCAGAGGCGCCGTAGATCATCTCGTTCAGGCCAGTATATGGGTAAGAATAAAATACCTCGGGATCTTCGTGCAGATACTTGAGGGTGTCGCGGCCAAGGACCAAGCCCTGTCTTACCACTGACTTGGCAATGGACACAGCAAAGTTAAATTCGTCTATCTTTCTCTTTTCCAAGTAGTCATTGGCGTCCTTGAGACCGTCCTCAAGTTGAACAATGCGTATCTTGGACGGAGGGAAACTCTGAGAAAATCTCTTGGCAGCCTTTTGTCCCGCCGCATCTGCATCAAAGCAAATATAGATGACCTCGAATTTATCCAGGAACTCCTTTTGAAAATCATTAAGGCGGGTATCATTGGCCCCGTTCTTGAGAGAGACCACGGGCATCTTGCGCTTGAGCATTTGCCACGCGCTCATAGCGTCCAGTTCACCCTCGGTAATCATTAGCCACTTGGACGGCCTGAATGAAGTAGTCTGCCCAAAGAAGCCCGCATCTCTTGGCGCCTCATGGAATGTCTTGGTCCACTTGAAGGTCTTGTTCACGCCCCTTGTTTTCAGGGCTACCAAGTCAACCTTGGTATTGCCATCGGCATCCTTGGTATTGCCGTAGAGGCGAAAGCGCAGGCATTCCTTGGCTACGTCTACCTCGTACATCTTCAGGGTGCTTGGGACAATTCCGCGTATGGCGCTGGGGGTAGTGGAAGGGGACCAGGGGGGAAGTGTTTCTACGAGAGTACCATTGCCTTCAAGGGGTCTGATCTTGCCTCGGTTCTCTTTGATGTATTCCTCTGCTTCTGCCTTGGTAAATTCCTTGGTGCAACTATTAGCATAGCAGATGCCGTAGTAGCGCTCGTCATTCTCCTTGTCCTGGTATATCGAAGCGGCATCCGAAGATGTACACCCCCAGCAAGGCAAGTGTTCCGAGAGGGGCTTCCCATAGGATCTAGTCAAAGCTTTTGCAGCTCCCTCTTGTAATGAGAGAACTCCTGGAACAACGTCTTGCCTGCCGTGTGAGATAGCTTGGAGCGCTCTTCCAGCGCTATGGCTTTCCACATGATGTTACAGATGTGATGAAGGAGATGTACCTTGCGCTGTGCTTGCCGCGAAGAATTATAGAGCATGCTGGCAAGCCGCTCTTCGTAGTGCATGACTGTTTTTTCAAGGATATGGGGCGGGGTATTCTTAAACGTCTGTCGTAGGGACACTTTTGATTCACCTTGGATTTCGGGCTCCAAGTAAGGCTAATCTTATTTGAGTGTATCCGCAACAGGAACTTGGGGAACACCATGCAAGAACGCTTGGTCTTTAGTAACGGAAATTATAGGAAGGAATAAACCATCCATAGCAGAAACAGGAATAGCCCACTCTACCTTGTTGTCCAGTATTTCTTGGCGCCTAGGTAGATAAAGAACTGCATGGTGTTGACCTTGCATCTTGCCCACAACGATTGCCATGTCGTCTGCGTCTATGGTCGTAGAAAGAATGCCAAGCTTGGCCAAAGCATAGTCTTCGCAGTCACCCGACATATCGTCAAAGAGTTCCTCAGGAAGTTTCCAATGGTCTACGTCTTCGTGTTCATAGGCGATATTCCAGTTAATCCACTTATTAGTCCCATGCAAAAGACAAGATGTCATGAGATTCTTTGGAGGTTCCCAGTCTAGCCATGCTTGCACAGCCTCAAGCCAGTTTCCCCTGTCATTTATAGGCCGCGCTATGGTGCCTAAGATATTCAGATCTTCAGTCATGGCTAAGATCCTCCTTGTGTTTCCTACGGCGCGGAATTACCTGTGCCTTGTTCTTGAACACCCTATGGCCAAGCTTTCTCAAGATAGCCACAGGTCTTCTTGTCTTACGCTTAGGTTTCCGCTCTTTGAATGTCTTCTTCTTCACACCGCTTACCTATTTGCACCTCAGAAATAACCAAGGGTTCTGTGGCGGACAAGTTGGATACTGTATGCCACTCCGTTGGGATAATAATGATCTGAGAGCCGGGGCCATAAGAGCGGCCACGCATTTCCTCAGGGCTATCGCCTGTAGATACCAAGGCATTGCCCAGCACAATGGTCCAATACTCGGTTCTGTGTTCGTGTCGTTGCACTGAGATAGCTTTACCTGGATCAAGTACCAGGGTTTTACAGACATAGCTCGTAGTGCGCAGGGCATCTACATAATAGCCCCAAGGCTTCCTGACATATTCTCTGCAGAAACCTTCAACGAAATTAGTCATAATGTAATTACCTCCGTAATTCCTCCGGCGTCAAGTGCCCCCGGGAGGGGTGATAGGGGATCTCCCGGGGGCGTCCTTAACAGGCTGGAGGAGAACCTGCCAAGGGGCTAGGCTTAACCGTGGAGGTAGCCTAGAAGAAGTAAAGGGTTACGCTGTGCGTATCACCTGGAATCCCACCATAGAAGAACCAAGGCAACACCGTGCCAGCCCACCATCCAACCGCCTGTAATACCAGCCCAGACAGTAAAGAGGGTTGTTTCAGGGATTAGCGCAACACCTACGATAAGACCAAGGCCAAGAATGCTTGACATCGCAACGTAAGCAATTTCCAAGGGGTCAGTACCTAGCATGACTTGTTCTCCTCAGGTAATCTTCGAGAATACTACGTGAACTATTAGCTTTACCTGTTTGCATAAAGCGAGGGGCAATACGAAGCCTTTCCAAAGCCTCCCTTTCCGCTACAGGAATGTCTTTGCTGCTCTTTCTATCGCCGCCGTTCACAAAGACCATCCTTTGCTCAGGCCCATACATCTCTCTTACTTTCTCCAGGAAGTCCACAGCGTGTCCTTGCGAATCATCAAAGGCAAGCACTCTGCTAACCGTTCCGAGGGCTTCCAGGATTACCTTGCGTTCTTTCCAAGGTAAAAACCAAGTTTGCTCAGGGCGATCCTTGCGCTTCTCTTGTAGCCAAGCATCCGAGTTTAGACCTACGACTACATTAGAGCCAATGCCGAGTAGTTCAATGTGGCCGGAGTGCAAGGGGTCCATGCCGCCAGTCACGAGGTAAAGAGGCGTCATTGTTCGCCCCTTGCTTTTTTCATAGCGTCAGCGGCGGCTTGCATTTCAGGGCCTTTGAGGTCTTCGGCTGGCAAGCGCCCCAAGGCAAACATGGCGAGGCCGTTTAGTGCGTCATGTAATGCCTGTGTGATCATCGCGGCCTTTTCGACTTCCATCAACAGCCGCATTTCTTCGTTGGGTATTGGATAGGGCGAACCGGACGGTTGGTCTGCGTCCGTCCTGTTGTCAAAGTAGTCCGCAACCTCGTCCAAAATGTCGAGGATGATTCTTTCGCCGCTCATCGCCTGCCCCTACATCTGTTCTGCAATTAGAGCAGCGATATCCGCCGTAATGGGATCATTCCAGGCAGACCTACGAATGGTCATCTTACCCTCAGGGTTTCTTAGAACTTCCTGAATGTAAGCGTCTTCAATCTCAAGGGTGTTCTGGTGGGTGGTGACATGAAAAGACACGGTGGCGTCTTTGATATCTACGTCAATGATGTGGAAGTCTACGGGTCGCATTGCTTTGGTCCTCCTTAGCTTTAGCGATATGCCTTAGTACGCTTAGATTACCTTCGTGTCAAGAAGTTTTTCCATTTGGTCTACAATGAATTCCTGGGGGTCACCATCGCGAGCCTTGGCAGTGCCATAAGGCATATCCCCAGTGGCCAAGTAATACTCGTAGAGCTCATCTGCTACGTCAGGATGATCACAAGCCTCTGCAAAGTCAGCGGCGCCATTAACCAAGTCAATAACCAGGGCTTTGCCTAACCAATGTTCAACAATGTCCAAAGGGCTTTCTACGTCTACCGTGTTGGGTCGCCCGTCAACGGATCTGCGGTATATCTTGGTCATGCAAGTCTCCTCCAAGGGTTCCAATGATAATCCATTCCTCGCCAGCTAAGGCCAGCCAGGTAAGATAAATGATACTCACGGGAAGCATGAGGGGCGGGGCCACAAAGATCAGCCCCATGATGCAGAACCAGGTCCACATTAAGTCATGCTGATTCATGTTCATTTTGCCATCCTTGGTTATACTAAGGAACCTTGTAAGGGCTCTTAGGAACCATGTAAGGTTCCTTAGTAAAACTAGACTAAACTTGGTTTATCCTTAGAACCCTTAGGGTGTCCTAGACTCCCTAGAACTTCCTTTGGTCTTACGAGGATTGATTCTTTTCCCTTATTCCCTTTATTCTATGTCCTCTTAATCAAAGGCGTTCCTAGGTACTACCTAGGAGAAATCTGCCTGTCAAGAAAAAAGAAGGGAAAGGGGGCAATAAAATAAGGTAGCTAGGCTGAGCTAAGAGAGACCCTAAGAGGTAGCAAAAGGGGCTCTCAGAAGCCTCAGGAGTGCCCTCTTCTCTTAGTGCGTTTAGAAAGGGTATCCGTTAGAATGGTTACATGGAATGTACTTATTGTGGAGATAGAGCTGAAACCTTAGATCATGTGGTTCCTTTTTGTTCTGAACGTCCTCAGAAGCGTAGAACATATCCTAAGAATAAAGTTGTTCCTTGCTGTCAAGAATGTAACACATTACTCGGAGCTAAGTATTTGATAACGATAGGAGAACGTGCCCTATTCCTTGCGAAAAAACTTAAGACGCGCTACGAAAAGGTTCTGTTGTCCCCTGAGTGGGAGCCAGAAGAACTAGAAGAACTTGGCTATACTCTGCGCCCTGCGATAGAAAAGGCTTTGATCATTAAACGTGAGGTTGAAATACGTGTACTCCATTGCCAGAAAGTAGCCTTAGAAGGACCCTCCATTAAGGACATTTGGAAAGACGCTAAAAATGATGCCTTAGAGGGCGTAGCACGCGTCTCTAGCGGGCTCCTCTAACATTTTCAAAGCCGTGTTAGTTAAACAGAGAAAGCCCTCAGTAAGCGCCTGAGGGCCTCTCATACGATATACCTAGGTATGGTTGCAGGTTTAGTCGAGGCCTGCCGCAAGTAGCATCATGGGTGCAATACCAAGGGCTGTGATGATAACAGCCAAGTCAATTATTCTGAATAGCATGTGAAATCTCCTTCATTCCCAATGTAGTATAGCTTATCCCGCAGTGCAATATACACAGGGGTATGCTAGGTATGCTTGAAGGGTATAGGAGGCTTAGTTGGTTCCTAGAGTTTTCAGGGCAGTCCAAAGGGCTACAACCCCGGTCCCTATGCCGCCAAGCCAAACCAGGAGTTTCACTGTGTTCTTCCCTGTGTTGACTTCTTCGCGAAGGTGGCGGGTCTCTTTGAGAGCCTGATCTGCCTTTTCACCGTTGCCTTTCATCTCTTTTTGTACTACGTTTAATTGAGACGTAACCTCAGCGTGATTCTCGACAATTTTTTGGTAAAGAGTTAGTTGAGTAACGGTTTCATCATCCATTGGAGCCCCCTGGAAAGGAAAGAACATGAGAGAGTGGAATTACTACGTTGCCATAGGAATTGCTTTGCTGGTCATTGCCTTCTTTGGTCTTTGGGGCGCTGTGACAGTTATCACAGTGTGTCTGGTAATCCAGTATATTCATCACGCTAAAACAGGGCGTTGGATAGAGTAGCCCTTATTCCTCCTCAGATGGCGCGGTTACTTCGGTACCTGCCAAGGCACCAAGCCCCGCTGCCCCTGCGGTAAAGAGAGGCGCATTATAATATTCAAAGTCACGCACAGGGCGAAGGGCCTGCCGGACGGCTTGTCTTCCCGCGTGTTCTCCTGCAGGTCTTGCCGCTTGCTGTGTAAGAAGGCGAGCGCCTGAGACCGTTCCAATGGCATTCCACAGAGCCCACCCTGTTCTTGAGATGACACCACCAGAGCCAGAACGGTTCCTAAGATTAGCGGGCGTAGTGTCGCCTACGATATCTCTAAGTGTATTCCTGTAGTTTCTGAAACGACTAAGTTCTGCGGGTGTAAAGAGTTCAGCAAGATACTCAGGGTTCCTGGACATCTCACTGTCAATTCTGCGCAAGATCGTGTGATAGCTTGCCCGCGCTTCATTAAGCCCTGCATCTGTAGGATTAAGGAGTGCTTGGCGTGCCGTAGGGTTGTCCCCAAAGAGAAGACGCGCAGCTACAGCTTCTCGGGTGACTTGAAACTGTTCAGGGAAGTTTGATTTAAGATGCCTTACCATTCCCAAAGAAAGGTCATTGCGGCCAACACGCCCGTTACCCATTATCCAGTTAGCCACTTGATTGGCAGAGCGCTCATCGCGGACGATTCTATCCATTGTTTGCCCTACCCGGGAAGGCATGGAACCCGCCCGCCCTCTGGGCTCAAACAAGCGTCCCTGTTCTGCTCTAGCACCTCTTGCAGCGGCGTAGGTTTCAAAGAACTCAGGGGGCGAATCAAAGAGCTTGGCATCCACAGCATCGTCTAGCCAGGTATCAAGCCCGTCCAGAACACGCTGTGCTCCCATAGCATCCGTAGGTGTTCCGTTTCTACTGGCACTTTCAATACGTTGTCTAAGAAGTCTGCGCACTCTGTCGAAGTCCCTTGAATACTCAAGGATGTCCCCGCCTGCCATGCGCTGTGCTAGGCCGTCTACATCGTTAAGGGCATTGATTGTCTGAGGGGTTAAGCCACTGTCAATGACTATGCCACTCTGATCCATAGATCCTGTGATACCTTCTCTCAGGCTCTCTAAAGAATCCCCTGTAAATTCAACGTCACCAAAGGCGCGGGTTTGGTCATAGAGTTCGCCCACAGTAGCGCGTTGCTGTTCAAAGGAAGAGGACAAATCATCTCTGAGCATAGTCCCCGCTTGTGCTTCGGGGTTATCCAGCGAATCAATATCAAGGGTATTGCCAAATTCATCTCTTTGCGCTCTTGCGTGTCGCGCAACATCCCGCGCTTGGCGAAGGTCTTGGGCGCGTACTTCAGCAGAGGCAGCGGGGCCATAAGAGCCTCCGCGTGCATCGTCCAGCGTACTCATCAAGGCCGGGTCTTGTGTCGTCTGGGCTCTGTTAAGGGTTACGCCCTGTTCTCTTGCTCTTGCTACACGCGCAGCCGCATCCGGAGTAAGGTTTGATTCTTCTCCGAGAGCACCGCGTACTCTGCGTCCCGCGTCACCCACGGTTCTCCCTGCCCTGTGAGCCGCAGAACCTTGTGGCCTTGTAGCACTCTGTGGCCCCATAGGCACAGCCGCAGGGTCAGGAACTGATCTCACGCCTCTCCCTAAGTGTCTCGCAGCGTTTCTCACGCCACTACCTACGAGAGGTGCCAAGGCTTCCCCTGCACCGCCAGCGCCCGCAGCTAAAAGCATGCGCCCGGGGTCTACGCCTTGCTCTGAGCCTTGGCTCATCGCTGTTACATCTTGGGCCAGACTTGTAGTGCCTGAGAGCGCTGCGTTTGCAAGGATACGTCTTAAAGGGGTACGAGCGGCGCCCGCAACCCTCGCCGCAGGTGCATACCACACACCCTCTGCAATAAAGGTAAAGAGATCCTGAGGGGAAACACCTGGGGAGTTCAAATAAGCAAAGCCATCTGTAGTCTCGGAATTTTCGAAGTTAGGATCATTGGGGTGCCTAGCTAAAATTCTTCCTTCACTGTCTTCTCTTACTTCAATTCCCGGGATACCCCGCCTGATAATGTCCATCTGAGCACGGGGGTCTGGGGTTATTGCCAAGGCGCCAACCACATCCCAAGAGTCCTCGAAACCCATGTCCACTGCCCCGAGTTCTCGCGCCCCTTCAAAGTCTGGGTCTCGCCGAGGGGCAAACATATCTCTCACGAAGTCCTGCGCCCCACGGGGGCGGTATTCCTCTGCTCTAGCGTTAAGCCTTGCCGCTTCTTCAGGTGTAATCACGCCCGCTCTGCGTGCCCTGCTAATATGAGTTGTTTGACCCATGTGCCCTTCATTAAAGACAGGAGGGTCGTTAGGATGTCTCTGGTCAGGAAAAGGTTCACCTGTCTCGACATGCCTGCGGATATTGTAGTAGTCCTCGCTAGGTGCGGGATAATCCTCAGCCCTTACAAGGTTCTCCCCTCTTTGGGCAAGAAGGGTATCAAAGGCACTTGGGGTATCTTCTTGGGGTCTGCCTTGATCTTGCTTTAGAGACCTGCGCGGTTTGTCGTAGCTTGCTCTTTGCACAGACGGCGGATTAAAGGGGCCACCATAAACAGGAGTGTTTCCCGGCTTTCTTGCTGACCGCGTAAACCAATCATGTGGAAAACCAAGATTCATCAAAGACCAAGTTCCTCTTTAAGGCGATTAACCGCCTCTTGTCTTGCAGCACCCTCAGACATATTGGGGTTTGCTTGGCGCAACTCTTGTGCGTATTGCCCTGCCCTCCGGTTAAATTCACTTTCTGCTTCGTCCAAGGTTATAAAGTCCAAGGGGGTATTAGTGGCGCCCAGTGCAAGGCGCATAGATGCTCGGATTCTTACCTGCATAATGTTGCGTCTGAAACCGTCCACCTTGGCTTGGAAGGTCTCTGGGTCATCCCCGTCAAAGGGGTTAAAAGAGTCCCCAATGTCAGGCAAGAAGCCCATCATACGTGCCTCTTCCGCGCCTGAAACTGTAGCCCCTGCGAATTGTTTGATGTAGTTATTCATAATCACCAAGGCCGCTTGGCGTGTTCTCGCAAAGTCGTATAACCGGGCGTCTTCTTCAGGAGTTGTATTGTCATCACCAAAGCGGCGTCTCAGACTTATCCAAGCCATCTGCATGCGTGGCCAAACCTCAAATTGCTCCCCGTCCCCATACAAGCGTTGTAGCTCATCAACCTGATCTAGGGTTGCTGTGGTGGCGTTAAAGGCGTCAATGTATTCCCGCTCTTGGGGAGCCCCGCCTTGGATACTCCCGCTCCCCGTGCCTACCGCAGACCCCGGAACACCTTCCTGTGGTCTTCCTTGTTCTTGTTTCAAAGGCATACGTGGTTTGTTCTGAGGCATACCCTGAGGCGGTCTTTGTTGCCCTTGGGGCGGTCTTTGCTGCATACCCTGAGGTGGTCTCTGAGGCATACCCTGAGGTAGTCTTTGCGGCCCTTGGGGAGGGCTCTGAGGCATACCCTGAGGCGGTCTCTGAGGCATCCCTTGGGGAACCTTCTGCGCCATGCCCTGAGGTGGCCTGATCTGGGGTGAAGGCATAGGCCCTGCGGGCGCGCCTTGCGACATTTGATTCACAAAGTCCAAAGCAGGGGAAGCCCGTGCAACCACGGGATCAACCCCTTGTCCACCCTGCCCTGCTCCGAGGGCCAAAGGAGACGCGGATTGTTTCAGTGCTGCTTGCTGTGGCTGTGTGTAAGAGCTCATAGCATCAGCGGCTAGTGTGGAAGCCATCTGCATGATAGGACCTTGAATGTCATCCCACCACTTAGGCTCTTCCTCTTCCTTTTCTCTTCCAAGGATCTCAGACGCAGCTTCAGCTAGAATTTTACTCAGGTCCTTGCTTTTTACAGCAGGGCCACCGTTAGCATAGCCTTGGACACCGCCGCCGTCTTTGAAACTCGAAGGGCCTCCAAAGGCAGCTTGATTACCTTGACCGCCTTGACCGCCTTGTGCGCCAAAGTCCATCAGAGGATTACTGACACCTTGCCAGCCAAAGTTATTGCCTCCGCCGCCCATAGCTGATCCTTGGGCGCCTGCTGGCCCTGTAGGGGTCTGCTGAGGCTGGCCTTGGTTCCCAAAGGCTGGCTGTTGGTTTTGATTCCACTGAAAACTAGTGCCGCCAAAGTTCATCAAGGGGTTACTTCCGCCTTGGCCACCAAAGGGGGTCTGCATATTTACAGGTTGCTGGGGAAGCCTAGAAGGGCCTCCAAAGGTATTCTGAGGCTGGCCTTGGTTCCCAAAGGCTGGCTGTTGAGGCTGTCCTGCCTGAGGCTGACCTGCACCGCCGCCAGGCCCAAATGGGTTGGCTACGCCTATGTTACCAAAGGCAGTGTTTTGCCCCATGTTGTCAAGAGGATTCAAAGGTTGTCCTTGGCCTTGACCTTGGAATTGACCTTGAAATGGCCCGTATCCTATGGCCTTTCCCGGTTGAACGTATCCTTGAGGACTTCCAGAGCGATTTATACGATACGTGGAAGAAAAAGGAACCTGGTACCCAAGGGGGTTGGCAGTACCGCCATCAGCGTACCCTTGAACTTGGCCACCATTGGCATATCCCCCAGTAAGACTACGAGAGTCAGGCGTGCCTATTCTCCCCAAGCGCTCCATGTGGCGCTGAGCTGCCTCAGGTGGAACAAAGATGACTTCACCGTTACTTAACTGAACGGGAACCTTCTCGCCATTGCGCGCTTCATCAAAGCCCTCTAGCCCCCCTAGATCCAAGGCTCTTCCGTAAAGAGACTGTTCGTCCCAGAGAGGTTCCCTAGTGTCGCGGAAGGGGTCTTGGACAGACCTGCGTACTTGACTGCCCTCAGCATAGCCCTGTACCCCGCCACCATCGGCAAAGCGCAGCGCGGGACCCCTTGGATCTTGCGTACCACCAAGAGGGATAAAGGGATTGTTTCGACTTCCAATAGGCCCTGAATTTTTATGGAAAGAGGCAAGCATTTGCTCTTCTGCCTTAGATTCATCTATTGCTTTTTTTCGGTTAGCCGCTCCAATGCGACCAGACCCCGCACCGTAGATAGGAACTCTAGCACCTCCTGTGTAAGCCTCGTGCGCTGGGGTACCTGAAGCCCAATTAGGTGCATTGCTAAAATTGTCAGAGGCCCCCGATAGCCTGTTTAAGGCTTGGAAGGCTGCGTTAGGAACCATGTTCATTGCTTGGCGATCAGATATGCCATAACCGCCCATGCGCGTAATGTTGGTCAGAGGGTTCATGGTTGTATTCTGGGAAGTAAACCCGTTGACACCGCCGCCCTCTGCATAGCGTCTGGGGTTTTCTTGCGGACCAAAACCAAAGCGCTCTCCAAGAGAGGTCCTTGCTTGTTCCCGCTCAACATTGCCGCCTAGGGAAGACAACGGATTACCTTGAGTTCTTCCTAAGCCTCTCCTTGCTTGACGGGCAGCACGCCTGCCTTCGTTTCCGAAGTTACCGCCTCGGTTTCCAAACTGGCCCCCGGGAGCAGGCGCGGGTGGAGGAGGAGCTGCCTGAGGCGGCATAGCATTGTACCCCTCTGGGCCATAGACTTGAGGATAGTGGTCCTCAGCATAAGGACTCATTCCATAGAGTTGATTGATATAAGGATTATAGGCAATGGTTCCTAAAGGCGTTCCATGTGCAATAGAGCCTTCTGGTATCCCAAAGGGTGCTTCGCTTTTCTCGCCAAACTGAGCCATGAAAGCGTCTAGACCTTCTTGTGAGCCAAAGAGTTCTTGAATCCAAGGGTCACTAGCCGCGTCTGCGGGAGTTGCTCCGGCATTCGTTGGCGCGGGGGCAGCAGTAGAATTGCCTCCCATCTGGTTCATCAAAGCCATTGTTTCGAGGGCATTGCGATATCCAGAGCCTTGCCTATTGTACTTCCTGGAATCAAAGGGGTTTCTACTTGCCCATGAGTCCAAAGCTGCTTGGTCTTGGGCATTAAAGATTATCTGGTTTGTATCCGGGTCTACGTTGTAGTAAATCTGGTTATTGCGAGGTTTACGGCTTGCATATGTCAAGGAAGACCTGTTGCCTTGTGTGGCATTGCCCCCGTCTTGATACCCCTTGTATGTGCGCCGATTATTCATAGGTGTTCCTTAGTATCTGCCTTGCGATTTTAAAGGAGGAAGAGGCCGTGTGGACATAAGATTATCTAGATCCTCTTGGCTGTCAGGGTCTGTGAAAGTTTCATAGACACGCGACCTGATTCTGTCCACCGCATCATAGTCAATTTGAGGTCCCCCAGGGGCTGCTCCCATATGATCATTCGAAACCAGGCGAATAAACTCAGAATCCTCTGGGTAATCCTGCAGAGTGTTGTTTTGCAAATCCCATTCCAAGGCACGGTAAACAGCGCTCTCAGTTAAACCATAAGGACCTACAAGTCTGCTCACACTTTCTTGGATCACAGGGTCACTTCGTAGAAACCCGTAGTTTTCACTGGTATGACCTTGGCGATCAATGGGCCCTACTGCCTTAATCTTGTCTTCGTGCCTACCCTGTTCTGAAAGCATATCCATGCTTCTGCCTTGATACCTTGAATCTCTCTCAAAGGGATGCTCTTGTGAAAGCATGTCCATGCTTCTGCCTTGATACCTTGAGTCTCTTTCAAAAGGATGCTCTTGTGAAAGCATCTCCATGAGACCGCTGCGGCCCCAAGGCGCATAGAGGTTCTCTGTGGCCTGAGGGCGTACTTCGCCACCGTCTGCATATTCTCTTCTTGTATCATTACCAAAATGTTCTTCCCAAGAAGGCTGTGGCCCCCAAGTATTATCCAAAACATTACCTGTAACATTTTCCCATGCTTCATAGATCATTAAAGGTCTTGTTTCTCTAAGCTGTTCATGTAATCTCTCAATCTCAGCTTGGGTTTCAGGCCCTCTGCCTCCAGATACCCACTTATAATAAAGGTCTTCCAGTTGTCTTTGTCGTTCTTGATCCCTTAGGGTGCCATCAATGCTGCTGCTTGACGCATCTGTGTCAAACCCGTGTGCAGGACTTCCGTAGGAGCCTACTTCTCCACCGTCTTGGTAATTCCTTGGCATAACTCTACCTCCTTCTCGGTAATCTTCGGGTCTTGAGCCCTGTCTCATATTCAAGCTAACACCGGGCACACCAAATTCTTCGTCTTCAAAGAAGGCGCCATAAACGACACTATCAGGATGATAGGGGACAAAATCTTCATTGTATAAGCCTGTACGTGTGTCTTCCCCTCTGACACGGTTAAGCATCTCTCCCAGCTCTCTAACGGCCTCTTGCGCAGTAGCGCCCTCAGAAATTCTTTGGCGAACATAGGCGTCTTGTGCTTCAAAAAGTTCTTCTTCGTGGGAGCCGACATCTTGGTAAAATCCTTCAATCTTTCCTTGAACACCTCCGCCGTCTTGATAATTCCTTGGCATAACTCTACCTCCTTCTCGGTAATTCTTCGAGGGTTCTCCTTGTCTTAGTCTTTCTTGGTATTCTCTTACATGCGGGAACCGCTCTACAAAAGGTTCCCAGAAATTTGGCCTGTCCTCTGTCCTCGAAGGACGAAGAAGCCAATTAGCGTTATCTTCTTCTCCCCACGCGATAGGGACACCTTTGTGGAAGTAGATGCCAGACTCTTCGTCATAAGTCTCACCTCGCCGCAACAACTCTCCCATTTCTACAATGTTCATTTCTTCAAGGTCAGACCTTGTGGCGTGACTGCCCGTATAATAACCGTCTTCATCAAAGGAAGCATCGCCACCCAAAATTCCAGAGATATGCCCTATTTGATCCCGAATAGGAAGCTCCCCTAGGGTTCTTCGGGTATCCTCTCTCTCTTGGTGGTTCTTAGTAACCTGCGCCAAGGGGTTGCTGACCCCGCCACCGTCTTGGAAAAAGCCGATTACCGACTTTCCTATGCCCACAGCCTGTCCCAGTTGATCAAGGAACGATGGGTTCTCTGTGGCTGTACCTGTAGACGAGCTTGAGCCCGTTCCTGTTGTGTGCTGTGGCGAGAGTTGTCCCCAAGTTCCGCCTATGCCCTGTGCCATGTCACCATAGAACTGAGCTGTATTAAATGGGTATTGTACCCCGCGTCCAAACTCGTCCACCCCGAAGTCCAGGCCGCCCTGCGCTTGTTGCTCGAAGGCTTGTCCTATGTTTGTCAAGTTGGACGCATTAGCAACCTGTTGGTTTCTTAGCATATCACTAAGGGCCATCCCGGTTCCCACAGCCCCGCCTTGATATCCCAGGTCTTGTTGGCGAAGCCCTTGAGCTCTGTCCCAGTTATCCTGGAGACTGCCGTAATTCAATTCCTGCTTTTGGCGCGCATAATCCCTTGCCATCTGTGCATCTGCGATTCCAAAGCGCCCACCACCGAAAGAGCCTGCGAGTGCCTTTTGACCCGCAAGCCTTTGCCGGTCTTGATCATGCTGCTCGGCAAGGCGCTCCATCGCAATGTCGGAGACATTACCTTCATAGGAGTTCAAGTATGGCTGGAGGTCTTCTTGTGTGGGCGCCTGCCCTGTTTGGGCGAGGTAGCTAAGGGCGCTTTCTTGTGTGGCTTGGTTTAGAGGGTTCTCTGCATCAGCGATCTCGCGCATGCGCTTGTAGCCTTCAAGGCTATCAGGAGCAAAGGGGGCTTGGGGAACACCGGGGTAAGGGGTAAAGGGCTGTCCTGCCGCATTCCCTGCCATGCCAAGGGCTTTAGACCACGCGGCTTTGACCTCAGGCGGAATGTCATAGTTTGACCATTGATCAAACGCCTCTTGAGAGTTACTTGTTTCTGTAGTGCTTGAACCTTTTCCCATGGTTATTTAGCTAAGACCAGGACACTCCCCAGCTTCTCGAAGCCCTTCCTTTTAAAGTACCGCTCCAGCAAGTCTATCTGATCTGTGTATTGAAAGGTGGACCCAACAAAGGGAAAGCCTGAGGCCCTTGCAAATTCAATACCAATGTTCAGAAGACGGTTAGCTAGATTGTAGCTGCGGTAGTATGGATTGACATAGAAAACAAGATTAACCAGCATTCTATGTTTACTCCACCAGACCCCCTCTAACCGGAGGGCCAGTATGCCTGTAATTGTATCATGATTAGCCTTATCCGTGTAAGTAGATAGCCAAACGATGCCTTCCTCGGAAGGACCTAGCAGATTCCAGAAGGTCGTCTTGACCGTTTCAGGGTCTCTAGGGAGAAATTCATGTAGATTATTCTGTTCATCAAGAGCATCCCCTACGAGAAACCCCACGATATCTTCAATGTCTAGAACAGTAGCGCGGCGTAGCTTATGGCGCTCCGGGAGGGCCTCCTCGGGCATTCAATGGTCCTTTCAGTGCTTGATTGTCCACGGGTCTTTCCGCACTGCCTTTGTAATTCCTCCGAATGTTGTCTACCAAGGCGTCAAAAGCCTTAACTCCTGCGTCTGTATTTCCATCCCCGACCATTGACACGATGTCAGCGGGAATAACGTATTCACCCTCGCTAAGCATAGCGGGGACATCATCTGCCCTGCCGCCACCAGGTATTTCACCCATTGCCCCGGAGAGCATGTCCATTAAAGCGTTTTCAGCCATGTATTATCCTAACATACTAAGCGCTTGATACATAAGCGCCCGCTCTGACCCAGACAGGGGCATCTGTCGCCTGCATCAAGGTCATAGTTCCATTCTTTCCCAGAGACGTAGTGGCCTCTATGGAGATCTCTGCATTCTGCTCGATGATCATATTGTTGGTGCCATCTCTGTTGAGAAGGTGAACAAGGGTCCAGGTATAAGCATTGTCAAACCCCGCAATAGACACGTTGCCCCCTAAAGCGTCTGCGTAGACTACAACAGGAGCGCCCTTGGATAGTTGTGACTGTCCTAAATCAACTCTGATTGAGCCTGACTTTCCGTCCAAGGAGATAGCCTCACGCTGTGGGTTGGAATCTGTCGTAGCCACTTTGCGTGCCTCTGTGTAGCACCTTTCCACAGCCTTCTCCATGTCTCGAAGAGCCTTCTCAAGGTAGTTTTTCTGCCCTTCTTCAAACAAATCCTCAGGCGGGTTTGTCAAGCGTACCGTGAAAGCCTGTGGTGGAAGTCTCTCAAAGGCCATTACTCTGCCTCTTCATCCTTGTCAGCCAAGATATCTTCTACGTCTTCAATAAAGGGCTTAACAAAAGCGCAATCGTCTGCAGTGACATCAATTCCAATGCGGCACTTAATTAGAACAAGATCCCTTTGGATTTCTGCATCACGTACCGCCGCGTCTTTCCAAGCAACAAACCCTGCACCCGCAACGGAGAACCCGGCTACTACTATGCTTACGATCCATACCGGGAGCATTTTCTTGAAGTGATCTTCAATATATTTAAGCATCATCGTTCTCCATCGGGCTGCGCCCTGACACGGATATCTCCAAGGCGGAAATTAGCGTTAGCCACAGTGCATGTTACAGTAAGATTCATTTGCCGCCCTCTAAGGCGCACACTTTTCTTGCCTGTCATAGTGTTCACGTTGAAAGGCCCCTTCTTGGAAAACTCAGCAGCTTGAGGGTACTTCTTGGATTCAAGGAAGAATTTAACGCTGTCTGTCTGGTCAACATCAGGGACAAACTGGTCTACAAACATCATCTGGTCGCCGTCTTCTATCTGGACCGCGCCTGACTGCAAGAAGGCGCCCAGAATGCTTGTTCTATCGTCGTACCCACTTTCATGCGTGTAAAGGGACGAGGACACAGAGGCCGCTGTGGTAGCAAGAGGGTTAGCGTAGAGCTTGGTGCCTGTCCAGGTTGTGCGTGTGAGGTTCCCATCATACCAGGTATTTTCAGAGTAGTTATGGATGATATAACGAGAGTTCTCTTTGTTACTCCCGGCAGGATAAAACCACCATATCTCTGAGAACTCTGTGTTCACTCCACAGAATGTCTTTTCTTTTTGATTCAGGTTCAAACGGTAGGGATGACTTTGAGAGAACACGGCTTCGTCCAATGTGCTGTTAAGCTGTCTTACCGTACCATCATAAACGTAGAAAGACCCCTCAGACATCCAGTAAAGAATCCCGTTAAGGTCCACCCCTGCATTCATCCCTGCAATCCCGCAGTTCGACCCCAATCGGCTAAACCCGTAGTAATCAGGAGGCCCCACATAGTTCATGGAATACGCACCTTCATCTGTGAAGATAACGTGCTCTTTCTTTGAATCCAAAGCGCCTACTATTTCAGAGCCAATAGGAAGCCTGTAATCCCCCGCACCATTTGTAGCCGCCGCTGTCCACTCGGTATAATCCTCTGTATCAGACCAGCGGACAAGCATGGGATCAAAGTTTCCCCCGGCAACACAAGTGCCGCAAAGGACAACCTGGCGCGAAGGGTTACTGAGGAACATCACGTTATTCTTTGTCGGTGCATTGTTCACAATGGAGGCTCGCCCGCCCGCAGATGTCTCTCTGTAATACAAAGAACCATTCTTCTGGCACGCAATAAGATCTTCACCCCAGTTATCCAAGGTCCATTGTCGCAAGGCTCTGGCTACACCCCCGCTGCCTGCCTCGCCCCAATTACCATCACCCCAGGGATCAGAGCCCCACCCAAATAAAGCCCCATTGGATTTAAGACCCGCTGTAATAAGGAATTGAAAAGAAGCGGAAACATTGCCTTCCGCCGTGTATGTGCTTGTGGCAACTTCGGATGAGGGCAAGGAGACATCAAAGTGATTCGTACCTGCCGAGACAATGCGGTAGTGCCCTGCGGAAACTGTTTGTCCCCCATCGGTAAGCTCGACAGAGGAGTTTATGTAGAGAAGGTCATTTGCTTGTGCGCCGTGCGCGACCAGAGAGACATTAACTACGTTAGACCCGGCTGTTCCCGAGAAAGCAGAGGCGTGGGCAACAGATGCCCGAAGAGGCGTGATGTCTTCCCATGTACCGCCCTTATCAACCCAAAGGCTGTTATGCGTTCCCAAGGCTACATATTTGGAGCCGTCTAGCGCCGCCCAAGGATGGATAGCCCTGCCTACACCGTGGTACCAGGTCGCTGTATCGCGCTCTTCCCAGCCACCTATCTTCTCGGCATACCCGGAAGAGAACCTGACTTTATCCGCAGAGGTCCAAGACCCCTCAGCTTGATACTGAGTGACATTGCGGTTAATCCCCGGCTGTATATTAAGTTTTTTGAGAACCCCTTCGCTCATGGGGCCCCCTTACTGCGTTTCGCCTTGGAAGAAGTACCATGCGTGACTGTTGGAACCCTCCTGCTTCACTACCATTAGTGCAGCGCCTGATCCATAGTTATTCAATCCCGTATGTCCTGATGTGTTTACCAGGGAGGTGCTGGTAGGTGCGGAAATCGCAACGGTAACACCAAGGGCAATAAGAGTTGTGTTCCAGCCCACAGGAAGGGCCTTGTTAAGGTTCAAGTTCATGGACGTAGCGTTTTGCAACACCCAGACCTTGCCTGTATCAGCAGAGGTGAAGGTAAAGGCGCCCGTGGTTGTTTCCACTGAGACCGTGTAGTTTGTAATCACGTTGCCTGCGAAGTTATTATTTGCGTCAAGACGGGCAACAGAACTAGCTATTGTTTTCGAGACAGTGCCGAGCTCTGTGCGGATGCTTGTCAGGTCATCTCGCAGCGCCGCTGAGACTTGCGAGGTTACGTTCATTTGCCGGGCTACTTCAAAGACATTGGTGCCATCTGTGTGTACCAGACCCATGAAGTCCGAAGGGATTTTAAGGGCTGTTCCTGCGTCTGCTTCTACGCGCACGCGCACGGAGGCGCTATTAGAGATGTTATTCCTGATCATGTAGTTCTTGCCTACATTCGGAACATACACTGCGATATTAGAGGTAGGAGCGCCCGTAAAGACCAGCACAGCGTTTCTCGACTCGTCAACTACCCCGTTAGCCTGTGATAAGGTAATACCCCCTGCCGAAGTAAGATCTACTGAAACGAGACCTGCTATAGAGTCTTCAAGAAGGGAAAAGACGGTATTGGCCTTGGTTCCCCAAGTATCCTGGTTTTCACCTGTTGCCTGAAGTTCTAGTCTAAGTTGTCCTGAATATGTGCTCGCCATTTAGTTTTGTCCTGCAAGTGTATTGTTGACCTGGTGCGGGTTAGAGAGAGGTTCCCCTGAATCTCTCCGCGCTCTTCGGCCTTCGTTATTAGCCCCTTGGACGGCTTCCATGTATTTAGCATCCCATAACTGTACTTGGCTCCACTGCTTGGAAAACTTGGACATCTCAGCCATAGAGCCGTAGAAGAGAGCGTTGGGGTAGGAGGCTGTCAGGGTATTCACTGAACTGCCCGCTGTAAGCTTTGTAGGCTGCTTCTCGTAAGTCATAACAACCTGAGAGTTGGCTTGTGGGGTAGGTGCGATAAGGAACGTGCTAACATCCGCGTCTGCATAGTAAACAGGCTCAGCGGTAGATGTCTCGTAAGGCCAATAAACATCACAATACCCGCGCGTTCTCTTCCTTAGAAGCCTGCGATCTCCTGAGGATGTCTTGAAAAGTATCTCATGCCCCAAGCGATACCCTGAAGGCTTGCCTAAAAACCGAGAGCCCTGTGTTAGAGAAACAGTGGTTTGTACGAGGAAAAGCTGTGAATCCAGTTCTCGCGCCAAGCGGTCCTCTGTCAGACCAATGGCTGTGGGGATATACGCCCGGAATTCCGCAGAATCGTCCTCAGTGACGTTTACAACTGCAGATACCAGAGTAGTATAATTAGAGATAACTTCGGCCATGTCCTAAGTTTATCACAGGGCTCGCCCTTAGGCGATACATGGCAAAAGCCTAGCTTCCCGTGAAATCATCAAGGCGAATAGAGATAGAAATGGCATCTAGTGTCGTATCTCCATCGGACGTATTCACAATAGTTGTTGTTCCACTCCAAGTAGCATCTGTTTCGGACCCTACAGAGAAAGTGTACTCAAACTGGATGGTGTCATTGTTTGTAACGGTAAATGAGACAAGCTCTGCCTCGTTAAAGGTTGCAACAGTGCCAGCATTGACTAGAACCTTACCAGAGGCTGTCGCCCCACCCACCCCTGCGTTAATAGTAATTGCCGGAGAGGTAAACTCAAGGGTGAGCGTAGTATCAATACCAGTGATTGTCTCAGTGCTGGTAGACTCAGTCTGTGTTGTATCTACAGCATCGTAGCTAATCCCGGTCCAACTAATAGCATTGGGTGTCTTGTCAAAGACCGTATTAGAGATTGCTTCTAGTTTGTAGTACCCTGTGTCTTGGATTGTCTGTGTTGCAACATCTCTGACTTCTATCTTTAAGACAATATCCATAGTACTATTATTCTGGAAGTTATTAAGGAGTTCATAGGTCCTGTTTGAACTTAGGGCTTGCCATGAATTAAGTGTCCCAGTAGAGAGGCTGGACTCAGATCCACTTGATTTAGTTGCTCGTATCTCATAGAGAGCCCCCGGACTGGCCGACGCAGGATCTGCCCAATCATCGTGACTTAGGGTATAAGAGTCTCCTTGTCGAATATCAGTAGTACCATCGGTATTAAATCTGAAACCCGCTTCGGCTCTTGCATCTGTATCAGTGTTGGTGGCTTCCTCAGGTGTTCCTAAAGTTCCAAGCAGGCTAATAACGTAGACAATGGGTCTTGATCCACTCATCACTCCAATGTTTATTAAAGGCATTTTATTCTCCTATGCACAACTTACTTGCCACTCAAACAAAGCGACTTCATGGTTATTAGACGCGGTTACGTTAGGAAGACTTGAAACCGAGAAGCCTGTTCTTGCCGCGTCAGACCCTTGCAAATGGTGTATGTTTCCAACGGCGGGTGGATTATCCGTTCTTTTCACTGTGTCTTGGACAGATACAGGGATAGCGCCTGCAGAGGCAGGTCTAGAGGTAATAAGCCAGATCATAGACTCAGCAGACGAGGGAACATTAGTGCTAACATTTATAGTATAATCTTGGCCAGCAGACGCACCAGTAATCCCGCCAACACTGCTCCTCATAGTAATTTCTGGGGTGCTTGACCTGAGCTTCCACGAAGAAAGAATAGCCCTAACATCAAGGCCTCCCCCGCCTATGCTTGCTGCAAAATTTACAGAGACCCCAAGAGAGTCTATGTTAGCAGGAACTTGGTGCTGAAACATATGGTAATACCAAGTACGAAGAGCATTAGCAGTGCATACACCAGCACTGTACAAAGGGGTAACTGATGTTCCACTTACAGCAACCCAAGTAATACTTTCACCGTTATCCCTAACTGAATACGTAGTCAAAAAGAGAGCCGGGTAGCTTTCACTCTCGTTGTAGACACTTACCGAGGTATGAAATTTCTGTGAAAATTCGTCTTTTTCGAAGCTATTTGCTGCCATGAAAGACAAAACACTT
>Ga0209273_10000723_pt1 | contig 37760 bp, 36 predicted proteins | sample tdAd471_FD_187126 | JGI IMG/M metagenome (GOLD analysis project Ga0209273, IMG submission 187126) | Marine sediment microbial communities from the Atlantic coast under amendment with organic carbon and nitrate - tdAd47.1 (SPAdes)... | ecosystem: Environmental > Aquatic > Marine > Coastal >...
CCGGCAGATCGTCGAGGAGTGGTACAGCCGCCCGGACGAGTTACCCGAATTGATCATCACGGCGACCAACATCACGCTGGGGCGCGAATGCCTGTTCACCCTCGTGCGGCCTGAAACCTATCGCCGACTGGTCGATCGCGGATGGCTCGCCGTGCAGATTGACTCGCAGTCCGACGCCGCGAAGGAATACCGCGACATTCCCGGCGCACTCTTCACGCTGCCGCAGAATCTGCTGCAGACCGTCGTCGCGTCCACCGCGGTTCCGAGCGCATTTCCCACCCAGGGCATTCGCCTCTACCAAGCCAACGGCCGCAAGGAAGTGACGCATCGATTCGTCGACGGCGGCGTACTGAACAACTCTCCGCTGCACCTGGCCATTGATTCCGGCGCCACGCACATCGTTTCACTCGAGCTCGACCCGCTGCGGAAGGAGCGCCCGCTCGATGCCGACGAGACCGGTCAGCGCTACAACCTCCTGGAAGCCGGCGTCACGACGTTCACTACGCTGCTGCGCCGCGCCATCGAGCGAGACGTGCGGCGAACCGTGACCTGGAACCGCTTCTTGAGCGCGCATCCCGCGGTACTCGCCGCTCCCAAGGGCGTCTTTCGCAGAGGAACGGTACCACCCCGAGAGAGGAAGCGTATCATCCCCCTCTATCGCATCGCACCGGTGGAACGCGAAGTCGGAACAGCCGAGTTCGCGGGACATTGGGAGGAAGGCAAGCGCCGGACCACCGTGCGCGACCTGGTACGACGCGGCGTCGTCGATCTGAAGGGTCGTCACGTCTGGCGCGCAACGCTTCAAGCGACTCCGATCGTCGACGAACAAGGCGACCACGTTCGGGTCAAATAGCACCGGGACCGAGCCCTTCGCTTCCCCCACCGCTTCAGGAGATCTGAGAGAGGAGGGCTCGCGGTGAGATAACCTGGGAGTTCCCAAGATGTTCGATAACCCGAAGACCAAGGACCTGACGATCCTTGAGCAGATCGTCGTCCGCAAACGTGCAGAACTCGTCGCCCAACGCGCCACAGTGAGCGAGGCCGACCTGCGCAAGCGGCGGACGCCGGGGCGGCGCGGTTTTCGCGAGGCGCTCGAGGCCAAGGCCCCTGCCGTGATTTCAGAGATCAAGAAGGCGTCGCCCTCCGCAGGCGTGATTCAGCCCGACTTCGACCCCGCCACGATCGCAGCCCGCTATGAAGCTGCGGGAGCCGCCTGCCTGTCCGTCCTCACCGACGTGCAGTTTTTCCAAGGCTCTTTGGACGATCTGGTCAGCGCTCGCTCAGCAGTTCGGCTGCCGGTCCTGCGCAAGGACTTCACGCTCGACAGCTATCATCTGCTCGAAGCCTCGGCTCACGGGGCGGATTGCATCTTGCTGATCGTGGCCGCGCTGACCGACGTGGAATTGCGCGAACTCTACGACGAGGCCAAATCGTTGGAACTCGACGTCTTGGTCGAAGTCCACGACGCCGAGGAATTGGATCGGGCAGTCCACCTGGGAGCGGACATGATCGGCGTCAACAACCGCAACCTGAAGACCCTGGAAGTCTCGCTGGAGACCTCGTTCGAACTGGCGGAGCGCATCCCGGACAACGTCCTGGCAGTCAGCGAAAGCGGAATCCGGACGCCGGAGGATGTACGACGTCTGCGCGAAGCCGGCTATAGAGCCTTCCTCATCGGCGAGACCCTGATGAAACAGGCCGATCCCGGCGCCGCGCTTACAGAACTTCTAGGCGGCTAGCTTGTCGGGCGCCCGGGCTACTCGAACAGCACCGCGGAGTAAGCCGGCGGGGCGTCGCTGCCGCTAGGTCCGAGGAGCGACATGTTCGTGTTGCCCGAGACGTCGATGGTGTCGCCGATGACGAGCGCCCACTTGTTCGAGTTCTCCGGGTTGCCGGCCCAGTCAAGATGCTGCGAAGGGAAGTACAGCGACCCTTGGAAGAACGAATTGGCGTTGCCTCGAAGGATCTTGTTGCCGCTGCCGCGGTTCGGCGTGTTGGGGTTGCCGAAGAAGAGGACTCCTTTATAGGTCCCCGACGTCGGCGCCGACAGCTCAGCTAGCCCGTTGCCGCCAAACTCGATTCCTTGGTTCGGGTTCGTCGAGCCGTTGTAGAAGAAGACCTCGGATCCGCTGATGTCGCCGCCGGTAACCTGGATCCCCTTGCCTGTAAAGTATTCGCCAGCGGAGAAGACATGTGTTCCTCCAGTGATCTTGATGCCCTGAGGATAGTACCCAGGCGTATATGTAGTCACTCCGCCTGAGGTCGTCTTGCTGCCCATGGCCATCGTGCTTGAACTCGGTACCGGAAGCTCCGAGAGCGGGTCAAGAATCGGCGGAACGCTCGTCGTAGGCGAGGGATTGGTGGTGCCGCCGCCGGTGTAGCCGCCGGTCACTCCGACCCAAGAAGCTTGAACATCGCCGCCGCCCACGTTGCGCATCGCGCTCGGGTCGGTGGAGTTCGTCATCAGCCCGCAGTTCGCGGTCAGATTTCCCGTGCCGTTGAAGCGCATTCCATCTTGGGTCGGGTCGTTGTTCAAGGCGATCATGCAAGCCTCGCCCCCGGTTTGGAGTCCGGCGGTCGCCCGTCCTTTCACATTGGCCGTCGTCCATCCAAAGAACCGCATGAACGTCAGGGGGACGTCGCGAGTGACGACGGCCTCCACAAACTGCGTGTCGTCCTTATGAATTCCCGTCTTGGGCGGGTAGAACACGCGAATCTCGGACGCTTGGTAGCCGTGCAGCTCTCCGTCGTCCTTGATCCAGTTGATTACTGTGGTGGTCGTCAGGTCGCTCCCGCGGCGCAGCTCGTGTCCGCCCGCCATGGCGGCGGAATCGGCGGCGTTCTGGGCCATCCGCTTTTCCCAATAGACGCGTCCGCCGTCAAGCATCATCGCTACGGCGCCCGCTACGAGGGTGAAGGCGATGACAAAGACGATCAGAATCTGACCGGAGCGGGCGTTCCTCGATGTGGAGGCGAGCGTGGATCTGTGGCGGGCTTGGGCGGCGAACTGCATGATGTATCTCTCTATCCTGTAAAGCCGATTGGACTTTTCGCTACACCAAGAGTCCTATGGAAAGCCCAGTACGTAAAGTTGGGGAACCTCCTAGTGGGGCATACGACTAAGAAGTGAAGGACATACTCCTTCGGTCCAATCCAAGGTATGACGCGAGAGGGAGAAGCGGGCCTACGAGACCCATCGCGTAGGCTGCGCTATCCAAAGCGGAAGGGGCCGCACGTCTGGCGACGTGCGCCCCAATGTCTTTCATCATGTCGAGCCGTTGGCCATAGAACAGGCCTCCGCGCCGCCGGCTAGTTGACGATCGTCTTGACCGACTTCCCCCGCAGGGTAATCTTTTGCCCCAAGCCCACCAGCGGGCCCATGATCGTTTTCAACTCATGCGTGAGAGTGACGGAAACCTGACTGCCCGGCTTGTTGTCCGGCGTCGTGGCCACGGAAACCGAAATGACGCCCGGCACGCCGATCGCTTGCTCCTTGGCGTACGTCGCAACCGTCTTCGCATTCTGCGGAAGCGGGTTCTTGGATCCATGCACCATCGCATACCGCGACGCCTGCTTAGCGGCATGCGTGAGGCTGTTGTAGGTCCAAATGACCCGCCCGACCTCAAATACGCCCGCTACCATAAACAGCAACAGCAGGAATACGAGCGAAAATTCGATAATCGCAGCGCCCTTCCGGCGATCCATCCGGGGGTTTTGGGGACGTTCTTTCGAGAGTCTCATGGGGCTTCTTCCTTCTGTCGACGGAACTATTGCACGCGCATGTAGCCGCTGGACTTCACCGGCACGTTCCGAGGAATACCGGGGTACTTGGCAAACGTAGAGAAGTTCTTGGTGACCACGGTCTTCACGTAGACCCTGGGCTTGCCGTAGTTCGGGCAACTGCCGTTGAGACAGCTCACCGCGACGCCCGGATTCTGAGGACAGTCGCAAAACTGGGAGGCCGCCGCCGTCGCGCCCTCAGCGCCGGCCACGTCGTTCAACGCGCGCGCTTCCATCTCCGCGTAATTGACCGAATCCACGTTGCGGCGTGCGCCGAAGGCGACGCCCGAATTCGAGCCGCCGGCGACGCCTTGCGACTGGATGAACACCCGAGCGAAGTCGGTCGCTCCGATCGTCAACATCAGCAGTACCGGGGTCATGATCGCGAACTCGACCATGTTTGCGCCTCGCTTGTCCCGAAGCAGATTTCGAAGGTTGCTCAAGAAGTTCATGCGTTCACCTCTACACATAGTACCAGTACTACTATTACTCGAACAAGACTGCGGTGTAGGCGGGAGGGGCCTGGCTCTGAGTCGGGGGACCGATGACCTGATCCGTCACCACTCCGGAGATCTGGATTGTGTCCGCGATGACGAGCGACCACTTGGCGATGCTGGACGGGTTTCCGGCCCAGTTGAGGTCCTGCGACGGGAAGTAGAGCGCCCCTTCAAAATAGGAGTCGGACGTGCCTCGCGCAATCTTGTTGCCGGGGTTCTTCTTGGGGGAATTGCGATTGTTGAAGAACAGCACCCCCTTGTAGGTTCCCGAGGTCCGGGCCGTCATCTGGACCGAGGCGTTGCCTCCGATGTCGATCGTGCCCTTCCCGTCCGAGTTGACGTTGTAGAAGAAGACGTCGGAACCGGTGACCGTGCCGCCAGTGATCGTCATGCCGTCCTGGAGGATATAGATACCAGGATTAAAGTGGTGCGTACCGTTGGTGATCTTGATCTCCGAGCTATGTACACCCGGGGTGTAGTAGGTCGTGGTGGTGCCGCCGCTGCCGCCGCCGTTGTTGCCCCCGCCATTACCGCCGCCGTTGTTGCCCCCGCCATTACCGCCGCCGTTGTTGCCGCCGCCATTACCGCCGCCGTTGTTGCCCCCGCCATTACCGCCCTGGGCGGCTCCGACAAATCCGCCGAAGGCGTTGGAGGTCGCGGCATTGTAGATCGTGCCGGCCGGAGCGGAACCGGCCGCCGGAACCGGCAGCTCGGCCAGAGGATCTATGATCGGGGGCACAGAGGTCGTCGGCGAAGGAGTGATCGATCCGCCGCCCGTATAGCCGCCCGTCACCCCAACCCATGTCGCAGTGATGGATCCGGTACCGACGTTGCGCATGGCGCTCGGGTCCGTCGAGTTGACCATAATCCCGCAATTCGCCGTGAGCGTCGGCGTCCCGTTGACCGTGAAGGCGCCGCGCGTCGGGTCGTTGTTGAGCGCGATGATACACGCCTCGCCGCCAGCCTGCAGGCCTGCGGTAGCCCGGGCCTTCACATTGGCCGTGGCCCAACCGAACATGCGCATGAAGCTCAGGGGCACGTCCCGCTCCACGAGGACTCCGACAAAATTTCGGTCTCCGTCGTGAACGCCCGTAGTGGGCGGGTATTCGACGGTGACCTCGGACGCGGTGAAGCCGTGGAGGACTGCATCCTGCTTCACCCACCCCTTCACGTCGCCCGAATCCATATCGTGACCGCGCCTCAGCTCGTGGCCCCCAGCCAGAGCGGCGGCATCAGCGGCATTCTGGGCCATTCGCTTTTCCCAATAGATGCGGCCGCCGTCGAGCATCAGCGCCACGGCAGCGGCGATAAAGGTAAGCACCACCACAAAGACGATCAATATCTGGCCGGATCGTTGGTCTCCCCGCGGTCTTGCGAGGTGGTGTGGGCGCGAGTTGAAGCGAGCGGATGAGTGCATGATGAATTTCCCTGGGAACTGTACTGCTCGTTCCTCCTCACTCAATGTGCCCGAAAGTCCGAAAATCGCAAATAGAGCGCCCGTACCGATCTCAATCCAGGGTAAGACCCTAACACTCAAAACTAAAGTCAACTCATTGATTACAAGCTACTTCACGGAAAGACATAAGACACTCAAAAGCGTCAAAGCCGCCGACGCCCTGGGCGTTTGAACGCTCCTTGACAAGCATCACATTCCCCTAGGAAGAAACCCAGTCCGCTCATCGCTCGGCACACAGAGCCGGACACCACGCAGTTCTCGACGGGAGCTACGTGCCTACTCCCCCATGGAACGCGGCGTCGACGATGCCGGGAATTCGATCCAGGAACTGAGCCGGCGTCGGGGGCGTCCATAGCGCCCGACATCCAAATTCAATGATCGATAATGCCCATCACAGCGCAGTCGATCGGCGCCGGGAAGCGATCCACCGCCGTCATGGCGCCCCAACCGTCCATGGTCACCAGCACCTTATCTCCCGTCCCGGCACCGACGGAATCGACCGCCACCAGCGGCGCGCCTTTCTTGACGGATCCGTCCGGCCGAAGTGTCTCGACCAGCAGGAGCTTGAGCGAGTCATGAGACTCGTGCTTGTGCGAGGCCACCACCTCGCCGATCACTCTACCCGTCAGCATCGGTCACCGTGACCTTGTCGACAATACCGACTACGGTAGCGTCCGAGGCGACTTGGTCGGGATAGAAGGGGATACAGGCCTCGCGTCCGCGCACCCAGTAAATCTGATCGCCGGATCCCGCGCCCACGGCGTCTATGCAAACCAGCGGATCGCCCACGTCTTCCCACTTCTGATCGACCGGCTGGACCAGGAGAAAGCGCCGTCCCTCGTGAGCAGGCGTTTTGACGGTCGCCCACAGGCGTCCGGTCACGCGGCCGAGCCTCATGAGGACTTCTTCTTGCGGGCGGATGGTTTAGCGGACGGCGCGGCTTCGTCGAGTTCGACCTTGTCGACAATGCCGACGATGGCCGTATCGACGGGGATGTCTTTCAACCCCTCGGTCATTCGAGCCGAGCTGCCTTGAACGGCGAGAATCGTCTCGCCTACGCCGGCTCCAACGGCGTCCACGGCCACCAAGTGAGTGCCCTTGCCCTCTCCGGCAGGACTAACCGACTCGATGACGAGGAGCTTGCGCCCCTCCAATCGAGCGTCCTTCCTGGTGGCAACGACGTTGCCGACGACGCGAGCCAGCAGCATCGGAAGCGCCTACTTCGGGTCGATGTTAAAGATGGCCGAGAGGCTCTGATGCGGACGCGGGATCACGTGCACCGAGACCAACTCGCCGACTCGGCGGGCTGCGGCGGCGCCGGCGTCTGTGGCGGCCTTGACCGCGGCGACGTCGCCGCGCATCAGGACGGTCACGTAGCCCGAGCCGATCTTTTCCCAACCGACAAGAGTCACCGTGGCGGCTTTTACCGACGCGTCCGATGCTTCGATGAGCGAGGTCAGGCCTCGCGTTTCAATCAATCCAAGGGCTTCGCCCATCGTCTAGTTACCTCGTTGCTTCTCGCGCCTTCACCGCCTCGTCAATGAGTTGGACGAGTTCGTCTCGGGTCACGTAAATTCCGTCCGAACCGGTATCTCCCGCACCCTGTCCGTGGTCTTCAGCCACGGTGGGGCAGCCGGGTACCGGCACGGCCTTCGAGCGGACGCCGTAACGCGTCCGCGAATCGAACAGCTTATCAACCTCGGTGCGCGGCAGCGCTTGTGCGCCCCCGAGCATCTCAGCTACAAAATTGATGCGCGCGAAGTGCTCTACCGTCTCCATGCGGAAGAACGCCTGCCAGACGTCTTTCCCGTAGGAAACAGCGCCATGGTTGGCCAGCAATAGCGCGTCGTACTTGGGGATCAAAGGCAGCATGCCTTCGGTCAGCGCCGGAGTTCCAGGCAGGCCGTAGGCCGCCGTCGGCACGCAGCCGAGGCCGATGATGACCTCGGGGAGCAACGCCTTATTGAGTCCGCGTCCGGCGGAGGCAAACCCGGTCGCGACCGGCGGATGCGCATGGACGACGGAGTTGATGTCCGGGCGCGCCTTGTAGATCTCCATGTGCATGGCGATCTCGGAGGTGCGCTCCAGGCGGCCTTCAATCTTGTTGCCTTCGTAGTCGACGATGATCAGGTCGTCGACGGCCATCATGCCCTTGGATACGCCGGTCGGAGTCGCCAAGATCCGATCTTCGTCGAGGCGAATGGTGATGTTGCCGTCGTTCGCGGCAACCCAGCCTTTCTGGAAGACGAGCTTACCGACGTCGACGATTGCCTGGCGCAGCTCGTGTAGTGATTCGGCCATTAAGAACTCCCAATCGTAGCGACTCCGAGAGGGCGAAGTAAAGCGGCCCCCCGGCCGCCCTCCGGCGCCTTGCCAAAGCCCGCTTCAAGTCGGGAGAATGACGGAAATGGCCCCCAATCGAATGTGTCCGCATTGCCGGGCCTTCATCGAACCGACGGCCAGAAGTTGTCCCTACTGCGACAACGAAATCAGGATGAGGCCCCGCGAGCCGGAAGAGGCTCAGGGGACCGCGTTGAGCGGACTGATCCCGCAAACCCACTTCACGATCCTGATTCTGCTGACAATCAACTTCGGAATTTTCATCGCCACAATGGCCTGGTCCATGAAGCTGGGCCGCGGCGCTTTCGACATCCACAGCGGCGTCCTCAGCATATTCGGTTGGAAAGAGCGGCTGCCGATCGTTATCTACGACCAATGGTGGCGCCTGGTGACGGCCGGTTTTCTTCACGGCGGGGTCTTCCACATCCTGATGAATTCGTGGGTCTTGTTCGACTTGGGGGCACAGGTCGAACGGCTGTTCGGAACCGCGAGAATGCTCTGTCTCTATTTGGTCTCGAGCATCTTCGGTTTTTGGGTAAGTCTATACCTGACGTCGGGGCCTTCCGTAGGAGCTTCGGCGGCGCTGAGCGGGCTGATGGGGGCCATGATGGCCTACGGCAAGCGAACCAGGCAATCGTTCATCTTTTCGCACTACGCCGTATGGATGGGAATGATCGTAGTGATCGGCCTGATCGTGGACTTCGTTGACAACTGGGCCCACATCGGCGGTTTGATTGCAGGCTTCCTGCTCGGTTGGGTCGCCGCCTCTCCGCGCCGTTCGGCGGATTCGGAGACGCTCTGGAAAGCAGCCGCGACCATCCTCGTTGTGATCACGGTCGCGTCGATGGCGATGGCCTACCAAAACATTCGTCTCGGCTTTACCCAATAGACCTCAAGCCAAGTCCGCCGCCTGCCGATTTTCGGTAGCGTGACGGCCTTCGTTCTCACGCTCGCTCCGTTTGCAGCCGCCTGCCTTCTCGCATTGCTGGGGGGCGGCGCTGATGGCCCGGCCAGAACCTGGTTGACTACGGGATTGGTCGCAGCGGCAATCCTCGCCGCTGCGCTCCACAAGCGCGCCTCGTGGCCGTGGACCGGCATCGCGCTGACGGCCTTCGTGCTCCTTCAAACGGTCGCTACCCCCTCCGCATGGTCCGCACGCCCCGCGCTGACGCCCACCTTCTTCGACGCCGCCGGAGTCGAGCTGCGACACTCGATCTCCTTTGACGCCTCGGCCACCGCGCTGGGCGCCGTGCTGCTCGCCGCCGCCATTGCCGCTTTCTCACTGGCGCGCGCGGGCGCCTCCCGGTCGCCACAGGCGGCCGCGGCGGCCGTAGCAGCCCTAGCAACCGTCTGTGCGGCGGAGGCCGTCGTGGGCGCGGGCCAATACGCCGCCGGGCTGGTCGCCGAAGGAGGCGACGCCGTGGCTCGCGGAACCTTCACCAGCCGCGCACATTTCTCGGCTTTCCTACTCGCCGGAATGGGAGCGGCACTGGGCCTCGGGTGCGCGGCGCTGAACTCGAGCCTTCGTCAGGCCCTGGCGACGGCCGTAGCCTGCTGGGCGCTGGCAGCGGCCTGCGCCGTAGGCGTCGCCTTGTCGCTGTCGCGGGCTGGAATTGTGATCGCATGCGCGCAAGTGATTGCGGCAATCTGGTGGCTCGGCCCGCGCAGGCGTCGAGTCGCCGCTCTCGCCTTCGCGGCGACAGTCGGACTGGCCCTGGCCGCATTGGCGCCGCAGACCCAGCGACTTGCGTCCCAGCGGTTCGCTGAGTTGGTCGAGTCCAAAGGCGATCCCGGGCGGCTCGCCATCTGGCAAGACACAGCCCCGCTCGTGGCGGGCAACGCGTTGCTCGGCGTCGGCCTAGAGGCCTACTCCTACGCCTTCCGCCGTTCCGAACCCTACTTTGCTCGTAAGACGGTGTTCCACGCCCACTCCGACCCCGTCGAATTCGCCGCCGAGTTGGGGCTGCCGTTTGCCGCGTTGCTGCTGGGCGCAACGCTACTGACGGGCATCCGCACCGCGCGAGCACTACATCGCCGGACCGCGAATCGATCCCGCTCGGAGCGCGCGCTCGCTGCGGGGTGCTTGCTCGGCGCGGCCGCCACGGCGCTGCAGTCGCTGGTCGATTCCCCGCTGCACCTGCCCGCCACGGCGCTCAGCTTCGCGGCCCTCTTGGGCGTCTCATCCGGACTCGCCCTGCGACCTCGTAAGCCGTCCCGCACACGGCGGGCGGCCGGAATCGCGATTGCCGCGGCCGTGCTGATCAACGCCTCTCTCTGGAGCCCCCACGTGACGCCGGATGTCTTCCGGCGTGCCGAGACGCTCCTGGCGGAGGGCCGCACGGTCCAGGCGGGCGAGGCCTACCGTGAGCTGTTGAGCGTCAATCCGTTCACGGCTCCGGCCTGGCAACGGCTGGCCGGGATCGCCCGTGCTGAAGGGCGCACCGACGAGGCGCTAAAAATGGTCCGGGCCGCACACGAGGTCGAGCCGTTCACCTTACGGACCGTGTGGCGGCTGGCCGAGGCGGAACTCCAAGCCGGCCAGGTCGACGCGGCTGTCGAGAGGCTCGCATCAATAGTCGTTCACGAACCCGACCTGCGCCCCGCCGCCTACCTAGCGGCCCACCGGGGCGGCGCGCCGGTCGAACTCATCGAACGCCGCCTCGCCAGCGAGCAGGCCTACGCCGCCGGCGAGTACCTCGCCTTCCTGACGCGCATCAAGGCCTGGGACCGCTGGCCCGCCGCGTACAAGCGCTTCGCAAAACACCTCGATGAGAATCACCGGCGATTCCTCGACCAAGCACTGGCTGAACGCCGTGCTGCGAGCGAGCCCGGGTCGCAGGATCACTCCGCGGGACGGTAGAAACTCAGGGCGTTCGCGCCCAGCTTCATCAAACGCTTGCGCTCCAGCGAGCCGTATCGTTCTTCCAAATCCAACTTGCGGTCATGCTGGGCGATCGCCAACTGGACGCCCTTCTCACCGAGAGCGTTCAGCGTCTTGCCGTACTCCTCAACCGCCGGATAGGGCGGCCCCAAAAACCAGATGTCGGCCTCCATGTCCGGCAGCGCCTCTTCCACGGTTCGCATCCGGACAAGAGCATCTTGACTAGCGCCGAACGCGTGCAAGTTCGCCTCAATCACCCGCACCGCCTTCGGATTCTGCTCGACGAAGATCGCTTCCTTCGCGCCGCGACTCAGAGCCTCCAAGCCGACCGCGCCCGTCCCCGCATACAGGTCCGCGAAAACCACGCCCGGCACCTCGGTCTGCAGCACGTTGAACAGCGTCTCGCGCATGCGGTCCAGCATAGGACGGGTCTCAACCCCCTCGAGTGAGAGCAATTTCCTACGCCCGTATTTTCCTGCAATGATTCGCATCTGGTGGATCTTCTCTCCCTTGCCCGCACGTCCTCTTCCCATTCTGCCGTACAATTCCGTCGTGCCGTTTCCATCCACCGTCTCCACACGCCGCGATCTGCTCACTGGATCGGCGGCCGCCGCCGCGCTCGCCGCCTGCTCGGGACCTCCGGGGGCGCCTCCTCCCTCATCGCAGGCGACCTGGTCGCCGAAAATCAGCGAGAACATCGGCAACCTCGACGACTCCACCCTGCGATGGATGGCCCAACTCGGGCTGGAGTGGGTCGTCCTGCAAGGAACCGATTGGATCGACGCCTCCGGCAAGGGTTACTGGACGGAGGAAGACATCCGCCCTCTCCGAGAGAAATGTCGCGCCTTCGACATGGAGCTCTTCTCGCTGATGATTCCGCTGGACTGGTTGATGCCTTCGATGCTGGCCCTGGAAGACCGAGACGCCTCCATCGAGCGCATCGCACGGAGCATCGAAGCTGCTGCGGCGGCGGGCGTCGCACAGTTTGAGTGGCGCTGGTCGCCCGACTTCAAATGGGGCGCCGACGTCGGCTACTACTCCGCCGAGGGTCGAGGCGGCGCGACCTACAAGGCGTTCAACTACGAAACCGTGGCGGATGCGCCTCCGTTTGAGGATCTAGGCGAGATTTCGCGCGCAACACTCTGGGAGCGCATGGTTTACTTCGCTGAACAAGTGGTTCCTGTCGCGGAAAAGGTTGGGGCGAAGATGACTCTTCACCCCAAGGATCCGCCCGTCCAAAACATGCGCGGGATCGAGCGCATCCTCACCAACACCGAGCAAATCGAAGCCTTTCTGGATGCGGTCGATTCGCCGTCCAACGGCTTCACTTTCTGCCAGGGCACGGTCACCGAAATGGGCGTCGACGTCATCGACGCCATCCGCCGCATCGGCGGCCGGGGCCGCGTCCATCACGTCCATTTTCGCGGGGTGCGCGGAGCCGTGCCGCAATACGTGGAGACGTTTATCGATGAAGGCGACGTGGACATGCTGGACGCGATGCGCGCCTTCCGCGACGTCGGTTACGACGGCTCGCTCGTCTCCGATCACACGCCGCAGGTGATCGGGGACTTCGCCGCCGGTCGCATCGGTCGCACCTACTCGCACGGCTACATCCGAGGACTGGTCGAAATCGTCAACAAGGAGGCGGCGGCATGACCCGACGAAGCCTATTCCAGGCCGCCGCGCTGGCCGCCGCGGCCGCGCAGCCGGCCAAGCCCCAATCGGCGCCCCACCGGCTCAAACTCGCCAAAGGCCTGCGGGACCTGCACGACGACACCATCGCCTTTTTCAAGCAAATGGGCGTCGAACACGTGGTGATGCCGACCCGGTTCAACACCGAGCCAAGCCGACGAGGCTTGGTACCGGCGACCGACCGCGGCCCGCAAAGCGACGCCCTGCTCCAGCCCTGGAAGACCGCCAACCTGCGGCGCATCAAGGATCACCTGGGTGAGCGCGGCCTCTCCGCCGAGATGGTGCATTTGGGAAGAACCTGGCGCGTCCTCCACGGCAAACCCGACGCAGACCAAGAGATCGCCCATGTCCAGGAGTCGATCCGAGCCGTCGGAGAAGCCGGAATTCCCGTCATCGAATACAACTTCACTCCGCTGCGAGCATCGGAGGGCTACGACCGAACCGATACAGGCCCCGGCGGCATGGGCCTCCGCGACTACGACTCCGCCCGCACCGAGGGGCTTCCGCCGTTGGAAAACGTCGGCGAGCACTCGGCGGAGGAGATGTGGGAGCGGCTGGAAGGATTTCTCAAGGCCGTGATTCCCGTCGCGGAGGAGGCGGGCGTCCGGATGGCCATGCATCCCAATGACCCGCCGATCCCGGTCTATCGCGGCGCCGCCCAACCCGTGCGCACCATCGCCGATCAGAAGCGATTCTTGGCGATCGTCGACAGCCCGTCCAACGGACTCACGCTCGATACTGGTGTGACGACCGAGATGGGCGAAGACGCCGCCGAGGCGATCCGTGACTTCGGCTCGCGCGACCGCATCAACCACGTCCACTTCCGCAACGTGCGCGTAGAGACTCCCTACTACAAGTATCTGGAAGTCCCGCACCCGGACGGCGATTGCGACATGTTCGCCTGCATGCAGGCCTTCCAAGAGGTCGGATACAAGTACCTGCTCATCCCCGACCACACGCCGGAGTTCACCGACGATACGCTGGGCAGCCAGATCGGCTGGGCCCACGCCATCGGGTACCTGCGCGCGTTGCGACACGGCGCGGAAGGATAGTCCGCATCAAGCCGGGTTTAAAACGAGTCAGTCTCCCGCGGGGCAATTGTCGAGGCGCCCCGCGACCAGGGTGTTACGCAAGCAGGCGACCAACGCCCATATGCTCATGCGAACTCTGCCCTGGGCCTGCGGGCTGATGCTGGCTCTGATTTCGGCGCCGGCAACCATCGCCCAATCCGCGCCGCCGAACATCGTTTTCGTGATCGCGGACGACCTCGGCTGGAACGACGTCGGCTATCACAACCCTGAGGTGCGCACGCCCCAGATCGACGCGCTCGTCGCAAACGGAGTGCGGCTCACGCAGTTTCGGGTCAACGCCGCCTGCTCGCCGACGCGAGCGTCCCTCATGACCGGGCAAACAGCAATCCGCGCCGGTGTCCGCTCTCCAGGAGACAATCTCCCACTCGACGCCCGCATCGTTCCCGAAGCCCTCCAAGAAGCCGGGTACCAGACCTGGCTCCTCGGCAAGTGGCATCTCGGATCCTCTAGCGATTCGCATCTGCCCAACCAGCGCGGCTTCGAGCACTTCTACGGCTTCGTCGGGGGCTCGATCGATTCCTACACACATCGACGCGGCAACAGGCTCGACTGGCAGCGGAACGGAAACCCAGTGGAAGAGGTAGGCTACTCGACCGATCTTCTGGTCGATGAAGCGGTCTCGCTCGTTGAGAACCGCGACACGACGCGCCCGTTCTACCTCAATCTATCCTTCAACGCACCGCATACGCCGCTTGCGGCCCCGCAGGAGTTTCTCGACAACTTCGCGCATGTTGCGAATGCCGACCGGCGCACCTACCTCGCCATGGTCGAGGCGATGGACGCCGCGATCGGGCGGCTCTATGCCGCTCTCGAGACGCAAGGAGTCGCCGAGAATACGCTCTTCGTGTTCATGAGCGACAACGGCGGAAACGAGAACGTCGGCGGCGCCAGCAACGATCCTCTTCGCGGCGGCAAAGGCTCCCCCTTCGACGGCGGAATCCGCGCCCCGGCCTTCGTGCTGTGGCCCAGCGCGTTACCTGGAGGCTCCGAGTTCTCACAGCCCTTCACGGTGATGGACTGGGCGCCGACGATCGCGGCGATCACAGCGACGGCCTCGGTCTCCCCCGTCACCGACGGCGTCAACATGTGGCCCGCGCTGACTACAGGCCAAACAGCAAACCGAGGGATCTCCATCTTCGGCGAGAACACAAGCTGGGCCGTGATTGAGGACGGCTGGAAGTACGCGGAGAACAACCGACGGGGCAATCAACAGTTCTTGTTCCGAATCTTCGAAGACCCCAATGAAGAGATCGACCTGCTCAGTGCGAACCCCGAGATCGCGGAGCGACTCGCACAAATTCTCGTCGACCATCCGAGCGAACTCGAAGGACCGGCCCCGGTCGTGACGGCCGTCGTCAACGGCGCAGACTTCGCGCCAACGGTCGCGCCCCGATCCTGGGTCACCATCGTCGGCGAGAACCTGTCGGCGATCAGCCGGATCTGGGCAGACGCCGACTTCGAGGAAGGTCGCCTTCCGACGCAACTCGACGGCGTTTCCGTCACCATCAACGGCCAGGCGACCTACCCTTACTACGTCAGCCCCGGCCAGTTGAACGTGCTCTCACCGAGCAGCCTCACGACCGGTCCGGTGAATGTTCGGGTGGTCAACGCGGGCGGCTCGAGCGAGGTCGTCTCAGCCGATCAGCACCCGCTCTCCCCTGCCCTGTTTCGCTTCACCCAGGAAGAAGGAAAGTATGCCGCGACAGTGCACCCGGACGGGGTCCTCGCAGCCAAGGACGGACTCCTGGGCGAAATCGAGACGCGAGCAGTACAGCCGGGGGAAACGATCCTGCTGTTCGGCACGGGCTTCGGACCGACTCTACCAGCCGCTCCCGACGGCGCGATCCTCGCATCCCCGTTGCCGTTGGCGGGCGAGGTTCTAGTGCGAGTCGGCGGGTTGCCGGCAGAGACATTGTTCGCAGGAGTCGTCGCGGCCGGACTGGTTCAACTCAACGTGACCGTACCTGACGCGTTGCCGGAGGGCGACGTCGAGATCACTGTAGAGATCAACGGTATCGAAAGCCAGGCCGGAGCCTGTATCACCATCGAGCGCTAGTGGCTCTCGGGGGCGTGCTCGGCGGCCTCGCCGTGTCCGCCGCCATGGGCGGCGGCGCCGTCCACGTCGTACTCATTCACAGGCTGCGGGGCCCAACCTTCCAGCGGCTGCCAGTCGCGAGTGTTGAGGTCCGCGAAAGTGAACGACAAAAAAATTCCGAGCCAGATGAAGCCCATCACCGAAGCCAACTGCACCAGCTTGCTCGAGTACTTCACGTGCATGAAGTACCAAAGCACCAGCGATGCCTTCGTAACGGCGATGGCCAGGGCCAGATAAATATTCAGCTCGCCCAAGTCAATAAAAGCGACCCAGACCGTGAGAGCCGTTCCAACCATCAGAGCTAGGAAGATGGTGATATACACCGAGAGCGGAACGATGTGGTGATCATCGTGGTCAGCGTGACCGTGGTTTTGAGTAGTATCGCTCATTGGCCTAAGTGCCTCCCGATCAGATAGAGAAGCGGATACAAGAAGATCCAGACGATATCGACAAAGTGCCAATACAATCCGAACATTTCGATCGGCGCATAGTATTCGGAACTGAACGCCCCTCGCCGCGCGGCTGGAATGAGCCAAACCACAAGGATGCCCGCGCCAACGATCATATGGGCCGCGTGCACTCCGGTCATTGCGAAGTACAGGAAGAAGAACATCTCGATCTGCTTCGGGTTCACCTGTCCTGCATACTCGCCGTGGTATTCGAACGAGCCAGGAACTAGATGATGCTCGAACTTTTCGGAATACTCGATGTACTTAACGCCCAGAAAGCAGCTACCGAAGAACAACGTCGCGAGGAGAAACCAGACGAGTTTCTTCTTCTGGCTGAGCTGCGCATAGTGCACGGCCAGCGCCATCGTGAGGCTGGAGATGATCAGGATGGCCGTGTTCGCCGCGCCCCACTGCCAAGACAGCTCGTTCCCGCCGGCCACCCAGGCCATCGGAAACTTGTTGCGGAAGATCGTGTAGGCCAGAATCAGACCGCCGAAGAACAAGATCTCCGTGATCAGAAACGCCCACATGCCGAGCGTAGCGGCCTCTTTCTGTTGGGCCGCGTCGTTGAACTGATGGGAGACGAGCGAGTCGTGGTGCCCGTCTGCCGCTGCTGAGTGATCAGTGGACAACGGCTTCCTCCTCTTTCGCGTAAGCGTAGACTTCTTCAGTCACGACCGGCGTGCCTTCAAAGTTCTCCGGATCCGGCGGAGAGTCCGCCATCTCCCACTCAAGCCCTTTGGCGCCCCAAGGATTCGCACCGACCTTCTTGCCGTTGATCAGCGAGTACGTCAGGTAGAACAGCGGCAGCAGATAGCCCAGCGCCAGCACCGTCGCGCCCATCGTGGAAGCGATGTTGAAGAACTGGAACTCGGGCGGGTAGTGGTGATACCGGCGGGGCATACCAAGGTAGCCGACGATGAACTGCGGGAAGAACGTGAAGTTGAACCCGAGGAAGATCAGCACCGCAGCGGTTCGGGCGGCCACTTGGTTGTACATGACGCCGAACATCTTCGGCCACCAGAAGTGCAAGCCGGCCAAGTAGCCCATGATCGCCGAGCCCACCATTACGTAATGGAAATGCGAGACGACGAAGTAGGTGTCATGGACGTGGATATCGATCCCCATCGTGGAGAGGAACAAACCCGTCAATCCGCCGATGGTGAAGACTCCGATGAAACCCATGGCGTAAAGCATCGGCGTGGTCATCTCAATGGAGCCGCCCCACATCGTCGCCAGCCAGTTGAAGATCTTGACGGCCGAGGGCACCGCGATCAACACGGTCAGGAACGAGAACAGCAACCCCGCGTAAGTCGACTGACCCGACAGGAACATATGGTGGCCCCAGACCAGGAAGCCCAGGATCGCGATGGCCATCGAGGAGTAGGCGATGACCTTGTAGCCGAAGACGGCCTTGCGCGAGAAGCACGAGATCACTTCGCTCATCACGCCCATCGCGGGCAGGATCATGATGTACACGACCGGATGCGAGTAGAACCAGAACATGTGCTGGAACAGAATCGGGTCGCCGCCCAGAGCCGGATCAAAGATTCCGACGCCAAGCACGCGCTCCAACATCAGCAGCGTTAGCGTAATGGCCACGACCGGAGTCGCCAGCACCTGAATCAAGCTCGTGGCGTAAATCGCCCACACAAACAGCGGCAAGCGGAACCAAGTCAGGCCCGGCGCCCGCATCTTGTGGATGGTGACGACAAAATTCAGTCCGGTAAGAATCGACGAGAAGCCGGCTACGAAGGCTCCCATGAGCGCCAGCACCACGCTTCCATTGGCGTAGGTCGACGAATACGGAGCGTAAAAGGTCCAGCCGGTGTCCAGGCCGCCGAGCAGCAACGCAGTCGCGGCGATTCCGACACCCACGATGTAGCAGTACCAACTCAGCAGGTTCAGCCGCGGAAAGGCCACGTCCCGAGCGCCCAACATCAGCGGCAATAAGAAGTTGCCGAGCGTCGCCGGAATGAGCGGCACCAGCACGAAGAACGTCATCACGACGCCGTGCCCGGTAAAGGCGCGGTTGTAAGTCTCCGTGCTCAGCAAATCGCCTTCCGGCGTCAGCAACTCAAGCCGGATCAGTCCGGCATAGACGCCGCCAATGGCGAACATCAGCGAGATCACAGCGATGTACAGCAAGCCGATGCGCTTGTGGTCGATCGTCAGCAGCCACGACGCAAAGCCGTGAGCGTGGTTGAGGTAATTCGGCTTGGGCCGTTCTTGTTGAGGGATAGCCGGTGATGCTGTGCTCATCGTCTGTTACTCTCCTCCCGAAACGACAGGTTCCGCGCCGATCGTCCGGATGTAGGCGATCAGTTCAAAGACCTGTTCTTCGGTGATTTGACCCTGGAATGTAGGCATCGTCGATTCAAACCCGGCGACTATGTGTCGCTTCGGGTCGAGAATCGACTCGCGCAGGTAGGCTTCGTCGACGCGCGAGCGTTCCCCGCCCTCCATCGTCACGACCGTCCCGTAGATATTCGCCAGCGACGGCGCGCGTCCAACGCCTGCAGCCGAGTGGCATGACTCGCAGCGCAATTCGCTGAAGAGTCGCTCGCCCGCCTGAGCCGGAGTCTCCTCTTCGCCGTTGCCCGGGGTCCGCAACCATTCGTCGTACTCACTCGCCGTCATCACGTAGACGGTGCCGATCATCTTCGAGTGCTCGTTACCGCAGTACTCGGCGCAGAACAAGTGGTACTCGCCCACCTTGTCGGCCTCGAACCAGAGTTTCTGGTAGCGCCCCGGAACCACGTCTCGCTTCACGCGGAACGCCGGAACAAAGAAGCTGTGCAACACGTCCTCGGACGACATGATCAGACGAACCGGCTGGTCGACCGGAACGTGGAGTTCGTTGATTTCGCGCTTGCCTTCCGGATGCTGGATCTTCCACATCCATTGCTTGCCCACGACATGGATATCCATCGCGTCGACCGGCGGTTGCGAGTACTTGAAGAAGACGTAGGCGCCCCAACCGAACAAGACCTGCGTGATGATGAACGGGATCACCGACCACAGGATTTCAAGCGGTACCGAGCCGTGCACCGGCTTCGGCACGAAATCTTCGTCGCGGCGCTTGAACTTCAACGAAATGAAGATCATCACCGCGAATATCAGGATCGTAAAGAAGACCGACATCGCCACCGCAAACAGATACAGCGCGTCGATCTCCCAAGCAATCGTGGAGGCCGCTTCAGGAAAGAAGTCGAGGTCCTTGAAAGGCTGTTCCCACATACTGGTTGTCTCTTTCCTCCCCGCCCCTAGCTCGCCGCCGGTCCCGGCACGCTCTCGCGCGCTTGGCGGCGGTCGCGCAGCAAACTCAGCCCGATGAAGCCGCCCAGCAACAGGAGGGTCAATCCGCCCGCCACTTGCAGCGCATTCATCACGACAAATCCGTACTTACCGGTCGTCGGGTCGTAGTGAAAGCAATAAAGCATCACCGCGTCGACCGGCGAACCAATCTTCAAGTCCGACGCCTCCATGAGGGCGAACTTCAAATCTCGCGCCGAATACTCGACGCCCATCTGATAGCGCGACACCCGACCTTCCGCCGTCAGCGTCATGATTCCGCTGGCGTGCCGATACAAACCCCGCGCCTCGTCAAAGCGATAGCCGAATCCGACCGAATCAGCCAACGCCCGCACGTTCTCCTCCGACCCGATCAGAAAGCTCCAAGCTTCCTCCGTCTTGTCGCGGTCAAAGAACCCGGTGTGCGTGTATTGCTTGACGTAAGTCTCTTTCTTTTCCGCCGCCCCGGCGATCGTATCTCGCGGATCAAAACTCACCGTCACGACGTTGTAAGCGTCGCCGGCCGACTGCTCCATCGCGCGCATTGCCTTCAAGAGCCCGTTGAGCTCCAACGTGCACAGCATCGGGCAGTCGTAGTAGACAAAGCTCAGCACGACCGGTTTGCCGTCGCGGAACATGTCGCCGAAACGCACGGTCTTTCCGGTGGAATCGGTGAACTCCAGGTCGAGATCGACCTGACTATCGAGCCTTTGCGTAATTCCGATCCCCTCAAGGTCTTGCACGCTCGACCCAGCCGGATTGCGCCAGTCTCCGGGAACTTGGCTACGGGCCGGATTGAGATACTCCGATTGCGCCGAGGCGAGCACGGACGTGAGCGCGGCGATCAACGTCAGCGTTGCGAATCGTTTCAACATTCGTGCCCCCTCCTTACTCGCTCAACCAAACAAAAGCGCCTGCGGACTACTCCGCGGCGGCGGCCTCTTCACGCACCGGCAAACCCTGCTCCAACAGCACGTCCACGGCGGCTTCAATCGGGATGTGGGCGACGCCCGCACCCTCGTCGACCCAACCGTAGCTTTCAAGCCGCTCGGCGTTGGCGGCATCCATGGCCCGCAAGTCCAGACCCGGCACGACCTGCAATTGCGGACCGGCCGGTTTCTCGTCGATGATCTGCACCGGACTTACCGGATTGCCCTTCGTCTCCGCCCGCTGCATAAACAGATCAAAGAGAACCTCGGTGAACAGGAACGAGAAGACGATCGTCACGACCATCACGAGCAGGAAGATCACCAGCGGCTTAACGTGTGCGTCCGTCCGCTCGTGGACGTGTTCGGGAGTCATGTGAGCCATTAGTGCTGTCCCCCTGCGCCCTCAAGCGCCTGCTTGTACCGAGGATCCTGTACCGGCGCCAGCTTCTTGGCTTTCAGATGCCATGCAAAGAAGGCGACGAAGATTCCGCCGATTCCAGCGAGAATCGCCACGTCGACCCACAGCGAACTCAAATGCGGCGCGTGGCCATGCAAGAAGCTCGGCTGGATGATCCAGTAGAGGTCGATGTAGCGCATGACCAGCATGTAAATCGCGATCTTCACCAAGATGCCCTTGGCGCGCTTGGTGCGGCGCGTCAGCAAGGTGGTGAACGGAACCGCAAAGTGGAAGACGATCAAGACCAGCGAAATGACGACCCAACCGTCGCCCATGCGATCGAGATACCAGGGCGCTTCTTCCTGCGTATTGCCCGACCAGATGATCAGGAACTGCGAGAACGAAAGGTAGGCCCACAGCATCGTCGTGGCCATCAACCAGTTGCCGTAGTCGTGCCAAAACTGCGTATTCAGCAGCGTCTTCGTAGGCTCAACATCCTCAAGCAACTTGGCGATGATGATCGTAAACGCCATTGCCGCCAGCAAATCCGAGGCGACGAACAGGAATCCGAAGATCGTCGAGAACCAGTGCGGATCGACCGACATCGCCCAATCGACCGACATGAAGGTCACGGTGATCGCGCCGGCCAGTAGCCCCGGGCCAGAGATCACGCGCATGCGCGTAAACAGCGGTTGAATGTCTTCTTCGTCTTGCTTGTAGCTCAACCCGGTCAGCACATAAGCCAAACCGGACCAGATGATGAAGTAAAGGAACGCGCGAATGACGAACCAGGTCGGATCAAGAAACGGGCTCTTGAAGGCGATCAAGCCGTCGGCCGGATCCGGCGTGACCCAACTAAACAGCGTCTCCATCCCGAAGTAGATGGGGATAAAGAACACCGCCATCAGCGGGATCGTCCGCGCGCCGGCTTCCCAAATCCGCTTGACCGGCACGCCCCACGGCCCTTGCGTCACGTGGTGGATCATCGTCCAGCCGAGGCAGCCCAGTGCGATCGCCATCCAGTACAGGTAGGACGACAGATAGGACTTGTAGAACTGATCCGGGTCCATCGAGAAGGCTGCGCCAGCGCCGACCAAGCCGAGCACGCCTACGATCAGGCCCTTCGTCTGGAGCCCCGAAATTGTCGATTGCGCGTCCTGGCTCATCAGTCTCCTCCGCTCGAAAGCTCGGAGCGCATCTCAGCAGGAAGCGTGTCGGCGTCGACAGCCTGCGAGAGTTGCAGCGCTCGAATGTAGGCGGTGATCGCCCAGCGGTCTTTCGGTTGAATGCGGTCGTTAAAGCTGTACATACGGCCCTTGCCGTTTGTGATGACGTCGTAGAAGTGCCCGACGGGCGCGTTGCGCAGCCGGTCTTGGTGATAACTAGGCGGACGCTGGAAGCCGCGGGCGACAATCGCTCCGGCTCCATCGCCGACCTCGCCGTGGCACGGCGTGCAATAGATCTCGTAGCGTTCGCGGCCGCGCATCACGAAGTCGCGGTCGACCGTCATCGGGAAGGTCGTCGCCTGCTCGCCGTTGACGTGGCCGGTGTAGAAGTGGTCGTCGGCGCGTAGTTCGCCTCGGGCGACCGCACCTTCGACCGGCGGGCGCGACGAACGCCCGTCCTCGAAGAACGTGCTCTTCTCGAACCGCTCGTAATACGGCCCATCGTGCATGTCCTGCCGGCAACCCGCCGCAATCAGCAGGACCGCCAAGGCCGGAAGAATGGCTTTACTCATCTTCAACTTCGACGACCTCCGCCGGGGCCAGCCCCTCAAGAAACGTACGCGTCTCCACCGAATCAAACTTGGGATCTTTGCTCTCCACCGCGAGGAAGAAAAGATCCTGCGATGCGCGCTCAAAGCGCGGGTGATTGAAGATCGGGTGGAAGTGGCGCGGTAGCCCGTTGAACGCCAGCATGCCGAAGACGGCCGTCAGAGCCGCGATCAAGACCGTGGTCTCGAACATGATCGGCACAAACGACGGCCACGAATTCATCGGACGACCGCCGACGTTGATCGGGTTGTTGATCACTGACGCCCAGTACTCCAGCCCGAAGCCGAGCGCGAGCCCGGCCAAGCCGCCGGCGAAGATCACCCAAGCCAAAATTGGACGACCGAAGCCGATCGCCTCACCCATCCCGTGAATCGGGAACGGGGAGTAGGCGTCGATCTCCTTGTACCCGGCGTCGCGCGTCTTCTCGGCGGCGGCCATCAGGGCCTCCGGCGTATCGAATTCAGCAACGAGAGCGTGTGTTTTTGCTGCCATCTTCGCCCCCTTACCCCTTCCGCTCGCTGAGCGGAACCAAGTGCTTCACCTCGAACATCGCGATCATCGGAACGAATCGCAAGAAGAGGAAGAACAGCAACAAGAACTGTCCGATCGAGCCGAGGTAGATGATCCAATCCCAAATCGTCGGGTAATACATGTCCCACGACGACGGCAGGAAGTCGCGATGCAGACTCGTCACCACGATCACGAACCGCTCCAGCCACATGCCGATGTTGACCACGATTGAAATCGCGAACAGCAGCGGGATATTGCGCCGCACCGAGCGGAACCACAGCGTCTGCGGAACCAGACCGTTACAGAAGATCAGCGCCCAGTAATAAGGCATGTAAGGCCCAAACATGCGGTTCTTGATCATGAACCACTCATACGGGTTGCCCGAGTACCAGCCGAAGAAGACTTCCATCATGTAGCCGTAAAAGACGATCAGCCCGGTCGCCAGCATGACCTTCGCCATGTTGTCGATGTGCCGCATCGTGATGAAGTCGCCCAGCTTGTAGAAGTGCCGGACCGGTATCGCCAGCGTCAACACCATCGCAAAGCCCGAGTAGATCGCGCCCGCAACAAAGTAGGGCGGAAAGAGCGTCGCATGCCAGCCCGGGATCACCGAGACCGCAAAGTCAAACGAAACGACGGTATGCACCGACAGCACCAGGGGAGTCGACAGACCACCCAAGACGAGATAAGCGATCTCGTAGCGCTCCCAATGCTTGGCCGATCCGCGCCAGCCCAGCGCGAAGATGCCGTAGGCCTTCTTAACCCAAGTCTTCTTGGCCTTGTCGCGCATCGTGGCCAGATCCGGGATCAACCCGGTGAACCAGAACAGCGCCGAAACCGTCGCGTACGTCGAAACCGCAAAAACGTCCCAGACGAGCGGCGACCGGAACTGCGGCCACACGTTCATCGTGTTCGGATAAGGCATCAACCAGAAGGCGAGCCAAGGGCGACCGACGTGAAGCAGCGGAAACAGACCAGCAGAGGCGACCGCGAATAACGTCATCGCCTCTGCGAAACGATTGATCGACGTTCGCCAGTCTTGTCGGAACAGAAGCAGAATCGCCGAAATCAACGTCCCCGCGTGGCCGATGCCGATCCACCAAACAAAGTTGATGATCGCAAAGCCCCAACCGACCGGGATATTCAAACCCCAGACGCCGACGCCGTTCATAAACAGCCAGAAAACGCCGTGCCCCAGGCCGCCCAAAAGGGTCAGCCCGGCAAAGAGTCCGACGTACCAAAAGACCGGAACCTGCGACCATCCGCCCAGGATGATGTCCGAAATCTTGTCCGAGACGGTTTTGTAATCTTGATTCGGCCCAATGACCGGATCCATTTTCGGTAAGAGTGGTGCTGGAGTCGACACTGTCTAACTAGACCTCCGCCTCGGCGAGCCGCGAGTGCTCGGCCGCTCCATGTGAGTCGTCGTGCTCGCCTTCAGCCGCGGGCGGCGAGGGCATCTCAGGATTCGGATTCAAAACCCGAGCCAAATAAGTCGTGCGCGGCTGTGTGTTCAGCTCTTCGAGCAACGCATAGTTGCGCGAGTCCGCCTTCGCCTTGGCGACCGCCGATGCAGGATCGTTGATGTCGCCGAAGGTGATCGCCTCCGCCGGGCAAACCTGCTGGCAAGCCGTTTGAATCTCGCCGTCTTCGATCGGACGCTGCTCTTTGGAAGAAGCGATACGGACCTCGTTGATCCGCTGCACGCAGTACGTACACTTCTCCATCACGCCGCGCGATCGCACAGTCACGTCCGGGTTCCGCGCCATCTTCAGCGTCTCGGATTCAAAATCTTGGTAGAGCAAGAAGTTGAAGCGGCGCACCTTGTACGGGCAGTTGTTGGAGCAGTAGCGGGTGCCGACACAGCGGTTGTACACCATGTCGTTCAAGCCTTCTGCAGAGTGAACCGTCGCGCCCACCGGGCAGACCGGCTCGCAAGGCGCCTTCTCGCACTGCATGCAAGTCACCGGCTGATGAACGGCCGACGGGTCGTCTTCCGCCCCCTCAAAGTAACGATCGATGCGAATCCAGTGCATCTCGCGACCGAGCGCCACCTGCTCCTTACCGACCACCGGGAGATTGTTCTCCGACTGGCAAGCGGCCATACAGGCGTTACAACCCACGCAGGCGTTCAGATCGATCGCCATACCCCAGGCGTTGCCTTCGTATTGATACTCGGGATAGAACGACTTCGGGTTCTTATCGGTACTGTACGGATTCCCCTGGGTGCGCCCTTCCTGAAAGCCCAATCCACGCTCGCCTTCGGGAACGGCTTCGCCGACCTCGCCGACAAACGGCGAACCGACGCCAGGCTCCTCAACGGAGTGATCAGCCGGAGGACCGTGATGGGTCTCCTGCGCAAAGCCGGGGCGCTCCTCGTAGGTCGAAGCGGCGGCGATTTGAATCAGCCCGCGCCCTTCCATCGAGGCGTGGTCCTGGACGCAAGCCACTTCAGTTCTCTTGCCGGCCTTCGCCAAGCCGAGACCAGCCGCCGACCAGCGAGCGCCCATCGACTGCAACTGGTACGCGTCAAAGCCCGCCCCGGCGGCGACATGCCCGCAACGCGTCCGCCCGTATCCGAGCGTCACCGTAACGGCGTCGTCAGCCTGCCCCGGCACGATCCATGCCGGCGCCTGCACCTTATTCCCGCCCGCCTCAAGCGTCAACACCTCGCCGTCTTTAAAACCGAGCCCCTTGGCCGTCGCCGGGCTCATCACCGCGACGTTCTCCCACGTGATCCGAGAGATGGGCTTCGGCAGCTCTTGCAGCCAGCCGTTGTTGGCGAAGCGCCCGTCGAACGTCGAAGCGTCCGGGCGGATCGTCAACTCAACGCCTTTCTGAAACTCCGGCGTCGAAAGACCCGCCAGCACTCCGTCGCCCAACGTCATCGCGCGCGACTCGAAGGCCGACCCTTCGATCATGCCGTCGTGCAACGCCTTGCGCCAAGCCTTCTCGTCGCCGAGCCCCGCCCACGCTTCACGCAGCACGTCGTGCCCGGAACGCTCGTCGCCCAACAACAGGGACACGATCTCCAAATCCGACTTCGACTGATAGAGCGGCTCAATCAACGGCTGTTGAATGGACACCGTACCGTCCACCGCGCGAGCATCCCCCCACGACTCCAAATAGTGAGTCGCCGGCGTCTGCCAGTGGCACAAGTAACCCGTCTCGTCGTCGTGAAGATTCGAGTACAGACGGAAAGGAACGTGATCCAGAGCCGCCGCAAAGTCGACGTCGCCCGGCGTCGAGTACACCGGATTGCCGCCCAGGATAATCAGCGTCTGGACTTCGCCGGCGTTCATGTCGGCGACCAGCTCCGCGAGCGACGCCGCCTGGTCAACCGGCTCGACCTCAACCGTATCCGTGTGGATCACGGTCGAACCAAAAGCGCCCAACATGCCATTGATCGCCGCGGCGATGCGATGCACCGACTCCGGCTGTTGATCGCCCGCGATCACAACCGCGCTCGATCCGGCCGCCTGCAAATCCTTGGCCAGCGGAGCAAGCCAAGCCTGCGCTTTTTCGGGCAGTTCCCCGCCCGTCAGGCCGAGGCCCAACTCAGCAGCGAGAGCAAAGGCGAAAATCTCAAGATCGCAGGCCCGCAGACGCAGGCGGTGATCCGCATTCGAACCGGTCGTGGTCGGCGAAGGCTCTACCACGTACAACCGGTTCATACCGGATGCGTCGCCGTCGGCCACCTTGCGGCCGCGAGCAAAGTCGCGAACCATCTGCACCGACCCCGGCGCGTTGGTGTTGAGGAAGTCCGCATCCAGCGAAAGGATCACTTTCGCCTTCGACAAATCGTGGCGCGTCTCGACCGCTTCGCCGAAGGCGGCCATCGAAGCCGCCCGCGCCGAATCACGACCCGCCGGCTCCCACTGATGCCACTTCGCCTCCGGAAGCTCCGCGACCAACTGCTGCAGCTTCGCGCCCAGCGTCGGCGATCCGACCGATCCGGTCAGCACCCGCAGGCCCTTCCCCTTCTCCGCGCGGCGCAGCGTCATCTCGCGGCGCAACTCCGTCAGCAGTGCACTCCAACCGGAAGCCCGACCACGCTCGATCACCGTCTTCAGGCGATCGGGGTCGTACATGTCGAGTACAGAGGTCTGAGCGTAGATGCTCGTCGCCCCGCCGGAGACCGGGTGCTCCGGGTTGCCGGAGACCTTCGTCGGCCGATTCTCGTGCGACTCAACGACCACCGGCTCGCCGTAGCCGCCGATCGGCATCACGGTGGCAAAGTGACGCGCGGCGCCGGGCATCTGCTCGGGCGGATTCGCGGCGTAGGGCGCGATAAACTCTTTGGGCTGGCGAGTGCAACCGGTTACGCCGGCCAAGGCCAACGAAGCGCCCATGATCTGCAGGAAGCGCCGACGACCGGCCGGATCGTTGAACACGTCCGCGCCCATCGGAAACTCAAGATCGAGCTTTTCCTTGAATTCGTCGGTCTGAGCCAACTCCTCCAGGCTGCGCCAGTATTTGGGCCCCGTCTGGAGGGCCGCCTTTTCACGTAGTTCGTTCAGGTCCGCCATGGCGTCTTTCTCGGGGGTCATCGGTGGCACACCGAGCAACTCACCTTGCTCTGGACGTCGTATTCTTCCGCCAACTGCGCGGCCAACGCCATGGCCTCGCCGGAGTCGGAAGGAGGAGTCCAATCCATATTCGTGATCTCGGATTTCGGCCGCAAATTGACCGCCGGGTTCCAGTGGCAGTCCATGCACCACGACATCTGAAGCGTCTCGGCCTTCTTCATCAGCGGCATCTCGTCCACCTGACCGTGGCAGGTAGCGCAACCGACGCCCTTAGCGACGTGGATTGAGTGATTGAAGTAGACGTAGTCCGGTACGTCGTGCACGCGGACCCATTCGAGCGATTCGTCGGTGCGGAAGCTCTCGCGCACCGGCTCCAGCATCGGAGCCTCGCTCCAAATCTGCGAGTGGCACGTCATGCAGGTCTTCGTCGGGGGAATCGCCGCAAAATGCGACTCCTCGACCGCGAAGTGGCAATGCCGGCAATCAATCCCCAGCCCGGTCACATGATGCTTGTGCGAAAACGGAACCGGTTGATTGATCTCGACGCCTTGCAGCGTGTTGTAGGGCGATTTAGCGACAGTGAGCAGCCCGCCAAGGCCGCCGGCCGCCAGGCCGACCACGGTGATCAGCACAAGCCGAGCGATAAAATTCGCGTTGGACGGAAACAGTTGCGGCATCTACACCCCTCGCCGTGCAATCCCGGACGGAACCTCAGCGTTCCCTGTCCAATCGGCGCCACCCGGGAAAACTTCAATCGCCCCACAGGACCCTGAAGAATCCCCAGGATACGCATTGACGCACATTACTGTCAAACCGGACAAAGTCCGCTTCGCCAGTAATAAACTGTGAGGGTTTCGCCAACAATCGCGGAGGCGATCAATCGGCGAACCCGGAGTGTACTACAAATGGGGCTCCTGTAGCACGCCCACACAAGGCACGGGCCCCGTTTTGCCCCCTTTTCGCCGCGTTCTAGGACCACACGCGCGTAGTGCCTCGGGCGGCACTACGTCGTTCAGATCCGCTTCCTGCCTCGGTTCTCGTCCGCGAGGCGCTGACCTCGGCTCGATAGCCGGGCGCCCGCAATGTCATGCGTTCACAATACGGGGGCCTCAATCAGGCCGACTAAGCGCTTCAGCGACTTGCGGCCGGATCGCGGAGAGAATGGCGGGCGACGAAGAGGCGCCGCCCAGCGCCAAAGCCGCGACGATCGAAACCGGTACGCCCCAACCGGGAATCGCGAAGCCTTGCAGGAAAGAAACGGTTTGGTTGGCCAAGACCCCGGACAAGGCAACCGTCAGCGCGGTCCCCGCACAACCGCCCGCCAGCGAAACCGCCAGCGCCTCGCCGGCCAAAAGGAACAAAACCCGCGAGCGAGAGAATCCCAACGTCCGCAACACCGCCGTCTCGCGCGTTCGCTCACGCACGGTCATGGCCATGGCGTTGCCCATCACCAACATCAGGGTGAACACGACCGCCCCCGCCAAGGCCGTCAAGAACACTTTGATGTTTCCAATCGAGCTGACGAACGCCAGCATGAAGGCCTTCTCCGTCTCGGTCTTAGTCGGCTCCGGAGAGTTCCGAAACATCTCGTCCACCGCCTCGGCCACCCGCGACGTATCCTCCGGCGTCTCCACGCGGACGGAGTACATCATCACCCGGTCGCGCAGCGAGTCCGGTAGAGCTTCTTGCAGATAGTCGTAGTGGAAGTACGCCTCGATATCGTCCGGCCCAGAATAGATTGCGCGGACGTACAACTCCAGCGTGACTGGATAGATGTCGCCTACCAGCACGACCCGCTCCCCCAATTCCAGCCCAACGCGATCGGCGATCGAGCGCCCCACCGCCATCCCCTGCCGGTCTGCCAAGAAGGCGCTGAGCTCGTCCGGCTCCACCACCGACTCGGTGCGGATCCGAAACACTTTCTCCGCCTCCACGGCCGAGCGAGGAAACATGTGCTCCGCGCGATTGTCGATGTAGGTCCCTTGGAAATAGTCGAAGATGCACGTCTCTTGCACCCCGGGAATCTCCGCGATTCGGTCCCCGTAGTAGCGCGGCAGTTGGAGGAGATAGGAGACTTTGTGCCGGGTAATCAGACGCACCGCCTGCTCGTCATAGCCTTCCCGCAAATAGAAGGCGGCGTAGACCGACAGCAGGACCCCGAGCAGGAGAGTCGCCGCCGCGACGCTCAGGAACGTCAACAGCGTTCGCCGGCGGTTGCGCATGAGGTTACGCGCGATAAAGAGCAGCATGGCCCGCATTCAGTCTATCGGCTCGGTCCCGGGCGACTCGCAGTCCACTCCACGTCGCCCTGAACCCCTATCCTGGTGGAGCGATCCCAGCGACGGCGCCACGCCAGAGACATGCCTCGATACCGAGATCAACTCCCCCAACTCTCCGATGACCGATTCCTCACCCCCGGCGGCCTAGAGACGACTCTCGTCTACGTCGACAAAGTGGACTTGCCCTGCTTCGCCTCGTTCGTACTCTTGAACGACGACTCTGGACGAGCGCGCCTACGAGACTTCGTTCAGCCCTATTTCTCGATCGCCGAACAGGCCCGGGCCGGGTTGATCCTGGGCACCGTCACCTGGCGCGCGAACCCGGAGTGGGGTCAGCGTGTCGGCTACTCGCTCGACGAGTTGGCGGAAGCCAACCTCCGCGCGGTGAACCTCTGTGCGGAGATTCGCGAGCAAGCCGCCCATCCCGCCGTCCGCATGCCGATCAGCGCCTGCGTCGGCCCGCGCGGCGACGGCTATCGGGTCGACAAGCAGATGAGCGTCGAAGAGGCCGCCGATTACCACCGCTGGCAAATCGAAGTGTTCCGCGACAGCGAAGCCGACTTCGTGACCGGCGCCACCATGTCCTACGCCGCCGAAGCGGCAGGGATCGCCCTAGCGGCCAAAGCCGCCGGCATTCCCGCCGTGATCTCGTTCACGATTGAAACCGACGGACGCATTCCGGACGGTTCCACGCTGGGCGAAGCGATCTCGCAAGTAGACGAGGCGACCGGCGCCGCTCCCGCTTACTACATGGTCAACTGCGCCTACCCGGATCATCTTCGCGAAGCCGCCGAGCAGGAAGGAACCGAGCCGGCAGGAGCCTGGGTGGAACGGCTGCGCGGGTTTCGCGCCAACGCCTCCAAGCGCAGCCACGCTGAACTCGACGGATCCCAACAGCTCGAGCAGGGAAACCCCGCCGAGTTCGGCACGGACTGCCTGCGCCTGCTCGACTCGTTCCCGACAATCAACGTCTTCGGCGGCTGCTGCGGCACGGACCATCGCCACGTCGAAGCCATCGGCCAAGCCTGGGACGCTCGCGGCTAGTCTTCGGCCAAGACCGCGACAAGACCGTCCGACGCCTATTGGAGGTGAAAATTGACCTGAATTCGACGAACACTGGCGAACGGTCGATCTCGAAAGGTATCGGGCTTCACATGCCACTTAGCAACGCCCGCCTTCGCCGATTTCTCGAATCCATAACCGCCGCCCTCATGGACCATCAACGGCCCCAAGTTGCCGTCTTCGTCGACCAGAACAAGCAAGAACACAGTCGTCTCTAGGCCTCGCGACCGGGCAGCCGGCGGGTACTTCGGAAGAGTTCTTCGCAGAGTCTGTCCCCCTTGCGCTTCAGTCACGTCCGCTCCGTCAGCCTCCCAGGGTCCGGGCGGGTAGCGATCCCTCTCGCCCCGGAACTCACTCGCGGCCTCGACGAAACCGAAGGATTCGGCCTTGTCTGCAACCTCACGCAGAACCTTCCGCATGTGAGTCGAGGAGCGAGAGAACGCATCCCGATGAACGGTCGCCGTCGATCGCAGTGCGGAAACGGCGAGATCAGCGTTTCCAGCGGCGGCGTGCAGTTCCGCCAACTCAGCATGGATGGGCAACTGCGCTGCCTCGTCGAGATCCGGATGGGTCTCCGCTGTCAATAAAGCGGCGTCCAACTCCGTCTGAGCCTGCTGATACCGGCCCAGCCGCACGAGCGCGGCGCCCAGTGTGCACGAGTTGCGGATCGTCGTCGGAGAGTTCGGGCCGAACCGCCGTTCCCGAACCATCCTCGCCCTCTGCGCCAGCCTCGCTCCAAGCTCTGCATCTCGGTATCGCCCCTCGATCCACGAAGCCGGATCTAGAAAGTCGACGTCGGACAGAAGACGTGAGTCGGGAGCATTGTCCTTTAGAAGCTGGAGGATGAGTGCATGTGCGGCATCGAGAATCGGCTGCAAGTCGGCGTGATTCCCAGATCGCGCCACCGTAATTTTCTCGATCGCCCAATAGTGATACCAGAGCGCCATATCCGGGTTGCCGAGCCCCTCTTCGACTTGAGCGTAGAGGGCGTACACCCAGCCCCGCGCTGGATCCTCGCGGTAAAAGCCGGCAATCTTGAGCAAGTTCCCCAGCTCCTTTCGCGCGGTCTTGAAGCGTTGCTCGCCAAGCAGCGCGGCGATCCAGTCCGAGCGGATCGCCAGGGCCTGCTCGGTATCCGAAGCCTTCGCACGGTCGAATGCCGCTACCGCCCGTCGGAGTACTTTCTCGCCTTCCGCGTACCGCCGCATCTTTAGATAGACCGCACCGAGCCCCCCCAACGCCGGGCCCGGATGGCCGGAAGCGTCTTCGCCAATCGCGACCGCTTCAAGATAGAGTTCCTCGGCAGCCTGCAACTCACCCGCCGCTGCCAACCGGTCTGCTTCCGCCAATAGGTCGGCCTGCCCCGACTGCGGACTGGCTAGGCCTCCGACTCCGAACGCCAAAAGAAATGCCGCAAGCCTTAAGCAATAGCTCATTGAGTCTCTCTCCAGCGGCTTCCGCCGCGGTTCCTCAAACCTGTACCCAGCGCTTCGCCTTGGCTTCAAAGCGCGGCAGACTCCCGGGCGCAACCGCGTCGACCTGGAACCGCAATCCCAGCGCCCGATGCAACGCGTCTTCCAGTCGCGGCGCCAGGACCGCCCCGTCAACGCCGCCGGTCGGTTCCACCTCCAGCGCAATCGACTTCAATCCCGCGTCGCCGCTGATCTTCACGCGGAACTCCGCCACACCACCATCGGCACGGACCACGTCCTCCACCGCGCTCGGGTAGACGTTCACTCCGCGGATCGACGCCATATCGTCGGCCCGGCCCACGATCCCCCCCTCAAGGGCAAGCTCCTGACTTCCGCACTCGCAAACGCCGTCGGCGCCCCGTCGCACAATGTCGCGAGTCCGGTACCGGATCGCCGGACAAGCCACGCGACCTAGGGTAGTCAGCACCAGTTCCCCGCTCTCCCCCGAGACGACCGGCTCAAGCGTCTCCGTGTCGAGAATCTCGGCCAGGTAGGCGTCTTCCATCACGTGCAGCCGCCCGACTTTGTTCTTGCACTCGTAGGTCACCGGCCCCACCTCGGTCATGCCGTGGTGATCCTTGACGCGCGCCCCCGGCCAAAGCTCTTCGATCAACGCCCGCGTGGAAGGAATACTTCCGCCGGGCTCCCCCGCCACCAGAATCGTGCGCACCTTCGAGCGCGTCAGATCGAAACCTTCTTCTCTCGCCGCCTGCCCCAGTCGGACCGCATAAGTCGGCGTCGCGCACACCACCGTGGCCTCGTTGGCGAGCAGCATCTCCAATCGTCCCGCGGAACGAAGCCCACCGGCGGGCAGCGCCATCGCGCCCATCCGAACGGCCGCCTCAAAAGCCATCCAAAAGCCGCAGAACGGCCCAAACGCGAACGGAAACATCACCCGGTCCGCGGCCGTGACCCCGGACTCCTCAAAGACCCGCACCCACGAATCTAGCAGCCCCGACCAACTCTCGTGCGTGTCCAACCAGCGCAGCGGCGCCGCAGTCGTCCCGCTGGTCTGGTGCATGCGGCAGTAGTCGCCCAAGGGCTGCGAACGATTCGTCCCGTAGGGGGGATGGTCGTGCTGATCCTCGACGAAGTCGCTCTTGAACGTGAACGGCGTAGAGGAGCTGAATTCCGCCAAGCTCTCCGGCGTTCCGCGGACTCCAGCCTCGCGCAGCTTTTCTCCGTAGAAGGGGTTCGATTCCAGCGAACGCTCGATCAGCACACGGACGCGGGCGAGTTGGAGAGCGGCAATCGAGGCGTCGGCGGACATCGTCTATCGACAGCCTATCAACGTATGAGCGGCGCGCCGTGAGGTAGGGCCTCGGGCACGTCGGCAAACTCTCGGATGGCTTCAAACATGCGCTCGAAATCACGAGAGAGACGGCCAACCAGGCAGTCGGTCACGTCGCCCTGCAGGTCCGGGTGCTTCTTGAGGAACTTGCCGAAGCTGAACTCCTCGTCATAGAACGCGTAGACCAACCGACGCATCGCCTCAATCTCCGAGCGGAACTGCGTGGCGTAGTCCGAGAACTGCTCCGCCGAAGAGTCGCCGGAGGCCAACGCTGCGTCCACGGCGTCGCCAACCATCACGCCGCCATGCAACGCAAAGAACAGACCTGATGAAAACACCGGATCCAGGAACCCGAAGGCGTCGCCCGTGAGCACGAGACCGTCGGCCGCGCAGTACTTCGAACGGTACGAGAATTCACCCGTGACGCGAACTTCTTCCGTTCTCCGGCCAGGGGCCAAATGCTCTTCAACCCAACTGTTCTCGCCGACGGCGCGATCGAAAATCTCCTGGTGGTCCCGCGTATCGCGGAACAGGTACTCCTTCTCCGCCACTACGCCCACGCTGACCGTGTCCCCCGCCAGCGGGATGTACCAGAACCAACCGCGGTCCGGCAGCGCGGCGATCGTCGTCGCCCCCTCGTCTCGGCCGGGATCGCGAACCGCGCCTTTGTAGTAGGTCCACAGCGCAATCTTGTTCAACTCCGGATCGCGGACCCGCCACCCGTTGCGCAACATCGCGAACGAATCCCGCCCGGACGCGTCGATGGTCACCGAGGCGTGAACATCCAAGGTGTCGCCTCCGTCCAGCACGGCCCGCACGCCCGTCGTGCGCCCCTCATCGTCCTGGATCAGGTCGACGACCTTGGCCTTCTCCAGAATCTCAGCGCCCTTTTCCCGCGCGTTCTCCAGCAGCATCTGGTCGAACTCACAGCGCCAAACCTGCCACGTGCCCGCCGCTTCGTGGTCCATGTGGTCGGCAAAGTAGAACGGTTGCGAAAGCCTGCCCGCCCGGCTGACGAACTGCACGCTGTGCTTGTCCGTGACGCGCGAGGCCCGCAACTTCTCAAGCACCCCCAAGCGCTCCAGCGAGAAATAGCAATAGGGAATCAGCGACTCGCCTACGTGGTAACGCGGGAACTTTTCGCGCTCGACGACCAGGACGCTGCGACCCTTCTCAGCCAGAATCGCAGCGGCGCTCGCCCCCGCCGGCCCTCCTCCGATCACCACGGCGTCGTACGTCTTGTCCATCAATTTGATTCTAGGCAGCGGTCGCTTGGTGTTCAGGCAGGAAGAACTGGTGCAGCAACTCGTCGACCTTCAACAGTCCGTCGCGCGTCAATCGGATGCTTGCCGCATCCACCTCCACGAGTCCCGCTGAGGCAAGCTGATCGAGTTGCGGAGCGAAACGCTCGCCCGGGTCGACCCCCCGCTTGTCGAGCAGTTGCCGCCGGTCGACGCGGCCTCGCTTCATCTGCAAGATGAACTCGCGGAGCATTCGCTCTTCGGCGTTCGTACGCAACGCTCGTGAGATGGGCAGTTCGCCCGCCGCCACGCGCTTCTGGTAGTTTTCCATCCGCGTCTCGTTCTGATAGTGAACGCCCTGCATGTGAGAGAACGACGAGACGCCCACTCCGGTCATGTCCGCGCCCGCCCAGAGCAAGTCGCGGTAAAGAAACTTCGACTGATCCGCGTTGCGCACGGCCGTATACCCCGATGTGATCGTGTACCCGGCATCCTCCAGTTCCGCAAACGCATAGCGATGCCACGCGCGCTTCTGCGCCCAATTCGCCACCGGCGCCGGCGTTCCGTCCGCGCGCATTTCGCGCGAGATGATCGTGTTCGGCGGCAGCTCCATCTGGTAGATCGTCACGCTCTCCGGCGCCATCGCAATTGTCTTCGCGACGGCGGCCTGCCAGTTCTCGTCCGTCTCGCCGATCATCCCCGAGATCAGATCGATGTTGACCTGCGGGAACCCGACCTCACGCGCCATGCCGTACGCCCGGTCAATCTCGGCCGATCCGTGCGCCCGACCGTTGAGCTCCAGAATTTCATCGTCGAAGTTCTCGACGCCCAAACTCAGGCGCGTCACGCCGATATCGCGCAAGACGTCCAGCTTGTGCCTTGTAATCGTGCCCGGCTCGCACTCGAAGGCCACCTCTTGCGCCTCGTCCCAGGGCAAAATCTCGCGCATCGCATCGGTCAAACCACGCAGCTGAGTCGTCGAAATGAACGACGGAGTGCCGCCTCCGAAATAGATGAAGCGAGGCTTCCGTCCTTCAATCGCAGGCTGCGCGGCCAGCAGCTTGATCTCCTCGACCACCGAATCGAGGTAGCTGACGATCTCTTGCGCCTTCTTGTCGGTATAGACCTTGAAGTAGCAAAACCGGCAGCGCTTCCGGCAGAACGGGATGTGTAAGTAGAGGCCGAGCGGTACGTCCTCCACCGGCTTGCTTCCCAGCGCCGCTTGAGCCTCGCTCACTTGATCCGGCCCCCAATAGCGGTACGGCGGATAGTTCGAGACGAAGTAGCTGCCGATAGTCGTTTGGTCGCTCAATGGTTTGTCCGCCTCCCGACGCGACGCCGAGCGCGCCGGTACCCGCATTCTAGTCCGACGACGCTCGCCGATGTAGGGTTACCGGTCCCAGTCGCCGACCGGCGCGCCTATGCAAACTCAGCGTTCGTCGGCGTAATGATCATCTCGTTGATCACCGCCCGCGGATGCAAAGTCGCGGCCAGCAGAGCAGCCTGCGCCAAGTCCTCCGGCTGCAACATCGACGCTCGACGTTCCGCGTTCGGGATTACCTTGCGCTTCTCCAAGATCGGCGTGTTGACCTCTCCCGGGCAGATCATGATCGAACGAATCCCGTTGCGTCCTTCCTCGTGCCCCACCGCGATGCTCAAGGCCGACATGCCGTGCTTGCTCGCACAGTACCCCGCCCCCGCCAACTGGCTTACACGCACGCCCGCAATCGACGAGACGTTAATGATCACGCCGTCTTTGCGCTCTCGCATCGCCGGCAGCACAGCGTGAATCATGTTGTAGCCGCCGTTCAGGTTGACGTCCGTCATCAGCGCGAAGTCTTCCGGCGTCAATTTGTCGAGCGAGCGATCCGGCACATTCGTACCCGCATTGTTCACCAAGATATCGATGCGGCCCAGATGCTCCACAGCCGCAGCGACGCCCGCCTTGACGGCCTCGCCGTCGGCGATGTCCGCGACGACGTTGTGGATGCGCGCGCCCGCTTCTCCGGCTCGTGCCTTGGCTTCGTCCAGCTTCGATCCGGTGCGGCCCAAAGCCACGACCTGGGCGCCTTCCTGGGCGAACAACAGCGCGATACCCTCGCCGATTCCCGAGCCTGCGCCGGTAACGAGTGCGGTTTTTCCTTCAAGCTTCATTGGTTGTGAGGTTCCTTCCTGGTCCAACGGAACCCACTAGTGTAGCCGGACCGAGGCGGAGACCTCGCCAAGCCCGGCAGGCCGGCCGCGAGCCGCTAGGCCATTCCGCCCAATAGAGCCGCAGCCAGATCCGGCTGCGCTTCGCCGTCGGCCTTGAGGCGGTACTTCTTGATGGAGACGGCCACGGAGCCCTCTTCGGCCCGCACGGTGATCCCGTGCAGCCTGAGCCTGATCCCGGAGCCGGATCCGACGGCGTCGCCCATGTCCACCAGCAACTCAATCTTGCGGCCGACGTTGATGTCGTCAGGCGTCTCGAACAGCACGCCTCGGCGGGAAATATTGATTGTCCGACCAGCGCCGGTCAGCTCTCCGCCGGGGGCTTGGACGCGATACTCGACGGGCTTCTGAATATCAAACCTGGGAGGTCGCGCCTGCATACTCGTCGTATTCTGGCGTGCTCACACTCCATTCACAATAGAACTCCGGGTTCAAATTCCCGCTGGTACTTTCGACTGTTTCGGGAACTTATGTTCTGGCGCCGATCGT
>Ga0209273_10000724_pt1 | contig 37729 bp, 70 predicted proteins | sample tdAd471_FD_187126 | JGI IMG/M metagenome (GOLD analysis project Ga0209273, IMG submission 187126) | Marine sediment microbial communities from the Atlantic coast under amendment with organic carbon and nitrate - tdAd47.1 (SPAdes)... | ecosystem: Environmental > Aquatic > Marine > Coastal >...
ATGTTAAGTCTTCAATTAAGACTGGCGAGAAAGTCGGGGGCGAATGCTATGGCTGATTTACTTGGCAACTCGAAAAGAGAAATCGAGCGGCTAGAATCACAGGTTAGGCAAATGTCAGAGTTATGCTGGACGGTTGAGGAAGTAAATTCAATCAAAGCCGATGCTGTGCGTGAGGCTGTAAAATATTTAAACGAATACTTGCGCGGATTATATACTGTTGCGCCACCTGAATTTTATGAGCATGAGCACGTTCTGATGGAGCACGCCGACAAGCTTGAAAGGGGTGAGATATGAAAACAGTTTACCAATTAGCAGTTGAGTTAGGCAGCCAATCAAAAGCCGCGATTAAACTTGGCGTTGACAGAGATACAGTGAGTCGCTATATCGACGATAAGAAAGGCGAGCGGCACCACGTTTACAATGGCCGGTTGTTTACGGCTAAGGGGAGTCCGGAGTGAAAACCATATCATCAAAAGTCGATTACCCGAACATGACCTGTGAAGAGATAGTCGCAAGCGGAATTTCTCTATCAGGTGATGCGCTGGAGTTATTTATGCAAAGTGCTTTATCGGATTTGAAAGGGTCCGTTAAAGAGTCGCTGGACTATATAAAACTGTCTGTATCAGACCTTGAGGGCGAGCTATGACACGCGACTGGATTAAAAACCAACTGATTGCCATCGCCAAGGCTAACGGAGCCACTCAGAATCAAGCTGAGAGCATCGCTAACCCATTGGCGACTAAGTGGGAGCATAGCCAGATAAAAGGCACTGACAAGCTTTTTAAAGAGGCTATCAAGCAGGCTAAGAAACTAAGTAAGGCAAAGAAATGACCAAAAACACAGGCAAAGCATCGTCGCCAGGATTAATCGCCTTGCTTGAGCGTAATGGCGTTAAACCAACTGGCGACAGCGAAAAAGATTTGAAATTGGCCAAAAGGTTTATGCCTAGGTCGTATCGGTAAGTCAATAAAAGGAGATTTAGAGATGGCGGTAATTGGTTTTATATTCTGCTTTTTATTTATGTTGCTTGTGTCTTTCGTTTCCGCGATTATTGTCTGGCAATATTCAGGACAATGGGCTATAGGCGGCGCTAGAAATTCATGGCCAAAAAGACTTTTGTCGATATGGATTCTTTTCGGCGTTACCCTTGCGTGGGTTGTCTTATTTAAAAGCGCGCCATTTACGATATTAATTGAATAAAAACTTTCGTGCGAAAGTCGATTACGCAACCTTAACTGGTCAAACCACATAATCGAAAAATGGTGGTATATTAACCACATTAACAACACCGCAGCAGTAACGCGGATAACGGAGATACTGCTATGCGTAGAATTAACATAGAGACACCACTTGTACAAAATCACGAGATACTTACGCTTCTACTTAGCTTTTGCATTGTGGGCGGCATGGCTAGTTTTCTGGCCTTTGTTGCTTACATGGTAGGGTGTTTGCTTTAACCAGAGGGGAGACAAAATGAACGAAGAATTACAAAAAGCGTTAGCTGACGTTATAAACAAAGCATCATCGGGGATTGATACTGCATCGGACTTTATCATGGCCGAATTGCCAGAAGTGGTACAGCAGGCTATGACTTGGTATATGGTGGAATCGCTGATTTATTTTACGATTGGTGTCATCATGACTTTATCTTCATACAAAGTCATAAAATATCAGCGTTCACTTTTTTATGATGATGAAGGCAATCTTGCGCCTTGGTGTAAAGGGTATATGTCTACAAGTGCAGAATACGACATATCAGTTGTGGGCATCACCATTTTAGATATTGTTGCGTCAGTAGTAGCAATATGCTTTGCTTCTAACATTACATGGCTAAAAATCTGGATTGCGCCAAAGTTATGGCTAATCGAATACGCGGCTAAATTGGCCGGATAGTTTTATGCCGGTGTCGCCATCCCATTAGTTAGCGCTGTCTGTATTTGGGTTTTAAATGCGCCTGTTAAGAATGCAGACACACTGGGCGGCACTGGCTTTTTATTTGGAGGGAATATGATTCTAACACGCTGGCTAAACGGCTGGACAATCGAAAACATAGCACAGAAGCACGGCATACGCGTTGAAACTGTCGTGGCTTATTTGCGGGTTCGTAGTGGGGAGTGGGTAGGCCGGTAATTTAACCGGCTTTACCACCAAACTTACCCATGGCTTTCTCAACGATAGCGCCCATGTACGGGGCCGAGAAGTAAAATGCGAGTATCAGCATCATAGCCCCGTTCATCTGTTCAGCATAACCACCGATGACAGTTGCGCTTGCTCTCCATTGCTCAGGCTGTGAGGCCCATACAGCAACCAAATTCATTGCCATACTAAATACATACATAAACAGCCACACAAACGTAATCATGACAGCCAGGAGCCGCCTAGCAAGGTTTTGCCCGCTAGTGTTAGCCATCCAGTCGATTATCATCTTTCTGGCTTCTGCGCGTTCAGTGGCTGCGTCTGCGGCCTTTTCTTCGTCAGTATAGAATAGCGCGTCGCCTGCATCCCGAATCATCGACACGCCTTCTTTTACGACATCGGACGAGCCGAATAATCTACCCCAGAAACTAGCCATAACTACCAACTATTCTCTTCGGCAATTGTGCCGTGGTCTTGCTCGCCAAGCCCGCAAATTAATTGCTCAAGCTCGTCGAATGGAATTGACTCACAGGCCTTTTCAATTATTCCATCGGCATCTTTTTTAACCTCTTCCGTGTGGTTTATTATTGATTGATTTACTCCGCAAGGGAATGCTATGCCAAGCATCACGGAATTGTGTATAAGTGACTTCTTCATGACGCAATCTCCAAAACAAATGAATCTTCACCATACCATTTAAGCAGTAATTCGCAAGCTTTCAGTGAATCCACCGCGACAGGTTCGCTAGTCATGGGTCCGCCTTTTATGTCTAGGCATGGAGCAACACAGCCTAACAAGTGCTTGAGTAGTGCTGCGGGGTGAATCTCGATATGTGTGCGCGGGTCAGTTTCTTCGTTGCGGAATTTATACCAGCGATGCTTGCCGGTGTGGTCGCGGTCAACGATGTATTGACCTTCGGGTATGCAGGACGCTTTGCGCCAGTCTGAATTGATTTCGTTATTACGCCAGGGCAGCTCTAATGTGTAGATTAACTGGCCGTCTGGTAGATACCATTCGCCAGCCGTGTAGTGTTTGTGGTAGTTACGGGTTATTTTCGCCATTGGCTTTATCCTTCCGCTCGTAGTATAAACGCAAAACGGAAATGGACATATCAACGATGTGCTTGAGTATCAAAATGCAACCAGCAGCCATAGTGACAATACCGGCATACGGCAAAACAGATACAACCCAATCGGGCAGCACAGGCGCTTGCGTGGCTACTTCTTGCAGTGATACGTTCTTTTGCTGCTTGGCGATTTCGTTACCGACATACGTGATGGAGCCGCCGCCAATGCCGACAATGATACCGACGTAATGAATCCCCTTGCTTAGAGCAACATCACCGTAATCACTTATCTTTATTAGCAACTCCGTCAGCATTGACCTTTCCCGTTTTTGTGCGTGTGCGAAGCTTGTAGATAATGACGACATAGATTAATAATCCAACTATTAGCCAACAGGCTATTTTGATTGTAGTCGTAATTATGCCTGTCATGAAATATGGCCGCCATTATACATAAGTTTAACGCGGTGGTAACTTCTACAAATACCCCGATTAAAAATTCTGACTGGTCAGAGAATATATATTCGCCAGCCGTTAACCATTGGAAAACAGCATAGCAGATACACGCTATACTGACCATCTTAGACGATAGTATAACAGTGGGTATGAAGGAAAGTGAAATTATTAGATGGTCAATCCATGGCGGGAACGCATTCCCATACACAGACGATTCAAGGCCGTACAGCCACATATAAGTTGCAGACACGGCAAAAGATAGCATGCAGTACATGCTATCCCTAGTTGCTGTTAGACCTAAAATTACTACATAGGCTGAAAGTAGTAATAGGTCTATCATTTTTTGCTCGGCTTGCTCCGACGGCCTGTTTTCTTTCTGCCTTCAGTTTTAGTGCTCATAACTCAATCCTCTATGTTGTGCGCTTATATGTGCCAGAAACAATAATATACATTGAATTCGATACGTCCGCATCAGTGATGTCAGTGTTGCCTGTCGCAGTCTCCTTTTTAAGTGAAAGAAGTCCACTAGTGCTGACCATAGCATAAACAGCGCCAACTGACGATGTAAAATTAAACATTGTGCCCACCGTAGCCGGAGTAATCGATGAGGCGTTTTGGCCAGAAGGCATTGAAATTGCCAGGTTTCCAGTGTCGGTGCCTTTTGATGTTAGCTGAACAAAAACCCTAAAGAAAACCAAGTCACCGATCACAGTGTAGCTTCCTTGTTGGTTTGAGTATGTAACGCCTGTCGAGCCGCCGCCAAATGAAACGGTTGGGGTCCACGTGCCTTCCTCGTAGCGGTCTAGCGTGTTGCTCGCGCTTGGTGTAGATGCCTCGCCAAATACAAGCCCTGCCGCCCTAACAACGCCGTCACCATCGACTGCAAACTCATTTGATTTGTACGCATCACCCGAGAAAGTAACCTCTGATAAGTCAATCCCGTCGGCCGCTGTAATCGGGTCGCCGCCTGAGCTAAACGCATAAATAAGCGTGCCTGTTGATTCTATCGGCCATACGCCGGTTGGGTCGCCAAACGTAAAGCCGTAATCCCACTTTGCAGCAAGCGACTGATTAACAATACCCATAGCGTTATCAAGCGATGAGCCCTTCTCAGTGCCGTTGGCCTCTGGGACAATCTTTAAGCCTGTTCTGCGCAGTGCAGATGCGCCTGTCTCGATGTTCGGGTTAATCTCTAGGCCCACGATTGCATTATAATCGGTTGCACCAGTCTCCAGCTCTACGCGCAACAGACCGCCGTGAAGATTCCCATATTCATCACCGCCCGTACCGCCGTCTGGTGAATTGGCCTTCATGGTGCCCGTGATAGCCTTCATAAATGGACCGCGTCCACCAACATCCGCTTTGTTTGTGGTCGCGCCACTTTGCAGCATAGACACCCGCAATCCTGACCTGCCACCGTTGCCGCCATTAAAAATATGGTCTACATAGGTGTTTATGAATTCGCCAGCTATAGCATCCTTAGCGTTTATCGCGTCATTGTTGATGCTTGATTCTGAAAGCGATGCCACGCCGCTAGTTGGCGAGCCGCTTAAGCTTGTGCCTCTAGTGCGTGAAACAGGATAGAATGTGGCACCAGTATTGGCTCCGCTAGTTGTGACATCTACGCCGTAACTGTCAGCGCCCGTTCTAGAAACGTCGCTCCCAACCTTTACTTGTTTTGGTGTGCCGCCATTTAGCGATATCAGATATACACCGCGAGGCAAAAATACATTCACTTGCCCGTTGGAGCCTGTTTTTTTCGACGTGGCAGGATTTGAGCCTGACGCATCATCATAAAGAAGCGCAGTTGTTAAAGACAGGTCGGTGGCTGTGACAACAGCATCTGCAACGATATTCTTGCCGCCTGTCCCGTCATCATCAGACTCTGCAAGCGCTGTCAATGGTACTGGGTAGTATGACATCATTTCACCTATGGGTTGTCAGCACCAAGCACGGTGCCTGTGTTAATCCAATTAATAGTATAACCATTTCTTTCAATGGCTGCACCTGCCGCACCACCTGAACCGCCGCCAGCCTGACCAAGGTTGCCACCTGCAAAGCCTGTCGCAGTAAATATACCACCAGCACCATCATCAGCAGTCGCTATACCACCAGCGCCGCCAGTCGTGTTGTCGCCATTCTGTGCAGGGGTAATGTCAATGGCGTTGGCAGAAGGTGATACAAAGCTACCTGTAGCACCTAGACCGTTAGTATAGCCCGCACCGCCACCACCGGCACCAAAGGCCGATACGCCGCCACTCGATGCGCTTTGTCCGTTAGCGCCCCCGCCGCCGCCACCAATGGTGCCTGAGTTGTCAATCTGCACATTGGTTTCAAGGTATAAGGCTATACCGCCATCTTCCGGCGTGCCGCCAAGGTTCGCGCCGTCACCGCCTTTACCAACAATCAAACCCCTAACATCGAGTATTGGGTCATTGTTGAAGTAGCTAAAATCGCCAGTTGACACGGCGGGCTGTGTGTTATCGCTACTACCAGCCACACAGAAGCCATCAAAAATAATCCTAACCTGCGTGTCTGCGTCATAGCTTGATGGCGGGTATTGGTCGTCAAATACATCACGAAGCGTCCGTGCAGTGCCTCCCGCATCTTTCAACTGGTCAATTTCACTGGATAACTGAACTACAAGCACGCCCTCGTCAACGCCTTCGTCTTGGGATAGCTCTTGGCCGTATGAGTGTTCAAGGCAGGTGTAGCTAAAATTATCCGACTCCTGCGCCGACATAACCTCAACGGGCAAGTCAATACGGGAGTTTGTGTTATCCACAATCGTTCTGGTGTTAACGTAAGCGTTACCCGCTGTCCATACGTCGGTGTCTTTTGAATCCAACTGGAATGATATTTCGATAGGCGCTTTCGAGTATCTGCGGCCCCATCTTGCAGCCAAAAGAATTGCAGCAGCCTTGTTATCATTGTTAATCCAGCGGCAGTTAATCGTTTTGATTTTCTGTGAGCCGTAATTTGACACGCTATCAGGGTCGATGCGCACATAACCTTGCTGATAGTTGGTTATCTCGTCAAGGTCTTTGGCGTAGTCGTAGATGCCAAAATTCACAATGACAGTACTAACCCGCATGTCCAGTTTATCTTGCCACGACACAGTATCGGCAAGCAATTCACCTTCGTCTGTCCACGTTGGTGCGGATGAAGAGAAGTCTTTGATTGCGACAAACGATATCTCTGCCAACCGCTCATCCCAGTACAGGCGATGCGGCGCTTCCATGCCCAGTTCTTTCAGCAGCGTCTTAATGCCTACCGGCTCAGTTAGCAGGGTGTAATAGTTGCCCGGCAAATACGCGCTTCTCTCTGCCGCCCATTTTGATGTTGGAATGTAAGAAGAATCAAGGCCCGCTCCGGTAACAAGCAGCAGGTATAAGATATTATCAACAGTATCTTGAATCTCAACGCATTCCTGTACTGTGTCATCAGCACTGTGCGCGTCGGCCACGGTGTTATATTGCGCCCTAACTACTGTCAGCGTGTCACTGCCGCTGGTACGCGTGTAGGTCATTATTTCGTCGTTGATACGGATAATCCCGCTTGTGCCGTGATTAGCATCACCAGCGCCTGTAGGGGCGAGTGTGATGCTTGTGTCAGTGTCAGTGATATCTGCGTTCAGGTAGCCGGTTGATTTTGACGGGTATTGCGCACGGTCATTGTCAGCAAACTTTAACGGGTCGCGGCCTGTAATGGACACACCTGAAGCGGTTTTCTTGAACGAATCCATCAGGTAATGACGCGCCTGAAATGCGTTAGTATCAAACGTGAATTTGTCGTCAAGGTAGCCGGAGTATACCCGCATAGGGAATCCCTGATAATACGGGTAAGTGGCCCTCCATAACGGCCAAAAGTCCACAGGGTTTCCAGGTGTTGAAAGCTCAGTCTCGTCATTGTGGTCACGGATATTTACCGTTACTCGGCCACGGATGCCGATGCCGCCTTCTGGGTCAATAGATGTTGCACCGAATGACGGAGTACCCGCAACAAATGGCGCAGCATCAAGACCAGGAGGAACAGGTGAGCGGTCAAGGCAAAAACGAAATGTCGTGCCGTCACAGTCAATCTCCACATAATAAAATGGACGCTTTACTGCTTCTTTCTTCGCGTTGTTATACAGAGCCATTGCCAGTCTGACTCCAGTTAATAGACATTAAATTACGAGTTCCGCTGAACTGTAGCGAGATATCACCACCAGTCTCGCATAAGCCGACCTCATCAGGATATTCAAGCAGGTTCCATGCAATGAAATACAGGTATTCTTTCGACACCTCTTTGAAGTCTAAAAAGTAATTCTGTATCCAAGTTCTATCCACGTTATCCAGTGTCACGCTATTGGCAAACCCTTTACGGATAATGCTACGAGATGCAAGCTCGCCGCCATCAGTCATGTTGTTGCGGTAGACCGTTCTGTCAGCCATAGTGATAGGCGTATGCCCGCTAAAGAATGGGCGCTGCAATTGCAGGGCGATACCTGCTGAGATGTAGCCTATTCCTACCGAACCTGTGCCGCTGCACACGATTTTTATCCTGCGAGCCGACACCGTACCGCCAGTGTAGTGAAACATTAGCGGCGTGTTGTCAGTCGGGTTCTTGCCCGTCGTTAACGGCGTAAATGAGCCTGTGGTGGCCCCTGACCATTCCGCACCAACAGAAAACAGTGACGTACCCAGTGTATGAGCGCCTACGCATATCGTGTCAATATCAACATTGGCAGGTAGCGTGATGGTAATCTCTGCACCGCCTGTGAACGTCCACTTTTTGTATGTGTTTGGCACTAACGCATAAGCACCATTGGTGCCGGTTGTCACTGACACGCTATCGTAATTTAGCAGTAGGTTGTCATAAAGTATCCGCGCATGGTTAAGCGGGAAAGGTGGCGTTGTGACTGTGCCGGTCGTAGGTGTTATCGCCGCTGGAGCAGAGATAGCCGCAGTCGATTGTGGCGTCTTTGCCGTAGGCGCTGCAATGGATGCACCCGAGACAGACGACAAAACAGAAGGCGACGAAATGCCTGCTATCGCCTCGGCGCTCCATGCCACAGGAGAAGATATAACTGAGCCGCTAACAGTCGAGTGCGACACAGGCGTGGAGATGCTGCCGACAGACACAGCGGATAACGCATCAGGGTCGGTTATGCTCGCCCCGCTAACGGCAGTTACAGCAAAGGGTGAGTCAATAGGCCAATCAGGTGTTGGCGTTGGCGTAACCCTATTTGATGTAACGCTAAAGTCTGTAGGTAGCGCAGTCATTACGGATCCTTATGGCGCGTCGATTGGTGCTGGCGTTACTGGCGTTGCGGCGCTAGGCGCTGACACCGCACCTTCGCTAACCGGAGTGTTTGCGCTAGGCGCTGGAATTGTTGCTTCATTTTCAGGTGTCATGTTAACCCCCTATAAAGTTAAAGTCATACCCATCACCCGCAAGGGCTTTGAGCAGGTCGTAAACTTGCTGTCCTGATACCATGTCAGACGGGTTTAAGCCGCGAATGTCAAATGTTCTGTTTGGTGCTTGAGCTACCGCGCTGCTGTTCGTGGTTGTCGCAGTTGCTGGCACGCCGCCGCTAAATTGAGCAGTATTTCCGTTGCTTACGTTTGCGGCCTGAGCGAGTCCGGTTGCTGCTATAAGCGCCCCGTTTAACTTTCCGTAAGCGCCTATAGTGGCCGCCATAGGAGGGCCTGCAATCGGACCCAATTCTGCAAGCGCCCTAGTTTGTGCCACTAGTGTATTTTGGGTGTTTTGAGCGAGAGATAATCCTTTATTTATCGCGATAGATGCGATAGCAGCCGCTTTTGACTGTCCTGCGAACTGGTCAAGTAATCCCGCCGCGTTTTGCAGCGCTGCATTTCTCATGCTCGCTACGGTTGCTTCGTATTTCTTCTGTAACGCTATGCGCTCATTAACCGACTGGTTTTCTAGCGCAATAAGCGCCTGTTGATGCTGTGCAACACGCTCGCGCTCTATAGCGTCAAACTCGGCCTTGGTTATCTCTTCATTAGCCAATGCTTCTTTAAGCATCTCGCCGTCAGTGATAAATTTCTGAGCCATCAACTGCTGCTCAGTCATTATCTCCTGTCGTATTTGCTCAACAGCAGAAACACGAGCCGCCGACTGCTGCTCAGCTTCACGTTTGATTTTCAGCCTTTCAGCTTCCTCTTCGCGCTCAATCTTGAGTCTTTCGGCAGACGCTTCACGTTGCGCCTTAAGTAGCTCTCTTTGGGCAATTATCGCAGCCTTTACTCTTTCCTCTTCCGCTTCGATGGCATCGTAAGCCGCATTTATTGCATCAATTTGAGATTGGTTAGCGCCGTCCTGGGTGGCTTTTTGCAGGGCTATTTGTCGCTCTGTCTTGCCTATAGCGTCGGCTTGGGCTTGGATGGAGGCAACAAAGTCCATTATCGCTTCTTTCTGCGCCTTTGTTTGGTCTATATTTCCCTTTACAGCGGCAGTATAGAAGTCTAGCTTTACTCTCGATTCGTCAATTTCTTGATTTGACGTTGATATGACAGCATTAAATGCGACTATTTCTTCATTAAGCTCTCTGGCTGACTTTTGCAGGTTGTTGTAAGCCTTTGCTCCAAGCTGGCCGCGCTCTATGATATTTCCAATGTTTTTAAGTTGCCTTTCGTTTTCGGCAATCTCTTCGCGGGTGGTCTTGATTAGCTCTTCTTTCTCCTTGATTAGCTTTCGCTCTTCCTGAGCGAGCAGCGCAGCTTGCTCTTTGGTGAGGATTTTTGTTTCGGCTAGCTCTCTGAGTTTATCTATTAGCTTTTCGGTTTTGTCTTCTGCATCAAATAAAGATGGTACAAGCATTCCAACTATCGAGGCGCTAAGACCAGCGATAGCGCCGAGCATTGGAGCGCCCAGAACAATCCCAAGGTCTGCCATTTGGAAGGCTGCTGCTTGGATTATATTGCCGCCATAGTTGACTTGCCCCACGAACTGCTCAAACTGAACAGCAGCCATGCCAGTCTTTCTGGATAATCCAACCATACCAGCAGAGGCTTGCGCGGTTGATGATTTTACCCTTTTCGCTGCTTTCTCAGTGCTGGAACCTATGCCTTCACCGGCTTTTTTGGCGGCAGCATCGACATCATGGAATGACTCTTCAACAGTGTCGTTTGACGCTTTTATCTTGGCGTTTGCGGACACAACGCCTGCGTCAGATACCTTTACGTCAAACTCTATTTGATTAGCCACTGGTTACACCTTTCTTAGCTTCTAGCTTTTCGAGCAAATCAGATGCTCTTTCGAATTGCTTTCTGGTTATCTTTCCAACCATTTCAGGCGGGCGGTTAACCGCAACATAAGTAAATATGTCATACGGCGAAGATTGCCAGAACTCGTGCGGCTTCATCCCGTATATGATGCACTCGCGCAGCAGATTAGGGCAAAGCCGTTTTAAATCTTCTGCGCTTTCATCTTTTCCGACAGTTCAGCAGCCTCTTTGTCTGACGGGATTTCACCTTCCCATTTGGGGCACAAGGCATCCAGTATCTGATTTGTTACGTCTTGCGTTTTCTTGAAATTCTCTTTTGTTGTAAGAGAATTCCATACTTCCATTGGGTCAACCTTAACGCCGCCCCTAGAAAGAATAACGCTAATCAGTTTTGAGCAAATCGTATAATCTGGATAATCGCCAAGATATATCTTTGCGCCTAGCGTGAATGGACTGCCGATTTTGTTAGTGACATATTCAAGCAGGTCCATATCAACGGGCACGCTTACTTCATTATCACCCCACGACAGTTCGATAATTCGATAGCTCATATTAAACCACCGGATCGGTAAACGTCCATGCACCAGACGATTGCAAGGTTACTGAAAACGTCATTAATTCATTGCCGCCGCCGCCCTGCTCTAAAGTGGCAAGGAAGAATGTACCATCAATCTGTGAGCCGCTTGTGCCTGCGTTATCTGCCAAGCATTCAGCGTTAAGCAAATAAGCTTGCGAGCCACCTGCTGACGCAGATTTAAGCCAACTGTTATTGCGAGCCACACCAGTTGCGGTAATGGTCATTGATGATGTACCAGGCTCTGCATGATACTCGGTATATTGACCTGACTGCGAGCCGGTTGTTTCGGATGGTGAGTGTGAAATGCTATAGTTTAGCTCAGTAAAGATAACGCTTGTACCACCAAACGTCGCTTCCCACTCTCTAGTGTGAATACCTGCACCTACTGACATGGTTTAATCCTCATGGTTGATTTATAGTCATTCTAACTGGTCAAACCACTAGACGCAATATTTATGGTATTGTGGGGTTTTTAGGAGGGTATAAAATGAAATTGAAATTAGAAAAACGTGAGATTATTAGCATATCAGTCAGCAATGATTTAGAAGTCGACACAAGAAAGAGCCGTGAGTGGTTGAGTTTTTTTAATGAGTCAAAACTCAAGCTGACTGAGATTTTAATGCAAACACTCGACGCAGAAAAAGCATCAAAGCTTATTAAATCGCGCAATTCAGGAAAAGAAATCAAGGTAAAAGCCGATCTTGATGACGGAAGAACAATGAACGGTGTGTTTTACTTGGCCTCTCTTGAGGTGGCAGGGGATTTTTGCACGCCTAGCATTGTAACTGCTAGACTTGAGTCAACAGGCGAAATAACATTCACTGAAAAAGTACCAGAATATGACCGCGTAACAGTAAAATCATACGCAGAAGTTACAACTTCACACGATGCTGATTTGCTTGATTATGTTTCGGTTAATGGTGTTATTTTTTACAGGGGTGAAGAATGAGCGACTTTAAAGAAAGAAAAAAGAAAGAGCTTGAGCGGTTGAAGGATTTGGCTATCGGAAGGCTTGAGGTAAACGATTTAGTAGGATTTGCAATTGCAAAAGCTAATTTCGATGCAGTTTTGCACGCAACAGAGTCTGTAGATGATGGCAAAACTTTTTTCTTAGAAGACCCACGGGAGGGATTATGAGCGGAACATTTAAATTAGTATCGGAGCAGTTGCCGCCCAAGCATGTGGCATTGATTGGTGTTTCTACTGGGCCAAAACTTCACAGCGTAACGTTTGATGGATACAGATTCATTAGCGCAGAAAATGGCAGCGAATTCGCTCTTGGGTGCATTGTTGGTTGGTATGATATGAGCCAGCATAAAAAATGTGATTGGCCGCTTGTTGCCGGAGGCTTGCGCATTTACATAAACGCACTTTGCTCGGCGCTGGTTAACGCTGAGAATTCGAGGGATGGATTATGATTGAAACAATATTGATACTAATTTTCGTTGTTGCGGGTTTTGTTTTTGTATACGAGAAGCGCACAAGCGACAATATGGAAAAACTCATTAACACGGTCGCCATGAAAAGAGCCGAAGGCAAACCAGAGAATAATAACTGCAAAGGCCCGGCTTATACAAATTGGGAGCCTGTAGTTCTATGTCCTGAGTGCTTATGCGAGATAAGCCATGACGAGATGATGACAAGCATCTGTCTTTCATGTGGAGTCCAATTTTACAGGTATACATACATAAACGCAGCGTCAAGGAAGATATACATGAATGGCTCTTGGAGAGAGCAGTTAAGGTTTGGTGGTAAAGATTATATAGACAAGAAGCGGTATCTGACTAACACTCAACATTCACAGAAAACCTAACCATCCACCGGCCTGAGCCTGTGCGCATAGGTCGTCCAACTGATTCGGCGGTGTTAACCACTTTCATGGTGCCGCTATCATACGACAAGTTGTTAAATAGGTATGTTTGGCAGCTTGTCGCATCATTCACCAAAGTAAGCCAATCATCGGGCAACTCTGACACATCACTAAATAGCGTCACCTGAATAAGGTATCGAGCGGTGTCGGTGTTTGATTCTCTGCCGGTAGCGTTAACCAAACAGATTGACACGCTATCATTAGTGAATGGCAGCGCTGAATCATCCCAGAAAATAGCATGATGATAGCCAGTAAGCACATTATCAATTAGTGCAGTGCGGATAACTTCCGCTGGTAACGTGCTTGCGCTCATTTGCTCATTTCCTCTCTAAATACTTCGTTTAGGTTTATGGTCTGCAATCCGTGTTCAATCCAGCGTGATTTTGCGTTAGGGTTCGTTAGTGCGCCACGCTTACCGGATGCGTCAGGGCCGCGCGGAGACCAGTTATCATTGTAGTACAACCAACCGGCATACGCTGTTGTGTGGTCGCCGCCATAGCTTAACGTGACAGACCATGCGCCACCTTCTCGGACAGGTGTGGTTACGTCTTTACTGCTCAATAGGTCGCCCGTATCCATCGGCACAAAGTAGTCAGAAGCCGTGCCAAGTTTCCACGCAGTCATGTAACAGGCATCTTTAGCCTTAACCTGCAACTCTTTGGTCCATGCGTCCAACTTGTTGTTAGCGTCCGTGTATGACTTACCTGGTTTAAATGGCATTATCCGGTCAACAACACATAATCTTTACCGCCAACTAAAGGCGTGGCAGTTTCCACCTTGACGATTTTCTCAGCGCCTGACACCGGAGACGAATCAGCGTACTCACCCACCGCAATCATATCACCCTTCTGTGCGCTGGCGTACTTGGTTACATAGGTTGTATTAGGCTGAAACTCTTCCTGTTCGTCATCGCGGCGAATAGCGCCACCATTCTTGAACCTAGCGTCAAATGTAACAGGCGCATCCCAGCCGCCGCCGTATGGTGACGATGACGTATCAACAGTGGATTTGCGCCATATGGTCACAGTCTCTTGTGGGAATTGGCCGATAATTGTGCTCATGCTTGCCTACTGGTTAGACCACTAATATACAGATAGTGTACTACAATGCATTTGACTTTAACAATTGGAGATAGTCATGGGGAAAATTTACACAGGAATATTTTTATTCTTTTTTGCAATTTCGGCTTTGTATAACTTTGGCACAGAGGATTATGTAACATTTACCGTTGAAAGTAAGGAGCGCATTGTAACCGGAAGCGGGGATTCAACGTCGAGCAAATGGGTGATATTTACAGACATTGAAGTGTTTAAGAATGTAGATACGATATTCAGATTCAAGTTTAACAGCGCTGACATTCAAGGCGAGCTAAAGGAGGGCAAGACGTACAACGCCAAGGTTTACGGTTGGCGAATTGGGTTTTTTAGCATGTATCGAAATATCATTGAAGTGCGAGAGGTCAAAGGTAATGATTGACTTAACACCACTAAGGATGCTGCCGATTTCTCTAGCGATAGCGGACTACAAAAGCAAAAAGAAACTAATAGAGTCGTTGCCACTCTCCTGTGAAGAGCAACTTATTGCCGAGCTAAAGTGCGCGGAAGAGTGTGTAGAAAAAGTAGAGGCAGCCCTAAAAGCTACCCTCTCTGAATCTGTAAAGGATACGTGCCACCCTGACCAATAGCAGTCAGAACACAGGCTCCAGCATCCATACCTTGAAGCAAATCAAGATACTGATTACCGGAGCCTTTGCTTGTGTCGAACGATACCGAATCACCGGTAAAGCTCGCCTGACTGGAAAGCTGCCCGCCAGACTGCTGCACAATCATCGCCGCAGCGCCGTACATTTTTGCTAATTTCGCCTGTGCGTCACTGTAACCGCCTGTCGTGATACATGAATCCGCTTCGTCGACTACATCAATAATCATTTGAATTGACGCATCTGACAGGCTGTTAGGCACAAAATCCCGAACCTCTGAAACTGTTATCGTAGCCATTGTATTTTCACTCTACCATTACGCACATAGCGTACTGTTGTTATACCCTGGTCACGTAAATACTTACGTAACGCTTTAGCCTGCCCAAGTGTAACCTGCCTATCCAGCCCATGTATAGTCACTTCATTCATGGGCCAGAAATACGAAAGCACCGTAAAGCATTCGTATGTCATTTCGTCCGGCGTACTGCCTATCTCACCGAACCGGTATGGTTCGATAAGTGGTTGCATTTATGTTCTAATCACGTACTGTGTTGTAACCATTAAGTCATCTATATCGGCAGGAGAGCCAACCTTGACAAGTTCAATGGAAAAGAAATTTCCTTTTAGGTATCTCGTGTCGATATTCTCCCAATAATCCATAACCTGCCCTCTCGTGCTATTTCCCGCTATCCTGTCGGGCGTTTCGCTTGTGCTTGTTGGTGACGGATCCATGGTCACGGCGAGAGAGTGAACTAACGTTGTAGATTGGTATATATCGACCCGCCAAAAATTAGCGTCATCATGTGATGCCGTAACGCCTGTCGCGCCTATCTGTATTCTTTCTAGGTCAGATGGGCATTGATTGCCAGATGAATCAGCAGCCGCTATCAAATACTTTGACGGGGCGACAATTGCGCTTGTAGTAACGCCAGATGTGGAGCCGAATTTGAATGACTCGACAAAGCGCTGACCGTAGCTGCCAAACGCTGCGTTTTCAAAGCAGGTTGTCTCAAATTTCAACGGTGGCAACTCACCATTACCGCTAGTGTTAAACGAGACGGTATCACCAACCGTTCTATATCCGTTGAATGAAAGCAGCAACGTATCAGAATTCCCTGTTACTGAACGGTCCACACCTCTCATTGCTATAGCTCGCTGTGATGCTCTACCATCCCTAACAACTAAAGACGAGTCAGCGCCAGCAAATCTAACGCCGGTGAGATCTATATATGCGGCATTGTTTCCAGCATCCAAGCCGATTGCACTAACCGTCGCCCCTGCGCTTGTAATTGACTTAAATAGCCCTGTAACCATAACAGCGCTGTTTGCTGTGCCACAATCAATCTTCACAAGGTCGGCATTACCAGTGGTTAACACAGAGTTGCAGTTATAGTGATTGTTTACCTTCAACGTGCCCCTAGTCACATTCCCCGCTGATTGCGCAACCTCAAGCGTTAACCCTTCTGCATTGGATGAGTCGCCAACATATATAAAGCCGTCCTTACCATAATCCAAAGTCGGCTTACATTCGATGTCAAAATCTGCAACCCTTAGAATCTGTAACCCTCTGAGTGAGTCTGGGGAGCCGTGAATTTTTAGCTCTTCTTTTGTGCGCAATAATGTGCCACCTTCGAACGCCCACCCGTTAATATCTCTCTCGCTCGTACCTGAGATTAAAACATCATTAAAAACATCACCTGTCGCTGGGTCGCCGGTATGAAAAACTGATGACTTGGACGCATTTCCTGACTTGTAGGTCTTGATGTCAATCTTTGAATTATGGCAACGCCGGAATTCCCAAGCTCGCCCATCAACGAATCTACCGAAGCAATTGTCCACAACTAGATTGTTTGAGCTACCAACCAAAACACCATCAAAAACAAATCTCGCGCTTGCGTCTGAGCCTGGTGTTACTTGCCCGTCGATTTGCACATTATGAAACTCAACATGCGTAACGCCTGATTCATTGTCAAACTCCCACATATAGCCAACCATTGGACTTTCAGTTGGCTGAACTTTACATAATCCTTGAGATACGATCTTTACCGTCTGCGATGCTCTGCCGAAAACCTGCTGGCTACTCTTAACTAATCCAGAAGGAATGTATATTGTGCCGCCCACTGATTTTAATTCATTCCAAGCTTTCAGTAAGGCAGGGCCAATATCATTCGATGATGCGCCATATTGCAGTATATTAATCTCATTACCAACAGTGCCAATCACAACGCTTGCTACACCCCCAACCAACTGCACCTCATAGGGGCCGTCGGAGGCTTGGACTTTGATAATATCAACCGGCTCAACATCTAGGCGAGGGTCGTCGAAGTACCCCTCAGCAGTAACCTGGGCAATCGTATCGTCAGTGGTGTACGACCACATGGTCGGAATGCCTGAGAAGTTCAGGCCGATTAATTTAAAGTTGCGATACCTGAAGCTCATTGCGCCTCCTCCCATTCGAGTTGATAAAGAAATTCACTATCTGTTGTGCCGTTGATGTTCGTAAACACCAACAGGAAAGTATTACCCGCTGCCACGCCTGACGCATTACCGCTTGCCGTGTAGCTTGAAGTCGCTCGGCTACCACCGCCCGATGTTGGCACAAGGTAAGACGTACCTGTGCGCTTTGGTGCCGTTGTGCTGAATGACGTTGCAAGGCGCTTCTCAATGGTCACGCCGCTTGTAGGGTGCGAAGCCAAGCCACTAACAGATAGGTCATTGTTAATCGGCGAAACTTTGGTGCTTGTTACGTCTGTCCACGTGCCGCCGCCGATAGTCTCGCTACCGGTGAACGGGTAAACAATATACTTACGGCCACCTGCCCATCCGTTAATCAGGCGTAGCTGTAGTTTTAGCGGGTAAACAGTTGCAAACCGATAGATGAGAATATCAGTATCAGCAATAGCATCCGCGCCGCTGCAGTCGTCGAAGAACTTAAACTGTAAGTTGTTCTCAAACGATGCCTGCTGGTTATCAGTAGCCATACGAGACTTCGACGGGTCTTTACCTGTCGAAATGTAATGGCCATTTTCCGATGGGTAGTTAGCCATTTTTCCATCCACCAGCTTTGTATGACTCCACCATATCAGGGTGTACGTCAGCCTGCTTTTCACCGCGCACCATCTTAACTAAATCAGACTTAGGTTTTGATGCTCTTGGCTTGCGAGTTTGCTTTGATTTCTGCTCTGTCATGTGAGCCTCACTGGTTAGACCACTTGTTACGTACAGTTTACTATAATGGCTAGAGTTTAGGCAAATTTGGAGAATGGAATGATTGCAAGGGGCGTAAGAAGAAAGCCAATAAAAGGTGATATTGCGATATTCAGAACACCAGGCTTCATTGATAGAGAAGATTGGACACATACCGTTCATATAGATGATATTAATGACAATGGTGATATTACAGTTACGCACCTATATGACCACGTAATGAAAAAGTCTTGCGGCCAATTTACAGCACCAGCAAGAGATTGTTATGTGCTTGTTTTGGATGGTGTTGAGTTGCAGTTTGAATACTTCAAAGCACTAGGCTACAAAGTGAGGGTTAAGTGATGGATTGGATAAACAAATTAGGCAAGAAAGCATACGCGGCTTTAATTGCTGCGGTAATAATTATACCTATAACGATTAATTTGTATTTTTACTTTGATGCGGCAATTGGGTGTGAAGGCGAGATAGCTAGAGCCTTAATTGGATACGTTTGTGTAGAGGGTGGCAAGCAATGAGCGAAGAAGATTACGAATACGTATTCAGAGATTTGCACGAATCAAGCATTCCGCATATTGACGCGGAAGATTTGGACGACATATGTCTTAGTGGTCATTTTAGCCTTGGTGAGCTAGAAAGGCTTGTTTGGGCATTAAAGGATAGGGATGGCAAGTGATGTTTAAAGAAATAGCAGTAAACGGCGTGGAAGTCGCAAATCATTACGGTGGCGGTTATGGCGGCGAGTGGATAAGTGCAAGTGGAGTAAGTGGTGGTGTATCCAGCTTTGATGGCGGCACATGGAGATCAATAGATGTCCCGTACTGGGAAGCGCGCATCAAGCAGATTGGAAAGGGCAAGCGACACTATTTCTATCTCAACAAAATGTGGCACTATGTGGAGCTTGATGAAGGGTTGCCGCCACTACTCCATTACAATGCAAGCATAACAAAAAGCCCCGCATAAGCAGGGCTTTCTTTATTTTCTCGCGCCATGTCTATTAGTGAATCCGTTTTTCATGCTGTACTCTTCCCTTGCCTTTACCGCGTCGTAAAAATCATCATGATTGCCGATGTGTACCTGCTTACCTTTGTCGCTTGCATAAGCTCTCCACCTGCCAGACATTTTATGAAAACCGACCCCTGTATATTTTGTCGTTGAGTTTTTGTTTAATCTCTTGTTTCTTTGATTATTGCTTAAGCTGCACTCTCTGAGATTTTCTATCCTGTTATCCAAAGTGTCGCCATTTATGTGGTCTATATATTTAGATGGGAATGCGCCGTAATAAAGAGCAAAAGCTATCCTGTGTGCGAATATGTGCTTTCCGTTTATTTTTACTCTCTTGTATCCATTTGATACAGAGCCTGATATCTTCTTGTTGGCGTATCTTGTCTGTATGTATTTCGGCTTATGGTCAAGCCCTCTCCAATACAAGTCGCCAGTTTCTGGGTCGTATCTAAGTATTTTGTTTAAGTAATCAATATCAACTTCACGCATAAAAAAGCCCTCATAAAGAGGGCTATTATATCACTAGGGGATAAAATTATCCAAGGATTGCTGCAACATATTTTGGCATCCAGCAGCGAACACCCCACGCCAAAGCCACCTCAAACATTGTTTTCTTGTAGCCTTTGTACACGCGGATTTCAAACACCAATCCAGAGCGAGGGTCTTGAACCAGCATTGCATCTACAGCAGCATCGCCGCCACCTGGAACCGCAGGCGGACGCACAATCAATTCCATCGCTGAACGGTGGAACATAACGTTACCTGTGTAGCTGTTACCCACAGTGATTGCGTTGTTGTCTGCAATTGCAGCAAGCAATCCAGGCTCTGCTAAGTCGAAGTCACCACCACTTAATGCAGAGTTGACAACGTACTTGTTATCAGTATCAGCAGCAAAGGTAACAACGTCACCCGCCAAGATTGTGCCTGAGCCAGTGTCAGCGGTTACAGTTTCATCACCGATAGACAGTGCGCCGTTAACCAGATAGCCAGAGCCAGTGCCTTTAGTGTGCAGGCCAACCTGTGCAGATTCACGCAGCATTACGCCTGAAATATCTTGTAGTACGCCTTGACGCAGCAGAGATTCAGAGCCAGCTTCGTTTACCTTGTACAGGTTAGACAGGTTGCGCAGGTTGGTTCCAGCCGTGGTATTCATTACCATCGACACCATGCCGTCAAACGTTGGCGCGCCGTTATCCACTAGGATTTGGCGTGCTTCGTTAATAACGTGGTGGTTTGAGCCGAATGGAGTAGTACCGGCAGTGCCTACAGCGCGTGATGCGTTTTGATAAGCTTCGGTCCACAGGTCAGCCTCAACTTCGTTACACAGAGTTCGCATGGCTTGTGCAATCTGGTCGCCATAGATGGTTTCGAAGCCTGAGCCGTTGTTAACGTGGCGCATATCTTCACCAGTCCACGGAATTTGAACCGCTTTAGACTTGGTGATGGTCGCTGTTTTGTTAGCAATCGTCTGGTCAGTACCTTCAGGAATAGTCATTGAAGGTGTTACGTCAGTGGCAGTAGCCGCAGGAGTGAAGTGCGAGCGAACAGTGTCGCCTACAGCAACACGCTCTGAGCCGTTACCGTTGATAGTTACAGCAGGCACAAAACCTACCTGCTCACGAGCTACCACATCGGCCGCTTTATAGATGTCAGCCGCTAAATCTGTTAATACGTTAGCCATTTTAAAATACCTTAATCAGTTAATTTACCGCCTTTCTTGAAGAACTCAGACCGTTGCGCCTGATTCCATCCTTCAAATTCGGCTCTTGAGGCTGTTTTAACAGTAGCACCGCCACTTCCACCGCCGTTCACTTTACCGCCTCCGCTGGTTACAACGTCAGCTTTTAACACTGGGGCAAATACTGCGTTTTTCTTCAACTCAGCAATAAACCCACTTTTATCCAATGATGTGGCACCGCCATTATCATCAAGATAGATTTCTTTACCGCTTTCAATGTCCACATCAATCATTGATGAGACAAGGCGCTTAAATGCTGCTGCACCGTCTTTCGATGCGTACTCACTTGCTAAGTCCGCGACAATCGCATTACGCTTCTCACCCTTAATGCGGTCCTCTAAACCCTTAATTCTTTCCTGGTACTGGCTTTCCGTTTCGCCGAATCGTTTCTTTGCGTCAGCTAATTGCTGCTCGAACAATTCAGTATTGCCAGATTTGCGCGCCTCTTCCAAAGCCTTTTTACGGGCCTCTTCGATTTCGCGTTGCTTGGCCTCTTCATACCCTTTCAGGGTTTCGGATGCCTCGCCGCACCGTGTTTTCAGGTCTTTGTTTTCGTTCTTAACGTTAAACAAATGATTGCGCAACTCATGCGCGTCTTTATCCTGAAAGCCCTTTTTGCCGTCAATCTCTACCTCAACAAACTGAGATTTTAATTCATCCGGCAAGTTATCAAGTGATTCTACAAACATTTAAGCACCGCCTAAATTAGTTATGCTACACCGTAGCGTTGTCCTGCTCATCGTCAGGGTTATCGTCATTTTGTACCGATTCGTTTACGCTGTCAACTGGTCGGGCCACTACAGGGTCGCCCATGTCCATTTCCATTTCTGCCAATACTGTTTCGATATCCTCAATCAGCCAGCCGCCGTTTTGCAATTGTCGCATCATTTCTGCGTGACTGAATGCGCCATTCGTGCGGCCTTCAAAGATTACGCGAACCTCATCAACAGTCAGTCGAGGCGTTGCAAAATCACGAGGCAGGTTAATCGATACATCTAAATCTTGCATGTTGTCCGGCGACACCAAACCCTCAAACATAGCGCAGCACTGACAAGCCATGATGAAAGCCTCTTCTGTGTTGTGCGCTAACGATTCAAGCATGGCGTTCTGGTCGGTGGCGTTTATGTCAGCCTCAGTTGCCGTCATATTGACAGACTCAGATTTGACAGAGCCACCCATGGCTCGAATCTTTTTGTCAGTCGCGTCAAAGTACCACTGAAAATCACCCATCTCTGCGGAGCCTGACACAATGTCTACTGTTACGCCTTCAGGCAGGTTGTTAACCGATGTCGGACCGGTAGCGATGTATTCACGCCCGTTGTTAGCCTCTTTGAATATCTTAGCATCACCTTCTTTCCACCCGCCAGTAAACGTAGTAGGCGCAAGACTTCGCTGAACCTCTTTATACACAGCAGACACGCGATATTTATCAAGCGATTTAAGGCAGATTGGGAACAGGTAGCCCATAGAGCGCGGAAATTCACCGGCTTCTAAATACTCGTCAGCGACAACGAAAACAGGTAGCCATTTTAACGGTTGGCCAGATACTGAGACATAGGAAGGTTCTGAAGGCTCGTCAGATACACCTTCTTTGAATATCTCTTTTTGCTGGTAGTAATTGCCCTCATCATCAAGCGCCAGGATTAGATAGGACTCAATGTTTACACGCTGGCCTGTAGTTTTGTCGAAGTCATAGCCGCGCTCAAGCAGTTTGATGTACTCAAGTTGCATCACCCCATTAATGCGGGCGAAATTCCAATCAACGACGTTTTCACGGCTGTATTGCTTAATCTTGGCTCTCGGGTTAGCCGCGCGAACATCTGCAATCGTAACGCTATCTAGGTCAGCATCGCCCAACCCCTGATAGTCAACGACCAAAAAGTCATACTTATTCATCAGCGCACGGCCAACAGCAGATTGAATGGCAGAGACTAACGAGCGTCCATCACCGTCGCAGTCATCAACCAAGTACTCGATACGCTCAGGTAGCTCAATATCAGAATCGGCAATACGCATCTTACCAAGCAATGCGCGTTTAGTTTCTGCTGGCGCGTTGTCGTACTCTGCGCCGTCGATGAATCTGTCATAACGAGCAACTGCCGCCGTTGAATCAGTATCGATATCTGACGGGTGTTTGAGATATGCTTGTCTTGCCTCTTTTATGCGAGGCTCACCTTCTAGGCAGTCGCGACCAATGCGCATTAAATTTGCAGCAAAATAATAATCTGGGTGCTGGTCTGAGCTAACCAGTGTGTCATTGCGTGTTAATTCTGCCATTTGATGCGCCTTTTGATATTTGCTCCAATTTTAGCCACTGGTCTAACCACTTACAAGCCCAATCGCTTAAATACTGTCGATTCCTCTTGCTCAAGCTCGTTTAATGTGATTGTGCGGCCCGTCATATCGGTGAATTTGGATAGCGATAATTTGCCGTCAAGAAACAGTTTGGCCCTTGTAGTACCAAGCGATGACTCAACAAACCATCTAGGCTGTCTGCGTAACCATGCCTCGTGGCTGGTATCACTTCTAACTGTTGTCGGGTCAAATGCGTCTTTGTCGCGCTTGCCTCGATACTTTGGTTTGCCATCCGTGCGGGCCTCTTTCTTCTCGAACGCCTCTTTTGCTGCCGGTCCCGACTTACCGCCTATGGCAACCTGTTGACCGGTTAGCTCGAAGCCTTCAGGACCGTAGATTAGTGTGCTACGGCAGTTTGGGTGTAACGGTGGAATCGGTAGCTTTGGGTCGTCAGCCTTAAACCGTTTCTTTGAGTTGGTGCGGCATATCAGGCTAGTCCGATTATCCCACACAGCAGCAAATATCGCTTCCTGATAATACTTAGGATGCGCAGATACGTTTGCCCGCCTTGCCTGTTGCACGTAATGCGTGAACGCTGTTCTGGCTAATGACTCGGCGCGAGTTTTTAGCGTGCCGTCAAACTCAGCGCGGATATTCTTTAGCACCTGATTGACTGTCTCAGCGCGTGAATAGCCTTGCCGAACCATTGACATAATGCGCTGATTGCGTCCAGCGTTATTGCCCGTTATGAATTCATCCCAGAAACCAGCCTGCTTTGACTGCTCCATGACAATCATTTGCTCGCCGATGAAGGATAGAATCTCATTCTTTGCCGGTGGCGTTAACTCAGTATTGCGCAACATGTAGCGCACTTCGTACAATGCCGCCTCCTGCATATCCTTGGTGTAATCTGCCCATCCTGAGTTTAATTCGATGATGCGCTGTATGCGCCGCTCGATAGTCTCAAGCTGTTTTGGTGTGCGTGGCAGGCCACCGTCAAGAATGAGCAACCTGATTAGCCGGTAAGTTTCTTCTAACCCTGGATACACAGACGCGTTGATATACCCTGAATTTAACCTATCAAGGTACACCTCGTGCATTAGTTGTGCGTCTAGGTTTATTGTGATTGTCATAGGACAGTAACCACGTAATTACCAACTACAACAAAAGTAGGGCCAAGCCATGATTTATACAATTTACACTTACTGCGCTTTTCTTTGTTGCGCATAGGCTTGTCTTTCTTACTTACCCTGTTAACTTGGCTTGAGGCGAGCTTAAAATCTAGCTTAGGGTATCGCTCCATATATCTTTCTGCTGCGTGCTTTGTGAATATTCTTTTCTCAATCATCCGCATAATCCCCGTTCAAGAGTTTATTTTTAAAGCACTCCAGCAGAAACAGGATTTGCGCCGCGTTTAAATTGGTTGTTGACCTCGCATCCATTATACCCTCATGGTCGTACCCAATAACAAACACTGACTCGTACTCACCCTTTGCAGCGTCTAGCACGTTATCAGGGTTTAATGCTGTGTCGTTTCTCATGTTTACAATATTCATCCAAACCTCGGTGCGGCTGCTGGTTTACGCTTCTGCTGAATCAACGGACTAATCCCGTAGCGAATCGAATCAATGTAGTGATTGTGTTTATCCACTATATCAGGTAATACGTCGCCAGTCAGCCTGTCTACCTTGTAGCTGTACATGCGCATTTCTTTTCTGGTCTCTTCACAGCGCGGGTGAACAACAATCTCTTTGTATGAGCGCATATGCTGAACGCCATCCTCAACGCTACCTTTCCACTTATCCACACCAATAACGCGTGGCATGCCGTGATTGACAAGATAACTGATTGACTCAGGTCGGGCAGAATCGGCGCGGCAAACGTATTTGTGGAAGTCGGGTATTTTCTTAGTGATAAATTCGGTTGTATCGTCAAGCTCAAGCTTTGTGCGTCCTGCTTCATACTCCACCCATAGGCGACCATCGTAAACCCAGCACTTTGTTGCTGCTGTCGGGTCGAGAGAGAATCCAAAGTCCAATCCGCAATATGGCCCATCCCAATCAGCGCCAGGCTTAAATTCTGCGACGCGAACCTTATTAGCAAACACCTGGCTATCTGAATTCTCAAGGTAAGCGCCTTCCCAAATATGCGCGTATGTTTGCGGGTCGAGTGATTTAAGGTCTGATAGCCTATCCTGGTCTAGCACATCAGGAAACCACGGATTATCCATGTAATTCATTTCGACGAATATAGAATCATCCCTGTCGCGCTTTCTGAATCTAAGGTCTGTTGGGCTTCCGTCTTTCTCAGGGTTCCATGTCACCCATATTTCGGAGTTGGCTTCACGTACTGTCGGAATTAGTTTCTTGTAGGCCGTTTCACTTACCGTCTCTGCCTCGTCAATCCAGCATAACAGAATCTTTGCCTTTGACTTGATACTGTCAAGATTATGACGCAGACCGGCAAACACGTATTTGATGCGCCCATCAATAGACCGAATGTACTTTTCACCTATCTCCCAATACGCAGAAAGCCAATCAACAGACCGGATAGCCTGCTTGATTTCTTCCATGCTCGAATCATCAAGGGAATTTAAGTGTTCACGTGCACAGAGTATAACGCCAGACTCGCCATTCATGCCCATCTGATAACCATGTACGGCTGTCATTAATGCGAATGTGCGTGTTTTACCTGAACCCCGCCCACCATGTGCGCCACGGTAGCGGTAATAACCACGGGGCTTTGAGAATACGGTTAATAGTTTAGGCGGGATTTCAATCTTCGCGGTGGTCATCTGGCGCGACCAATTCAATACGGGTTGGACTCATAGTGCCATCTGATGATTTGTGGTCCTGCTCTACCTTGTCGGAGTATCCGTGTTTACTAAGTATCATCTTCGTTACTGCCGGATTAAATTCGCCATTTAGCCCTTTATTCAGAAGAAAAACCTCTTGCAATTCGTTTACGCACGATAAAATGTCCGAAAAATCACTTTTGTCTTTATGTTTCGCCCAATCGTAGACGATGGATTTGGACCGGTTGATGTGCTTGCAAAGACCAACAATGGAAGGGAAAACCTCTATAGGGTTATTCGGTGCGCAGCCGTTCTCTGCAAATGACTGAACGTAATCAATCGCCTTACATAACATTTCTTCTGTGTACTCTGTCGGCCTGCCGAATCCCATATAATCAACACCGTTAATTAATCAGTCTTAAATATACCACATGATGGGATAAAAAAAAGCCCTGCGGATAACAGGGCAACTGGAGGGGAAGAAACAGTCTTTAACATAGCGGGTTAGTTGTGTGGTGTCAATCATTAACCACCAAAGGTTGATAACTAACCCCGATAGGCAACTGCATGAAGTCCAGCTCATATTCGCTATACATCCATTGTTGAAATGCGTGCTCGGCCTCTTGGAGGTTCCGTGCGTCGTATATGTCACACGAGTATTCTTTACCGCCTATCGTTGTTGATGCGCGGTAGTTCACGACAACAACCCCCATCCAAGCATAAACAGCCAAACAGCCCAACCTAAACCCATAGCAACAACATTACCTTTCGTCTGCTCGATATACTCACCCCATGCAAGCTCAAGTGATGCCCAGGCTATACCGGCGAATGTGATTACCATGTATGTGTAGTAGAATTCGTTCATACCTCACCCCGCGCTTTTGCTAGTAGTCTCTTTGCCTCTTCTCGCTGTGTGACATCCTCTGAGTTTTGTGATAAATCCTCGATGAAATCATAAAGCTCCGGTGCCGCTGCTATTAGGTGGGCATTTGCCTGCAACTCATTATCTGACGCACCCTTATCGCCATGACCCTGAATAGTTAAATCAAATTGATTAACGCCGTCATCGTTAAGCGCATAAACAAATGCCCCATCTAAAACAATCCACTCGCCTTTCGTAAACTCAGCCTCACTCATCTTTTCTCCCTCCAACTTTTCTTAGCTTTATGTATCGCTGTAAATGCTTCGATATTATCGTTCACCACACGGTACGCGTATTGCGGGTGACAGCCTACCGCATTGGATAGTGACAACACCGTGCGATGTTTACCCGTTTTCGCCTCTGCGATGATTGCAGGCGCTATTGTGCCGTATCGTTTCATTCCTCAACCTCGCAATCCTTCCCAATCACAAAGCAATAGTCATCTGACAATGAGAATTCGTCACGACTTGCGCCAACTCTAACCAACTCAAGCGCGCTGACCATTATGCCGCTACTTCCAATCATGGTTGCACTGACGCTGACAGGGAATTTCACATTTCCCATGCCTAAATAGCCGCCATTACCTAACAATACCGCGTTAACTTTATCGCTCACACTCTACCCCCATTCTCAGTAAAAATGCGTAACAACTCTGGATGACTGAACATCTGATAAGTGACATCAGGGCCGCGAAGCCCTGACAATCGCGCTACACCCTGAATTGTTTTCGGTTTGAATTCCAGGGCTTTGGTTATTTTTCTGCAATGCTTGTTCATATAAAGTCTGACCAATCATACCCAACCGGCATACCCATTTCTTCACCGATAGCCTCGTAAATCATATCCTTTGCCTTTTCATCCCACTTAGCCAATAGATACTTCTGCGCCTCGTTAGCGTCTGATTCGATGGTAAGGCGTGTTAGCTCGTACATCGTATCGTAATCTTCTGCTAATGCGGTTTGAACGTGATTAAACGTGATAAACGACCGGCGATAGCCCCAGGACAGGTTTTTACCATCTGCAACGCGCTCTGCCAGCTTTTCGGCGATATACCATAGGTTATCATTGCTGGCATCGTTATAAGTCAGTGGCGTTGATTCTAGCTCGTCTGGTAGCTGTCTGTCGTATGCTGTTTGGTGCTGTTCGAAATTCATTTGGCAACCTCCGTCAGAATAGATTCATCAAACTCACCCTTGTAAACAGCTATAAGCCATTCCGATAACTGGCTTGCGCACTTGTAGTGCTCGTTATAGCTAAAGCTGGCAAGATAGTCGTATTTGGATTCGCCATTATAAGGCCCGTAGCTTGAAACGTATTCCTTCCTGCATCCGTTAATTATTAATCCATCTGAATTTCTGTGCTCGTAAACGCAGAATACTACATTCTGCTTTCCGTTAGTGACTTCGTACTGATATCCATGTTCCCTGCAATTATCAAACTCGGTCACCTCAATCTCAATACCGTACACTTCGTCGCTTTCGTAATTTGTAGCAGTCAGGTAGTTGGCCAACTCGTAAACTACATCAGCTATCACAGACTGCGTGTGCTTAACTGTATCTTTGTTTATTTTCTTCATCTTCATTCCCTCCATTAGTTTCACCCATTATAACGGGTTAATTTTGTTTTGTGGTTTGACCAGTTAGTCGTCGCGCCAAGCTTCGACATCTTCCCATTCGCCGTCTTGAATATCGCCTTTACTCATCATGTCTCCAACAATATCTGCACCAAAGTCTTCTAGGTCATTTTGAAACTCGTCGAATTCATCCTCTGTCATATCGACAACTTTCGAATACCTGATTATTTCTGTTGCTGTTATTCTTACTTTCATCACTTCACCTCAAACTGTTCTAAAAGGTCATAAAATGCACTAAACACAGACTTTTCTTCTGGGCCCTCTATTTTTTTTCACTAACTTGCTCCACGCCTCAGCCTTGCTGATTGATGGTTTGCGTTTAGATATAAATTTGCTTTTATACACGGAATGCTTGCCTGAATCATATTGGACCCATACGTAATCATCGTGCGTGTGAATCACTTTGCATTTATCCCCTTCTAGGTCTACATGCGTCCACTCTTCACCCTTCCTCCGCTCTACCTCTGCTTCGAATTCTTCGCGTGTGCAGACTTTGTATTGCCCGTTAATTGGCATTCCAAAAAACCATAACCTTTCTTTGCTACACCAACTTAATACATTGCGTATCTCATGAGGCCAAAAACCATCATAATAATCAACCGCATCACTCACCGTCTTGCGTGGTTGTGTGGCGTCACACTTTACCTCAAGCTGGCAAATATAATTATCAAGCTCAAGGATAAGCTCCTTCGAGATAGAAATATTCGCAAAACCATCATCGTAGTTTGCTAACTCAATAGCCGTTTCGAATCCGTGTGGCCGTTTCATTTCCCTTCCTCCATTTTCTCTAACCGAACAGATAGAACCTGCTCGCCGTTTACAGGCAATCGCCCCTTTGACTTAATCCACACCTGGCCGTCTTTGTCGATTAATGCGCCTGCTTTAATCCATCTAGCCAACTGCTGAGCGTGAATGCCTGTTGCCTTGCTGGCTTCGTACAAACTTTTGTATTTTGATAAGTGCCGCTTTAAATTAATCATTTACCTCCCCTGAAAATTTGATTTGCCCGCTTCATTAATGCAATACACTCAAGCTCAGATTCGCTACCCCTTTCTTCCTTGATAAGTCTTTCAGAGAAGGAGGCCATGGCTTTATCGTATGAAGAAGCTAAGTCATCACCTAAAAAATACATGGCGACTTTTTTCATTTCGTGCACATCTATAGAATAGAATCTAGACGCCTCTGTTAATTCCATAAAATTCATTATTCCCTCCATTGCGGCCATTAGGCCGCTGCTACTGCTCGTTTTACTTCTGCGATGTTTGAGAATTTTCCAACTTTCTCAACCTTTCCAGTTTCGCGGCCAATGTAACCAACTCTGTAACCATTCAAATCTTTTGCAACAATCATGTGACTTGCCGAGAATACTTCGCCACGCTTGTTTGTTGTTACCACCGCTAGGTCTACTTTTACTGATTCTTGTTTAACTTGCTTTGCTGTGATTTGGCTTGCTGTTAATGTTTTCATTTCGTTGTCCTTCCTCGTTGTTGATGTATATATAATAGCAAATCTGTGACTACTGTCAACACTTATTTGTGATTATTTTCATATTTATCATCTGGTCCTACCACCTCACACTCACACCCAGGAAACCGTTCCCGCAAACTCTGCTCGATGTCGTCGGCGTTGGATAGCATGGCGAATTGGTATTGATTGCCTTTGTAGGTTAGTTTGATTTGGTAGGGTTTCATCGGACCTTATACCTTTTAGGTTCGTTTTTAAGCTCGTTTTGATGCTCCAGTAATCCAAGCTCAGAGTCGTCAAGGTAATAAACGCCGCCGCCGTTTTCGTCCGGCTTCTGCTTCATGTATATATCTCTGGCGATATCCGTGTGTCTGGATTTCGCAGAGATAAGCATAGTTATACCTTTGTAGACAGATTCAGGGTTTGCTACGTCATCCCTGTGAACAAACATGATGTAGTCAGCGTACTTCTCTAGAGCGGATGAGCCGTAGAGATTTGACATTGACGGCCTGTTCTTTTCGTCTGCGCCACGGTTAGCCTGTGCAAGTAGGATGCATGGCACTTTCAGGTCTCGTGCAATCTCTTTCAACTTCTTCACGGTTAGCGCTATCATCAAATCGTAACGCTCGCCTTTCTCAAGCGTCATCAACTCCACGTAATCGACAACGAATGCCGCCAAGTCTGGATTCTTTCTTTTTGCAGCCTTAACCCTTGCACGTATTTGCGCGGCGCATAGAGACGAATCGACATCAAGAAACATCCTGAATTCATTTTCATCAATGCTTCTGAGTACTTCGCTTACCCTTTGCCACTCGTAATCTGTAAGCGCTCCCAATCTCATATTCAGAGGCTTTACGCCCGCACCTATACCAATAACGCGGTCAAACGTTTCTTCGTCTGACATTTCCATACTGAAAAACATCGCAGACTTTTTGCGGGCAATGTTGTTTGTAATCATCTGGGCAATTTTGGTTTTGCCCATAGAAGGACGGCCAGCTATAACGAAAAGCCAATCTGATCCGATACCACCTATCACATCATCAAGCGGTTTGATGCCGGTTTTTATCCCAATTGCTGATTCATCGCCTTTGGTTTTGGCTTCCATTCTATCCATGAATCCAGCGGCGAGCGTTGAGATATTTACAGGCTCATAGGCGCTACCCATATCGATGGCTTGAATTTGACTTTTAACGCTGTCTATCACTGAGTGACTTTCAACACCTTGATAAACAGACTCTACGCCAGTGTTCATAATTCCGATCAGTGAGCGCTTGTAATACTTGTCTTGGATAATCTCTGCATACTTCATTAGCTGAGATTTAAGAAAGTGCCCCTTGCCCAGGTCGGCGACGTATGCGAACCCGCCAGCATCATCAATCAAGCCGTCATCGGTTAGTTTTTCAGTAACGCTGATTAAATCCCTGTCTCGCATTTCTGACATTGTTTTGAATATCACCTGATGAGCGGAGAAATAAAACATGTCGTAGCGCAGAATGTCGAATAGCTCTTTGGTTTCGTAGTTATCAGAGAATAGCGCGATACCTAATACGGCTTTCTCTGCCTCTTCACTGAATGGTGGAATGTTATCGGTCATTAAATTGACCCTCCATGACTGATACGACTGTTTCTTCTCTGATTAGCAAGTCAATGCTGTTTTGCTTCTTGCCCTCACGCTTCCCCATTACCCACTTACAGTTATCTCTAATGTACTCAAAGTAACCCCTCCAGTTTTCAATGTCAGAATTAAAGTCACCCTTATGTCTAGCCATGATTGACTTCTCTCTCTTACTGGTAATTTTTTCTACTCTCGGCATTTCTGGCAAAATATCATGGTACAGACTGACGACTGACTCAGTAGTCTTTTTAATTGAGTAGGTTAATTGAGTAGATTCGTGGTCAGATTCTGGCTGGGGGGTGGTCAGAATCTGGCTGGGGGGTAGCCGGTTCTCGGCTGGGGTGTCTCTGCATTCCCAATCTGTCATTGGCAGGCACAGCTTAAACATGTTTGATGTTTGCGAGCCTTCTTTGTATCGCTCCTGCTTAACTATTATCCCTGCCTCGGATAATTCTTTTATGTGAGACTTTACCGTGCTTGTAGAGGCTCCGCAGCGTTCAGCTATTGTTTTGTTGCTAGGGAAGCAGCATCCTTGGTCGTCGGCTATGTCAGCCATTACGATAAGAATAAGTTTTTTAATTGGATTACCAGGATTGTATTCGATTGCTCGATACGTATATTTAGCGCTCATATAGATACACCTATATTGGCCGGACTTAACCGGATTCAAAAAGGCATTATGTGATTTGATAATGCCGCCCTTGTATCTCAGCCCATCAAGAGAAGTAGCGGCAAGCCAAGAATTAGGAAGGATTCAGGGCGGTGGCCTGTCTCAATGCGTCAACTGGGGATCAATCCATCAGCAAAGATAAGCCGCGTAGTTAAATTATACCCCGCTATGATTTCAGGTCAAGCGGGGTTTTGTTTTAGTTGATAGTTATGCTTATGTTTGTTTTTGTAAAAATCCAGTACCAATTAGCCACAGCAAATGCGAATATTAACGCCAATGCAGCGCCGTCAGACTTGCCAATATAGCCTCCAAACATCTTCGTCCCGAGATACCCTAATACTGAGAAAGCCGTTAACCATGAAGCAAACAATGTCCAAACAATCAACCCAATTACTTCTAACATATCACCCTCCAATCTTATCAATAAAAACCGTTGTAGCTGTTTCACGTATCCGGTATAGGCCGTAATACTGTTTAGGTTTGGATTTACCACCGTATAGCGGCGCTCCGTTTGGGTTTTCTTTAAGGTGCTCGTCTAGGGCCATGCGTGCGCGAGGCTCTAGCGATGAGCAGTTTGTGAATGTTTCTTTTTTCATAGCTCTTCATCTTCCTTGCTTAATGCCGCCTCTATTATTCTTTCCATGGCCTCGTAATGTTCTTCATGAATTTTCATAGGCGCATACTTAGGTAATATGCCCTCCTTTACAGCCTGCTTAACCGCTGCAAAAAGCATTGCGTTAGTCAATTTCACCGCATTACCCCTTCTATCAAATCATTATTAAATGGTAGTTCGTAGCCAGCATCGACCATTGCGTATAGCATGTCGCGCCATACTTGTTTTTCGTGCCCGTACATCTTTCGATAAGCCGCTGGGCGTAAAGTCCGGTTTAGCTCGTGGTTTGAGCGAATGTTATGCAACTCAAAGCTTAGAGGCATTATTGCAAGCTCGCCTACCTTCACAGTTTCGCCGTTAATCTTGCGCTTTGCCTTTGCTCCGATTATGTGGTCAATCTCGAACAAGTAAGGTGTTATACAGTCGTTACCGTACATATCATTTAACCACCGAGACGACCATGCAAAATCAACCACCATTGCGCGCCATTCAGATTCCAGTTTAGTTAGTTTTCCGCTGTTCATTCTCCATCCCTCATTAAAGCCTGGGTATATAAATCGTCAGGGTGTGTTAGTGTTGCGCCTAAATGCTCAGTGGCATAGAACTCAACGCGGTTTAAGTAATTGGCAAAATCTTTCACGGTGAGATTTTTAGTCTCACTGCGCACCGTTACAGTTTCACCGTTTACTTGAACTACGCGCACAGGTAAAAGCTTTCTTGCTAGATACTCGTGCAAGTCCTCAGAGCTAAACACGTTACCTTGAGTTTTGAATATATGCTCCGCCAACTCTCCACACCAAAGAAAGTTGAGCCTGTTTTGCTTTAGCTTTCGAGTCTCGCCACCTTCTTCAATCGTAACCCTTACCGGCTTATCAGATTGAGCAAAGAACATCTTTACAACCTCCCAAAGGCGCTTTCCATCTTCGGCGCTGGTGGCTTTATTTAGCTCTAGCGTCTGTTTTTGAATCACTTCTTACACTCCTTCGCATGTTGTTTCATAATTAGCTCATGCAGTATAGATGCCTTTGTGTTGCTGTAGTGGCCCTCTGCTTTTCTCTTGTCTCTGATTTCGTCAAGCATTCGATTGACGTTTTTATTAATCATTACTTGCGTGTGATTTGGTGACGCCATTTTCTTTCCTTTCTATGTATAATGTACTAATATTATGTCACACGCTTTTATACAGTCAACCCTTCACTGGTCAAACCACTTAATGAGATTTTTAGTGTAGAGTTGTAGGAAATAACGGAGGAAATGAAATGGGCAAACCGATTGATTTTTGGAAGAAGGTTGAGAAAACCAATCCGCAATACACAAAAGATGCGAGCGTGTCAGGCCAGAAAAGAACGGCTGTAGATGCGCAGTACAAGAAAATGATGATAACCGAGCAATTTGGCATGTATGGTTTGGGTTGGGGCGTTGTTGCTGGCAGTGAGGATTACCAGCGTGTCCACTATGAAAACCAGACGTGCATACTAAATTACACAGCAACGGCTTTTTATAACTACGAAGGGAATCGCGCAGAATTTCCAATAGCGGCTCAGATTAAAGAGTCTTACGTTACAAATGGCGGCAAAGGGTATCTAAAGATAGACGACGAAGCCGTAAAGAAAGTACGCACAGACGCGCTAACAAAGGCATTTACTGATTTAGGGTTCTGTGCTGATATTCACATGGGCAAATTCGACGATCAAGACTATGTGCAAGGCGCTCAAATGGCTGCATATGCTAAAGAGCAGGATGAAAAAGAAGAGGCTGCAAAGCGGTCCTACGAAGAAATTAAAAACTGGCTTGCTAAAGAAATGAAGTCAGCTAAAACAATTTCTAACGCCGCGTCATTTAACAAGGTTATTGACAGGCTGAAAGAAAAAACTGAAATCCGATGCAAAGTAGCTGGCGTTTCCAGCAGGGGATTCACAACAAAACTTGAAGATTCAAAACGGGAGATTAAGCAATGAGCAATATTGTAATTTTTAAAGACATGACAACCGAGGAAAAGTTGTCTGAAATTGAAGAGCAATCAAAGCAATTTGAAGGCTTGGTTGTAGATATGAACAAACCGGAAGAGCGTAAAAAGGTCAAGGAAAGCGCCGCTGTAATTAACGATATTCTTAAAAAGCTAGACCGCGCACGTATTGACCGTAAAAAGGAATACGCGCAACAGGTGGATGATGAAGCTGCATTTATCCGCGACCGATTAGAATCAGCTAACGCGCCACTAACCGCGCTGATTGACGCACACAAAGAGCAAGAGCGGCTAAAGCGCGAAGCTGAAAAAGCTAGGCAGGATAAAATTGATTCCGCTTTCACTCGCATGAATGACGTTGCGATGGAGGCTATCGGCCAGACATCTACAGTTATCGAGTCAATTATTGACGAGCTATCATCCTACGACTTTGATCCAGATGTCTTTCAGGAAAGGACAGAAGAGGCAGTCAAAAAACACGCAGAGCTAATGCAGCGACTTGATATGATGAATCAGCAAGCGGCGGCACAGGAAGAATTAGAGGCGCGAGCCGCAGAAATCGAACGCAAGGAGCGAGAACAGGCAGAAAAGGAAGAGACTGAAAGATTGCGTATTGAGCGCGAGAAAATCGCAAAGGAAGCCGCTGAGAAGGCCAGAATCGAAGCTGAAGAGCGACACCAGCGAGAAATGCAAGAGGCCGAGCAGCGACGTATTCGTGAAGCGGAAGAAGCCAAGCAAAGAGAAATTGAAGCGGAGCAACGCGCAAAGGCTCAAGCAGAGGCGGCAGCGCAAGCAGAGCGTGAGCGCATCGAGGCCGAGCGATTAGCTAAAGAGGAAGAAGAGCGCAAGCGCGAAGCTGACCGTAAGCATAAAGGTAAAATTCATTCCGAAATAGTAAAGAATCTTACCAGCGCCGGACTTAGTGAGGCTGACGCCAAAAAAGCTGTTGAGTTAATTGCTAAAGGTCAGGCTGGTAACGTGAGGATTTACTATTGATTAAAGTCATTGGTATTGACCCAGATATGCGAAAGTGCGGCGTTTGTGAGAGGGTAGGGAATGAGTTCACGCTCGAATCTCTACCCGCCTACAACCTAATTAGCGAAATACCGATGATGGTTGTGCAAAAATACATATTCGCAGTCGAAGACGTAAGCGCAATCAACACTATCTACGCCAGAAACCGAAAAGGCAATCAAGCTGTGCAGTCTCGCATTGCGCAGAATGTCGGCATGGTAAAGGCGGCGGGCACGATATTGGTAGATTACATCGAGCACCATGGCGGCAGGGTAGTTTTAGTGCCTCCTGGAATTGGCAAGCACACAAAGAAAAATGCAAAGCTGTTCGCGCAGCTTACCGGCTACACAGGCCGAACGAACGAGGATACGCGCGATGCGTATTGGATAGCGCACTATGCGTACAATAAACTGAAAGGTGAAAAGTAATGGCTCAACGCGGAGTAAACAAAGTAATTCTAGTGGGCAATCTAGGCAATGACCCAGAAGTGCGATATATGCCAAACGGCAATGCAGTTGCAAACTTATCATTAGCCACAAGTGAAAGCTGGAAAGACCAGCAAGGGCAAGTACAGGAGCGTACTGAATGGCACCGACTGACAATGTACCGAAAGTTGGCTGAAATCGCCGGAGAGTATTTAAAAAAAGGTTCGCAGATTTACGTAGAGGGCAAATTGCAGACTCGCAAATGGCAGGACCAGCAAGGGCATGATAAGTACACTACTGAAGTAATCGTTGACCAGATGCAAATGCTAGGCGGTCGTGAAGGGGGCGGCAATAGCCAGCAGGGAAATCGACAAGGCTATCAAAGTCAGTCGCAAGGTAGCGGTCAGAACCGTCAACCGCAACAGCAAAGCCAGCAAGAGCCGCCTGCATCTGGGATGCAAGAGCCGGATTTCGACTTCGACGACGATATTCCGTTCTAACCAATAGCTTACACACGCGCCACTGGTCAAACCACCTTGGCGCGTAGAGATGGTATATTGTAGGAAATGGAGGGGATTATGACAAAACGAATTTACGGCAAACCAATCTGTGAAACTGACACAGCATCAATTATGCACCCTAATGAGCCAGCAGGCTCAAAAGGGAATATGCACACGTGCCCATGCTGTGGAGGAATGTGCAGTAATGGCGATTATGCGCAGGCCAAATACTGGTCAGTGGTCGACAATCTCTATAGCGTCCTTACTGATGATAGTCAGTTTTCACGCAATGCCGCCGCAACTGATTTAATCGCTATGCTCAATAGCGAGATAAACACTAAGGTGTCGAGATTGAAAGATGATGGTTCATTTTCTCTGGACAATGGGTCCGCAAAGGTTGCTCATGTCAATAAAATGATAAGCAAGCTTCTGGAGTTCAGAGAATGACAAAACAACAACTACTAGCGCTGTTGCGTGAGGCGTTTAATCGCGGAGAGTACGAATGCAGCGAATCAACTTGGGGAGATGGAGGAATTAACGCTGACGAATTCATCGAAGAAATCAACCGCACAAACCGCGTAGGTGATTTGGAGTTGCCTGTGCTTCCAGATGACGCCCAATGCGAACATGAATATGCCGTTGGATATGACCACGGCACATGCAAAAAGTGCGGATGGATATTTACTGACGGCAGCTGGGGAATTGCTAAGCGCATGTGGTTTAAAAGCCTTGATGATGCAAAGTTCTATAAGCAGCATGGTCGACTACCACAACCACCGGAGGGAGTATGAGTGAGTTAAAGCAAATGTTAAGTCTTCAATTAAGACTGGCGAGAAA
>Ga0209273_10000727_pt1 | contig 37588 bp, 32 predicted proteins | sample tdAd471_FD_187126 | JGI IMG/M metagenome (GOLD analysis project Ga0209273, IMG submission 187126) | Marine sediment microbial communities from the Atlantic coast under amendment with organic carbon and nitrate - tdAd47.1 (SPAdes)... | ecosystem: Environmental > Aquatic > Marine > Coastal >...
GACGGTTCATTGAGAACGATGCCCCGGCCCTTGACGTAAACAAGCGTGTTGGCCGTTCCCAAATCGATGGCCATGTCCGCAGAAAAGAGACCCAAGAGACTGGAGAGCATTGCGCCGCCAAACCTTCCGTTACTAATGAGGCCGCCGTTATGGGGCCTCGGCTTTCAAGCCCCCATCAACCGCGACAGAAATGACGTGATTGTGGCGGAGCCCTTCTCCACCAGCGAGCTTGCTTTCGTGCGGCTGGGGGAACCGCCTACGCCTTTCGAAAAACGCAACAAACCCTATGAGCTATAAAGCCGAATTCGCGCATTGCCGCAAGGGCTCTACTTGTGCGAATCACCTTGATTCTAGGGATATTCAGGGCCATCGCGAGGTCCGTCACAGATGGCTTGCCGCTTCCTCCATGAAGGTGTCCTGCGAAGGGTCGAGCCGCGGCCAAGTTCCCATCTGATTGCGCATCCAGGTCATTTGCCGTTTTGCATAGCGCCGCGTGAGCATTTTTGCCTGCTCACTAGATTCACCAAGAGACATTTCGCCATTGAGGTAGGCAGCAATTTCTCGCACGCCGAGCGCCTTCATGGCAGGCAAGGATGGATCCAGTTCGCGAGCCAATAAGCCGCGAACTTCATCCGGCGCGCCTGCATCCATCATTTCATCAAAACGCCGATTGCAGCGCTCATAAATCCAATCGCGCGGCGGAGCGAGCACCATCTGCCGCACATCGCCCCTCAGCACCGGCCGGTCGTCTTCGCCTTGCCAGGCGATAAGACCTTGGCCTGTGGCTTCTAAAACCTCCCAAGCTCGCTGAATCCGCTGGCGGTCGGTGGGTTGCAGCTTTGACGCGGTTTCGGGATCGCGAGCGCTGAGATCCTCCAGCAGCCAGCCTGCACCCTCTGCCGCAATGGCGGCATCGGCCCGCGTACGCACGTCCTCAGGTATTGGCGGAATAGAGGCGAGACCCTGGATGAGCGCACGGAAATAAAGCCCTGTTCCGCCAACAAAAATGGGAGTGAGGTCTTGCGATTTTATTTCGCCCAAAGCGTCCGTTGCCATGCGCGCCCACTGCCCAACTGAGCAACGCTCCGAGGGATCAAGAGCCTCATAAAGAAAGTGGGGCGCCCGCGCGCGTTCCGCTTCATCGGGCGCGGCGGTGAGCACGGTGAGCCCGCGATAGATCTGCATGCTGTCGGCATTGATGAGAGCGCCGCCCACCTCTTCAGCAAGATGAAGCGCCAGCGCCGACTTGCCGCTGGCCGTGGGCCCTGCAATAAGGATCGGCGTGTGTGACATGCTTTCTTTCTAACCGGCCCGAGCCATGAAAACCATCCTGACACTTGTGGGAAGCGCCTTAAGCGAAGGCCTGACCACCGCCCTGGCGAGCGACGTGCGGGCGGCGCTAGAAGATGCGGGCGCTAAGACATTGGCCCCCGATTGGCTGGCCCCTCGCGAAGCGTGCGATATTGCAATTGATGGCCTGGCGCTGCCCGAAGCTGAAACGGCGGCGCGCGCGGCGCTCGGCAAATCAGAGGTGGACATTGCCGTTCAGCCGTCTAAGGGCCGCATCAAGAAACTCCTGATCGCGGACATGGATTCCACCATGATCACGGTCGAGTGTATCGACGAGCTTGCCGAGTTTGCCGGGCTTAAAACTGAAATCTCAGCCATCACCGAACGCGCGATGCGCGGCGAACTTGAATTTGAAGCCGCGCTCCGCGAACGGGTTGGTATGCTCAAAGGACTCGATCAAAAAACGCTCGCCGCCACTTTCGCCGAGCGCATCGAAATCACGCCCGGCGCGATGCAACTTGTCCGCACCATGAATGAAGCAGGCGCGCTTACGGTTCTCGTTTCCGGGGGGTTTACATATTTCACGTCCCGCGTGGCCGATGCCCTCGGCTTTGCCGAACACCGCGGCAATACACTTGTTATCGAGAGCGGCAAACTGACCGGCGAAGTGTATGACCCGATCCTGGGGCGCAGTGCAAAGCTCGCCTCGCTCACGGCTGCGCGTCGGCGGCTGGGAATTGGCGCCGAAGCAACACTTGCCGTCGGCGACGGCGCGAATGATTTGGACATGTTAAAGGCCGCGGGGTTGGGCGTTGCCTTTCACGCTAAACCCATTGTGGCCGAAGCCGCGCATGCGCGCGTTGACCACGGTGATTTAACCGCGCTGCTCTTTTTCCAAGGATACCGGAAGTCTGACTTCGTAAGCGCCTAATCGGCAAAGCGCACAGCTTCGTAGCTCGCCTGCCCGCCTCGCTCAACAAGGAACAGCACCACCGAATGATCGCTCGCCTCAGCGCGTGCGACTGCGCGTGTCACGTCATTTACGGTGCGCACAATCTCTCGCTCCACTTCAAGGATCACGTCGCCGGGGCGAATGCTCTCCATAGCCGGAGCGCCGGTATTCACGTCCACCACCACAACGCCTTCTGCATTGGCGCGAAGATCATATTGCTCGCGCAACGCTGGCGATATATCGGCGATGGTAAAGCCCAGGCTTTCGATGATCCCTTCGCCCCCGACGCCGGAAAGGTCCGCGACGGATGAAACATTTTCGTCTTCAAGCTCACCGAGCGTGACACGGAAATTGCGATAACGGTCCTCGCGCCAAATGCGCACTTGCACACGGCGGCCTACTTCGGTCTGCGCAACAACACGCGGCAGGCTCCGCATGGTGCCGATCTCGCTGCCGTCCAATTCAACAATCACATCGCCGCGTTCAATTCCCGCAACATCGGCTGGGCCCCCTTCGGTCACACTCGAAACAAGCGCGCCCTCGGCCCGATTGAGGCCGAGCGATTCCGCCATCTGCTGCGTTACGGTTTGCACGCGCACGCCGAGCCAACCGCGCCGCACTTCGCCGAACTCGAGGATCTGCCGCACAATGAGATCCGCCGTCGAAGCCGGGATAGCAAAACCAATGCCGATGGACCCCCCCGAAGGCGAGATGATGGCGCTGTTCACGCCCACCACTTGGCCATCCATACTAAAAAGCGGCCCGCCCGAATTACCGCGGTTGATGGCCGCGTCGGTCTGAATGAAATCGTCATAGAGGCCAGAATAAATATCGCGATTGCGCGCGGAAATGATCCCCGCCGTAACCGTGCCGCCAAGGCCAAAGGGGTTGCCAATCGCCATTACCCAATCGCCCACACGCGCATCATCAGAATCGCCGAATTGCACCGCGCTTAATGGCGTCAGAGGTTGAACGCGCAAGACCGCAATGTCTGTAGGCTCATCCGCACCAATCAACGTCGCGTCAAGAATAGTGCCGTCGGTGAAAGTGACCGACACCGTGTCGGCGCCCGTCACCACGTGATAGTTGGTGACGATGATGCCGTCTTCGTCGATGACAAAACCCGAACCCAGCGATGTTGTTTGCTGCGGCACCGGGGCGGCATCGGGATTGCGCTCAAGCCAATCACGGAAAAGATCGCCGAAAGGGTGACCCGGCGGAAATTGCTCAAACGGAATATCTTCGTCGCCATCGCGCCGGACATACTGAGATGTAGAGATGTTCACCACCGCCGGTGAAAGCTGGTCGGCAAGATCGGCGAACGTGTCTGGCGCATTGCGCCGTTGCGCCGATCCTGGCTCGGCAATTACTGCCGTCGCCAAAATAATCCCAGCCGCGAAGGCGGCGGTCAAAAGCCTGCCCGCCGAAATCGTTCTTTGCAGCACGGAAAACTCCCTTTGCGATGCCCCAAGCCCGGGTCCCGACCCTACGCCGCGAGGGGCGCGCCCGTGAAGTCCCGAGCGTCAAACTAGCCCCCGAATCCTTACAAAGCGGGTAATATTGTTGTGTGGGGGCCTCACTTTTGCGAGGGGGGGCTTAGCCCCGTACCCACCACACCACAAGAACACCAATCGCCGCGATCGTCAGCCCGATCAACCGGATGGTGAATTCGGGAAGGGCAAGGACCTCCATGATCATGCGCTTTAAAGGCCGCGCAAAAATCGTGTAGCCCAGGCCCTCGATCACCAACGCCAGACCTAGCCCGACCAGAAGATCGCTCCAGGTGAGATCCACTACGCCTTACTCCCGCCCGTTCGGATCACCGAAGTAGCGGAAGAATTCGGACTCGGGGGAGAGCACAAGCCTCGTGTCGCCTGATGCCAAGCCCGCTTCATAGGCGAGCATGGCCCTGTAAAAGGCGAAGAATTCCGTATCACGGCCATAGGCGTCGGCGAAGATTCGGTTACGTTCCGCATCCCCTTCACCTCGTGTGATCTGCGCTTGGCGTTCTGCGTTCGCCAAAATCACGACGGCATCCCTGTCGGCCCGAGCTGCAATGCGAAGCGCCTCGGCTTGACCCCGTGCACGGCTTTCCCGAGCAACAGCTTCACGTTCAGAACTCATTCTTATGAAAACAGTTTGCGCAATCTCAGGCGGCAAATCAGCTCGCAGTATACGCACATCGACAATTTCAATCCCCCAGCGCTGCGATTGTTCGCCAATCAGTTCCTGGATGGCTTGCATCAGCACAGTACGCTCTGGAGACAGAAGCGTCTCAAACGTAACATCGCCCACCACAGCCCGAAGATTTGAACGCAGTAGGTTCGTCAGGTTCAAGTCGGCCTGCGTTCTTGTGCGGGTCGTCTGATAAAACGCCAACGGATCAATGATCTTCCAGCGCGTATATGTGTCGATGATGATTGGACGTTGCTCGGAAGACAACATGCGTTCTGGCTGGGTATCTAGAACCAACACCCGCCGGTCCATGTGCTCAACCTGCTGCACGAAGGGAAGTTTGAAATGCAAACCCGGTTCGCTGACCTGACCAACAGGCTCACCAAACTGGAGCACGATCGCATATTCGGTTTCCTGAACCGTATAAAGGGCGCTCGAAACGGTTACGAACAATCCAAAGACGGCAATCAGTCCAAATGCTGCTAGAAATCTCATGATGCGCTCCTCCTAGCGTGAGCTCGGGTTATTACCCGAGCTTTGAAGTTCGTTTAGTGGAAGATATGGGACGACGCCGCTTGCGCCATTCTCATCTATGATGATCTTGTCCATATCACTAAAGACACGCTCCATCGTTTCGAGATACATCCGCTGCCGCGTCACTTCAGGTGCCTGTGCATACTCATCGTAGATGGAGACGAAGCGCTGTGCTTCACCATCGGCCTGCGCGATCGTTTGCTCACGATAGGCTTCAGCCGCCAGGATGATACCCGACGCTCGTCCGCGTGCATTTTCGACGCGCGATACAGCTTCGCGATTTGCCACTTCCTGAAATGTAACCTCGTCTTGTTCCGCAGACTGAACATCATCAAAAGCCGCTTGGACAGGTTGAGGTGGCAGAACATTTTGAAGGTTTACGCGGTTGATAAGAATTCCGGTTTCGTATTCGTCCAGAATGCCTTGGCTGATTTCTTGTACGCGGACTTCGATCGGAAGCCGTTCGCTCGTTAGCAACGTCTCCAATGCCGATTGACCGACCACCTCACGCAGCGCGGATTGCGCGGCGTCTCGCACAGCTGTTTCGGGGTTTTCAACATTGAAGAGGTAATGTGCCGCGTTACTGATGTTCCACTGCACGGTAAAGTCAATCTCGACAATGTTCTCGTCGCCGGTGAGCATCAATCTTTCGTTCGCGCGATCTCCGGCGCGACGCTCACCTGGCTCAATCGAGCCCACATTGACCCGGCGCTCTTGCTCGATATTGGGCGTATAATGCGCTTCAATAGGCCATGGGGCATGGATATGCAGCCCTGGCGTCTCGGACCGTTCATAGGCACCAAAGCGCGTTATCACGCCTTCTTCGCCGGCATCGACCATATAGATGCCCGTGGCGATCCAAGCCACAAGCAGGATAAGCGCGGCAATGATAAAGCCGCCCGTGCCCATGTTGCCAAAGCCAATGCCTCGGCCACCACCGCCGCCCCCGCGGCGACCGGCGGCACGACGAAAGCGGTCCTGCCCTCGCCTCAATAATTCTTCGATGTCAGGGCCTTGCCCGCCTTGGCCGCCCCCTTTCGGGCCTTGGCCCCATGGGCCGCGCCCACCACCGTTTTGTCCGTCGGACATGAAATACCGCTCCCTTTGAGTGCGTGAGGTCTTTGAATCGCCTGGACCCGCGTTATATGACATGGGGCCGGGATGCGCACTTTTTTGTTCGAAATTTGCTCGCGAACCTCGATGTGGGTCCCACGCCGCCTAAATCAAGCACCCAAGACCCGCAATTCTAGGGCCACAATTCACTTTTCACGGAGCCTCCATGACCTCTTTGACCACCAACTCCGTTCGCGACGCGCTTTCTCACGTGGCAACGCCTGGGGGCGGTAAAGACCTGATCGCGGCAGAGATCGTCAAGCAGGTCTCTGTGATCGACGGTAAAGTGAGCTTCGCGCTGGAGATCGACCCGAAATTCGCCGAGCTTTACGAGCCCGTTCGCGCCGAGGCTGAGGGGCTTGTGAAAGCAATTCCTGGCGTGGTTCAGGTGACAGCGGTACTAACGGCCCACAGCGATGCGCCGGTGCCCGCAACGCCCCCTCAACCGCATCGCCATGCGCCCCCGTCAGGCCGTGGCCGGTCCGGCAAGCACGGCGCCCCGCCCCCGCCCACCCCAAAAGCTTTACCTGGCATCAAGCACATCGTGGCTGTGGCTAGCGGCAAAGGCGGCGTGGGCAAATCCACCGTCGCTGTGAACCTTGCGGTGGCGCTACAACAATCGGGGCTGAGAACCGGGCTTTTAGACGCCGACATTTATGGCCCCTCGCTTCCGACCATGCTGGGCGTCACGGGTAAGCCCGAATCTGACGGCAAGGTTCTGCAGCCTCTGGAGGCCTATGGCCTCAAGGTCATGTCCATGGGCATGCTGGTGCCGGGGGATGCGCCCATGATCTGGCGCGGGCCCATGATCAACAGCGCCTTGAGCCAGATGCTCCAGGATGTGGCGTGGGGCGAACTTGACGTGCTCGTGGTGGACATGCCCCCGGGCACGGGCGATGCGCAATTGACACTTGTGCAAAAGGTTCCCGTTTCCGGTGCGGTCATCGTCTCGACGCCACAGGAAATTGCGTTGATTGACGCGCGCAAGGGCTTTGCCATGTTTGAAAAAGTGGGCGTTCCTGTTTTTGGCATCGTCGAAAACATGGCGTGGCTTGAGATGCCGGACGGCACGCGAAACTACATTTTTGGCGAAGGCGGTGCCCGGCGTACGGCAGAGGCGCTCGGCGCACCATTCCTTGGTGAGGTGCCGCTTATATCTGAAATTCGTCAGACTGCGGATGAAGGAAAACCGATTGTCGCCGAAGCGCCGGAGAGCGAAGCCGCGCGGATTTTTGCTGAAATCGCAAAGCGGGTGAGGACTTCATTCGAAGCGGTTTAGCGGTCGCTCGGTGCTGTCTCCGAGACATAGAGCATGGCGCGCGCCGCGCCGCCGTCGCGATAGGTACCCACCCAAATCGAATAAAGCCCCGAAGAAGGCTCGCCAATCACTACTGAAGGATTGAGCCCCCTTTCATCATCGCCGCAATGCCATGTTTCGCCCGGCGCCTGGATGGCAAGCGTGGTGTCGCTATCGGATTCCACATAGATGAAAAGTGTTTGATCGCCCGCTTCGTAGTTGAGATCGAAATCCGGTGCGCTGCCAATGTATCCCCGACAAGGCGGCGGCAGCTCATCTCTTACAGTGATGGGCCCACCTGCCTGCACACGCACTTCTATCGTTTCATCAAGGGGAGAGGTAACCGCTTCCACGCCATAGACAGGTGTTGCGTCAGGGTCTTGTGAGGCCGCCGGCACTTGAGGCACCGAACTCATGGCCACTGCCAACAAGGCTTTGGTCGCCGCTAGGATCATGGAAGCTTTCCGTCAATTGGCTACCGACCAAATGTGGGACCGGATTGAAACGAATGCAACTCTGCTATTGGCAAAGAAAAAGACGCCGCCAGATACCCGGCAGCGCCTCAATTCTCTCGTGTTTCCAGGATTAGTGCGAATACAGCTCTGATATTGCTAATCGCGCCGGGGCCATTTCTTCCTGATATGTCCCAATCCAGATGTCGTACTGTCCGGAATCCGGCGTCATACGAATCAGCGGGTTCAGGCCTTCGTTTCCGCTATCGTCATCACACCACCATTCGCCATACGGATCATTGATTACCAATGTCGTATCGTCAGTGGCATCAACGGAGAAAAAGAGTTCCGCAAAATTTCCGCCCTCGAAATTCAATCTGACGTCGGGTGCGCGCGCAATGTGACCCGCACATTCACCGCCCGTGAAGTCAGAGATGGCGATGCTACCGCCAGCGAGTACGTCGACGTAGTAGGGATCTGGCGTGAAACCCGAGTTTAGCGCAAAAGTGCCGAAAGCCGGATCCAGAGTCCAATCAGGTCCCGCCTGTTGAGGCGGTGGAGGAGGATTACCCGAGCTCGGAGGTGGTGGAGGGTTACCGGACGAGCTTGTTGATCCGGTCGGATCGAATTCTGAAATCAGAAGTTGAGCACTTGGATACTCATTGTTGAACGTACCAACCCAGATGTCGTATTGGCCCGACAAAGGTACAAACCGCAGCATCGGCTGAAGCCCGGCACCACTGTCATCGTCACACCACCAATTTCCGTTCGGATCGTTGATAATGAGCGTCGTGTCACCACTTGATTCAACGGTGAAATTGATTTCGTCAAAAAAACCTTCGTCGAAAAACAACCGAACGTCGGGTGCTTCCGCCGCAAACCCGGCGCAATAAGTGCCCGTATCCGTGGTGATCCCCGACACGTCATTGGGACCACCGGCGGTAAGATCAATTCGATATGGATCAGGCGTAAAACCTGATGAAAGACTGTACTCGCCATAGGTTGGATTCAGCGTCCAGTCCTGAGCAAACACTGGCGATGCCATTAGCACCGTCGCAATTGCCGCCATCCCAGCAATTCGTGAAAGTATATTCATTGATGTCTCCCTGCATCTCGCAAGTGGGCGTTTCGCCCCGCCATGCGACCCCGCGCGACATACCTGCCGCGATGCGATGGGCCAGCGCCAGGAGTATTGCTAGCAATTCGGCCCCTGGCCAGCCCTTTTTCTTCACCTTCTGAACTAATCCCTATGCAAACGGCCATATTCTCCATGATGCGTTGCAGCACCGCGCGCCCATCGTCGATCAAATTCCCATAACGCTCAATTGAGTAGCTGCGTGATTGAGCATTCTTAGACTGGCACTCAAAAGTATCAGGAGATGCGCGATGGCTTCGCAAAGTCAGTTCATCCTAACTGCGTTCGCAGCGCTGCTGGCACCTGCCGTCTGGTGGGGAGCTGCGATGGCACAAGAGCAAGATTCAATGAGCCCCTGCCGAATGAGCGAAGCGGGCCGCGCGCTCGATTTCTGGATTGGCCATTGGAATGTCACAAACGGGGCGGATGAGTTTTATGGCATCAACCGCATTGAATGGGATGCGGGCGGCTGTGCCGTACACGAATATTGGGAAAACCGCGAAGGACATCGCGGCACCTCGCTCTTTTATTTTGCGGTGAACGAAGACACCTGGCACCAGGTATGGGTGACGGAAAATACAGGACTTCCCTGGGGCCTCAAGCACAAAGATCTCTTTGAACACTTTGAGAACGGCGCCGTGCGTTTCCAGGGTGAGCTGACCGATCAAGAAGGCAATCCATTTCTCGATCGCACAACGCTGACGCCAAATGATGATGGCACCGTGCGACAGCTTATCGAAGTCTCTATGGATGATGGCGAGACATGGCGCACATCATTTGATGCAATCTACGAACGCAAAGAGGACTAGCGACGCCTGAGTTCCACGAGTTCAGCTTTGTGAGTGGCTTTTGGGTCATCAGGGATGGGCGAGCGCGCCGCTTCCTCCCACTCACCCAAATTGAATTCAACCAGCGCCGTGTCGCCCTCAACCTCGCCCAGGACTTCCGTTAGGTATATAACGTCCGTATGCGGAAGGGCTTGGGCGTAAATCTCCGCACCGCCAATAACGCAAAGCTCATCCAATCCATCGCGTGAAGCGATCTCGCGCGCAAGGCTAAGCGCATCTTCGATTGAGTGAAAAACTTCGGTACCCTCGGCACGCCACTCGCGATCGCGGGTCACCACGATATTGACGCGGTTCGGTAAGGGCTTGCCCAAAGACTCGAACGTCTTCCGACCCATGATGATGGGCTTGCCCATTGTTTGGGCCTTGAAGAACTTCATGTCGCCGGGGATGCGCCAAGGAAGGCCGCCATCTTTGCCGATGATGCGGTTCGCGCGTGCCATGGCCACAACGATGGCCATTTTCGGGGCGTCAGACATCACCGCCCTCGCCCGCCAAGCGCTTCATAGCCTCTTCGCCAAATTTGAAATAGACGGTGCCGTCAGAGCGGTTAGCGCCAAGATGCTCATAAATCTCGATGGCGGCAGTATTCCAATCGAGCGCCGACCACTGCATGCGCAAACACCCTGCGGAGATCGCACGTGCTGCAAGTTCCGCCATCAACTTTTTGCCGACGCCGTACCCTCGTGCCGTCTCGTCTACATAAATGTCTTCAAGTGCCAGCACCGGACGGCCTGCATAGGATGAAAACGCAAAGTAATAGAGCGCCGAGCCCACGGGCTTTCCTTCGATTTCGGCTATTACGCCATAGGCGATGGCGCCGGGCCCAAAAAAACGCGCGCGCATGTCATCTTCGTTAGCAGTAACGGTGCCCTTCTCGAACGCAGCGAGCTTTTTCGTGAATTCCAAAATCAGCGGCGCGTCGGATTCTGCGGCGTCGCGAAGCGTGACCTCCGCCATCACACCGCAACCGGCGCTTTGATGTGCGGGTGCGCCTCGTAACCCACAAGCTCAAAATCAAGGTGCGTAAACGCAAAAACATCTTTGACTTCGGGATTAAGCTTCATTGTGGGGAGCTTCAGCGGTTCGCGGGTTAACTGCTCGCGCGCTTGCTCAAAATGATTGTGATAAAGATGCGCGTCACCAAACGTGTGCACAAACTCGCCCAGTTCAAGATGACAAGCCTGCGCCATCATCATGGTGAGCAGCGCATAGGACGCGATATTAAAAGGCACGCCCAGGAACGTATCGGCCGAGCGCTGATAGAGCTGACACGATAGTTTTCCGTCCGCCACATAGAACTGAAACATCAAATGGCACGGCGGCAAAGCCATGTCCGGAATGTCCGCCGGGTTCCAGGCTGTTACCACAAGCCGACGCGAATAAGGGTTGGCGCGGATCTCATTCTGCACCCACTCGATCTGATCAATGCGGCGCCCCATGCCATTGGGCCACGACCGCCACTGATGACCGTAGACGGGGCCAAGGTCGCCATTTTCATCGGCCCATTCGTCCCAGATGCTAACGCCGTGTTCTTTGAGGTAGTGAGTGTTCGTATCGCCCGCCACGAACCACAGAAGCTCATGAATGATCGACTTCAGATGGCACTTCTTCGTTGTGATAAGCGGGAAACCGTCTTCCAGATCAAATCGCATCTGATGGCCGAACACAGACCGAATACCCGTGCCGGTGCGATCGGGCTTGTCGACACCTTCGTCGAGGATGCGGCTAAGAAGATCGAGATATTGGCGCACGTCTAATCCAAATCAGCGTCAATCACGTATTCGAGGATCTTCACCACCTGCTCCACGTTGCGGCAGGTGGCAAAGGCCGCCGCGTCGATTTCCTTGAGGGCGTGGTCGTGCTCTTCACTGTGGAGCGTGATGAGCGGCTTTTCATTTGCCACTGCAAAGCCCGCTTCGAAGGCCGCGTTCCATTGCTTGTACTTGTCACCAAAATAGACGACCACGATGTCGGCGGTCTCAATATAGGTATTGTTACGGATGGCGTTGATACGGGCGCCTTTGAAATCGGCCCAAAATTTCTTGTCTTCATCGCCCAGGATCTCGGTGCCGCAGGCGTCTGAGTCCTCGTGGTCCAGCACTGCTGATGTAATATCGATGCTGAGATCGACTTTTTTGACCTGTCGCGCGAAGGCCTCGCGCCAGTCGCTGTGGATCTCCCCCGACAGGTGAATGGTCCAAACGCGGTCGTCTGTGAATGTCATGGGCGTCGCCCCCTCATATGATCAACGTGATTTGAGAATCGCCGAAATGTTAACCTTTTGTTGGGGTTCGGAAAGCCCCTGAGGCGCAATTCTCCACACCTTTTCGTAAGACACCTTTTGTTAGGCGGCCATAAGGCTTATATTAGGGCTGCTGGCTCTGCCAGCTATGGCGATAAACGGCCACGTAATAAGCGGATCGGACCCGGGGGCGGTACCCGGCGCCTCCACCACAAGCCCAAGGGACCTTGGGTTTCTGTGGGGGCGAAATAGGATCGACGGACGTGTAAAGGTGAACTTTTCGCTCGGCATGGTGCCACCGTTATCGGGACCATAAAGCTAGTTGCAAATGACAACGACGCTCAGGTGGCTCTCGCTGCGTAATGCAGTGCGAAAAACCGAAAATTAAGTCCTGATCTTTTGCAAGGTCAGGCGGGGTTTGGAGGCACCTGGCAACAGAAGCCTCCGCCTTAATCTTTCACTTACCTTAAATCCATTCCGCCCTTCGGAAGTGCTCGTCTTTACGCTTCCTTGGTTCTGCTTTGGCATGCTCATAACTGGTTTTGATCGGCCAGGACGAGATGACCATGCAACGATTTTCGATAGTTTCCATTTTTGTCGCCGCGGTTATTGCCGCGACATCAGGGCTTGCACATGCCCAAGACGACGCACGCGCGCTGAACGTAAGTGCCGAAGTGCACGGGCAGATGGACGGCTGGCTCGACGATGCCAACGCCTTCCGTTTTGGTGTGGTGGATACCGCGCGCCTGTGGCAGCGCGACGCGCCTTTGCTGGATGTCCGCACAGACATCTTCGCCGACGAAGCGACGACATTTGCCGACGTCACACAAACCTATGCTCAGCGTGTCCGGCGTGCCGTGCCCGGTGACGAAGCGGTGGCGGTATTGCTCGACTTTGCGCGCGATCTTGATGACCGCGTGGGTGCACTTCGCGAAGCACGCGCCCAAAGCACGGAAAGCGTGGTTGAGGTTCTGAACGCGATGGACCTCATCGTCCAAGACGCACTTGCCGCCTTTTCAACGGGCGAACGGCTCGACGCCAGCGCCGCGCGATCACCTGCGGCGATTCGCGTGGCCTATGCCAGCACCGCTAGCGAGACCCGCGACTAACATCGCTTGTCTCGTTATTGGTGCGAATGCGCCCATAATGCCAAACCGACACGTGCTTTGGCCCCCATTGAACAATCCCGCATTGACTCGCCCGCGCTCCGGAGTACCCTTGCAAATGTGCTGAGCCGGTGCGCGCGGAGGCAAAACTTGATCGCGGGCACCCTCACCGGGGAATTGAACTCAATCCAGGTAAGCCGATGTCGAATGACATGATGCGTTATGATTTGATGGCCCAAGATGCCCTGCGCGGCGTGGTGCGCAGCGCGCTTCAGGTCGTGGCACGTGAGGGCCTTCCCGGCGAGCACCACTTCTACATTGCGTTCGATACCAATTATCCGGGTGTTGAAATTTCCGATGAACTGCACGAACGCTACCCAGAAGAAATGACCATCGTCGTCCAGCACCAATTTTGGGATCTTGCGGTTCTCGACGACCACTTCGAGATCAGCCTGACATTCTCAAAAATTTTGGAGCAGCTGGTCGTTCCTTATGCGGCTGTCAAAGGGTTCGTCGACCCTTCGGTGCAGTTCGTGCTCCAGTTCCAAGCGATCGAAGATGGCGCAGCCCTTCCTGCACCAGACCCGATGAAGCAATTGCCACCCACCGGCACTGAGGATGAACCCGAGAGCGAAGGCGAGCCCAAAGACGAGCCCGGCCAAGTTGTCAGCCTCGACGCCTTCCGCAAGAAGTAATTCGCCCTATATCCCTCATGTGACATACCCTCTTGGCGCAATTCATGCGCTCGTGCTAAGCCGCGCGGGCACCCTCGTTGCTTGCCTTCTTCCGGGAGACCCCCATGGCCGACACCCGCACCGAAACCGACAGTTTCGGCCCCCTCGAAGTTCCCAAGGACAAATATTGGGGCGCGCAAACCCAGCGCAGCCTCATGAACTTCGACATCGGGACAGAGACCATGCCTCTGCCGCTGGTGCGCGCGCTTGGCGTTGTGAAATACGCCGCAGCGCACGCCAATATGTCCCTCGCTAATATTGAGCCAAAATTGGGCAAGGCGATTTCCGACGCCGCTCTTGAGGTCGCCGAAGGCAAACTGAACGATCACTTTCCCTTGGTCGTCTGGCAGACCGGTTCGGGCACTCAGTCGAACATGAACGCCAACGAAGTGATCGCCAATCGCGCGATTGAAATTCTAGGCGGCACGATCGGGTCTAAAGACCCCATCCACCCCAATGATCATGTGAACAAGTCGCAGTCTTCGAACGATACGTTTCCAACGGCGATGCACATTGCAGCAGCAGAAGAGATTACCCATCGCTTGTTGCCGGCGCTCAATTACTTGCGCAACGCGCTGAACGACAAAGCGAACGCTTTTGAGAAGATCATCAAAATTGGCCGCACCCATTTGCAAGACGCCACACCACTAACGCTTGGCCAGGAATTTTCCGGCTATGTTGCCATGGTCGACAATGGGTCCCGCCGCGTTTCCGGCACCCTACCCGCGCTTTTTGAGCTTGCCCAAGGGGGTACCGCTGTCGGGACGGGATTGAACGCCAAGCCCGGTTTCGCGGATCGCTTTGCCGAGGAAGTCGCCGCTCTGACCAAGCTCGACTTTAAGACCGCGCCCAACAAGTTCGAAGCCCTTGCCACGCACGATGGCATGGTCGAAGCACACGGCGCGCTCAATTCCGTTGCGGTGAGCCTTTTCAAGATCGCAAATGATATTCGCCTGCTCGGGTCGGGGCCCCGCTCGGGCCTTGGCGAACTATCGCTGCCCGAAAACGAGCCCGGCTCCTCGATCATGCCTGGCAAAGTAAACCCCACCCAATGCGAAGCTCTGACAATGGTTTGCGCACAAGTGATGGGCAACAACGTCGCGACGTCCGTCAGCGGAAGCCAGGGGCATTTCGAGCTCAACGTGTTCAAGCCTGTGATTGCATATAATGTGCTGCAATCCATACGCCTCCTGAGTGATGCATGCATGTCGTTTGCCGACAAATGCGTCGTTGGTATCACCGCAAACGAAGACCGCATTTCGGATTTGATGTCTCGCTCGCTTATGTTGGTGACGGCCCTTGCGCCCAAGATTGGGTATGACAACGCCACTACCGTTGCCAAGACCGCGCATAAAAACGGCACGACATTGCGCGAAGAGGCGGTAAAGCTTGGCTTCGTCACGGAAAAAGAGTTCGACGACATTGTCCGCCCCGAAGATATGATCGGGCCGAAATCCTGATGGTGGGGGACTAAAGCGTGCCGGAAGAGGTCAAACGATCCGTCTCCATCTCCGGGCACCGGACATCCGTATCGCTTGAAGCGCCTTTTTGGGATGCCCTGCGTGACATCGCTAAAGAAAAAGAGATGTCGATCAACAAGCTCATCACTGAAATTGACGCGAGCCGCACGCCCGACGCGGGCCTATCAAGCGCATTGCGCATATTTGTGCTGCGCTATTACCAGGATCAGGGTGAGCCCACGGCAGCGGGCGTATCGCCCTCATCAGGAAATTCCGCCTCATAGGCTTCGAGTAATTGGCGCAAATCGTCCGGCAGATCATCCTCGCTAATCAGCCCCTGAGGCGTATCCACCAATCGCTCACCGATCAGCGCCTGCAAAGCGCTGATGTCGATGGAGGTTTGCAAACCGCCGCCCGCGCCGCGGAACGCAACAGTCACCGGGGCGGTTCCATATTCCGCATCGGTCATTTCGAAGGTAGTTTCCACGTCGATAATGTCACTGCGCAAGTCAATCGCACCCGCGACGGTGAAGGGGCCCGTCTCCGCAATACCTGAAAGATTGCTGAGGCTCATGACGCCGCGCTCAATGGGGATGACCCCTTCCATGCGAGGCACAGTCGTCGTGCCCTGAGAGACGGCAACATTTGCGGCATCACGCAACGCCCGTCGCGTACCCACTTTGGGCAACGCATCCTGCAAAGATACCAAGTCTATTGAGGTTGCCGCGCCATCTGTCGTGCCCACATCAAGCCGGCCGCCAAGCCCGGCAATCAAATCAAAGGGGCTTCGCCCACGCGATCTAAGCTGTGCCGCAACCGTAAGCCGGCCGCTCGCATCCGGAAGGCCCGCCGCACGAAAAATGTTTTTTATGGGCACGCCCTCACCCGCAAGATCAACTGCTAGCGTAAGCGCGTCATCGTCGCGCGCGAGTGCTGCCGAGCCGGTCAGCAAACCATCGCCGATGCCGCCGCGCGCTTCGCTAAACGTAAAGCTCACGTCATCGGCAATTAGTAGAAATCCCACATCGGTGAAAACTAACTCGCCCAACGTAAGCGCACCCACCGTGACGTCAAGATTGGCCGCGGCCGTTTCCATCCACGATAGGTCATAAGGCGTCGTGGACCAGGCCAAAGTGCCCTCACCATCCGATGTCACGTCTTCGCGTTGGAACTCAAGTGCCGCAATCCCAATACTGCCGGCGATGATGCCCTCATTCGTTCGCACAAGGTCGGCTTCAACCGGCATTGTGCCAATCACGCTGTCAGTGGTGAGGATGCGCCAACCATCTTCTGTCCGGCGAAGTTGCCCACTGCCGGTGAGGGTCGCCAAGTTCAGAGCGTCCAGTTCCGGACCGCCCACTTGGCGAACCAAATCGCCGACGCTGCGGGCGGTGAATTCCGCGCGAAGGTCTGCGCTTGGGTCCTCAGAAAAAGGATGCGCCGCCGCACCGCGCGCTAGCCCTGAAAAGCCTGCGAGCTCTAATCGCGCGACCAATTCGCCATCATCTAGTGGGCCGCGCCAATTGAGATCCAACAGTTCCGCGCCGTCCAGGCCCGCGAAAACTTCAAGACCCAGTGCCCTTGCCAGCGCGCCTTGTTCCTGGCCACGCGCAATCATCCGCCCTTGGAAATTGCCTTCGTCATTGCCGGATACTTGATTGCCAACAATATCAATGCTGAGACCTTGGGTACGTACGTTTCCTTCGGCGGTCAGCGCGCCCGCTTCATTTCGCGCAAGTTGCAGCGAAAGGTCGGCGGATTCTGATGGCGCAATGGGCAAGCCCTCGAAAAGGCCGGGGTCTGCGTTCGCGCCCTCCACCTGCAATTCAAACGGTGCGCCTTGGCCCGACCACTGACCGCGTGCGCTTAAGCTGCCGCCATTTGCAAACGCCATCTCAGCTTCTTGGATAAGAAGCGTGTCTTCCGTGGTCGTGCCGGCAAACCGAAACTGGTTCACCGCGCTTCCCGCAAGGCGAACGTCTTCTCCGGTCAAATTGAATTCTGATGAGGCTCGCGCGCCCGCAAGGCTCGCGTAATAACGCAACCTCGAGATAAACGACCCCCCCGCCGCAGGAACATAAGCGTCGAGATCAAGATTGGAAAAGCTGAGTGTCGATACGGCTGCGCCGTTTGGAGCTATCGAGTGCACGCCCTCTGCGCGGCCGCCATCTAACTCTAGATCAATCAATGACAGCCGCAACGGGTCGCGCCCCTCGCTGATGGCGAGATCAAGTTCTAGGTTCTGCAGCTTGTCCGGCGGGAACGCGGTTACATCATAGCCAAGCCAATCCACAAGGTTGCGCACGGATTCGCTTTGCACCACAAGCCGTCGCGCCGGATCACGACGCGGCGCAAGCGTTACATTGGTTCCCCCTGGCAAGCGGCCAGAAAAGTGCGAAAGCCGTGTCGCATCCCCACGTGCTTGAAGCTCAAACCCCACATCCCGGGCCACACGGTCATTGAGCACCAGTCCGTCAGCCCTCAGCGTCAGGCCTAGATCCAGCCATTGGGGTATGGGCGCCGGTGCATCATTAAGAAGCGCGGCACCAAGAAAGTCGCGCACCGCAATCATCTCAAACCCGAGAAGATCGAGATCCGCGAGAGCTGTATTGAGTTCACCTTGGAGCGCTATCGCATCGTCGGTCGCTCCGCGCAATTCCGCCTCTGCCTGCATAGTGCCAAGGGTCAGCTGCGCCCCGACGGAACTCCAATTAGGACCCTCGGCATGAAAAGGGCCTCTAAGCGTCAGAACGGGCCCCTCGCCTTCGAGACCTAAAACGTGGCGCGCATGATCCGTCACTAGGGAATAATCGCCATCAAAAGAAGCGCCAGGTGCGAAACGGGCCAGCACACCATTTGCGCTAAGGACGGCAAGTTCATTCCGGTAGGTGCCACGAAAATTTATGTGCCATGTTTCATCTGCCTGCGGACGAAGCGTTACGTCCGCTCGGATGTCCTCACCATGCCGAAGCGTCAGGCGCACGGGCGTATCGCCGCCATCCCAATGGGCCTCAAGGCCCGCGCCTTCAAGAACCAGCGCTTCCTCGTTTTCTCCAACAATGATGCGCGCCGGGGCTAACCGGTAATCAAAAGCGCCTGCGCCAATTGACATGGCGCTTGCCATTTCGTCTGTGAGCGCGCGCAAGCTGGCGGCATCACCCACAAGCCGCATATCGCCGCCTTCGAGTGCGACTTGTGTGACCACCACCTGATTGGCAAAAAGCGGCCAAAGAGCAATTTCCGCATGAAGGCTCGCCCCTTCGACCCGCAACCGCCCATCGCTATCCTCGAATGAAACGCGCGCTGCTGTGAGCCTGGGCGTGGGAAGAAGCCGCACCGAAACAGGACCCGCCAATGCCACGGGCCCGCCCACCACCTCCGCGATGCGCACCTCAAGGCTCGCGCGCTGTTCTTCCCAATTGGTGGCCGCGGGCACAATCAGCGCCGCGCCAAGAACGATAGCGAGCAGAAGCGCAAGTGTGGTCAGGCTGCGGGCCATAGATGGCGTTTCTCCTGTGGCCGGGCCTTGTACGCGAGCCCGATTCGGGTGCTAACGTAGCTGCAAAACTGGGGCACCGATAAGGCCGAAGACCATGGGCAGCGTCGTCAATCTGGGCAAATTCCGCAAAGCGAAGGCCAAAGCCGAAAAAGATCGCAAGGCCGAGGAACGCCGTCGTAAACACGGCCGCACAAAGGAAGAAAAAGCAGCTGAGAAAGCGGAAAAGGCGCGGCTCGAGGCGTTTCTTGACGGCAAGTCCATCGACGAGCCGGAGGACGAGGACCCGGCATGAGCCAGAACCCATCATGAGTAAGGGCCCTTTGAGCGGCATACGCGTCATCGATCTCACGCGCATTCTGGCAGGGCCCTATTGCACCATGGTGCTCGCTGATTTGGGCGCGGACGTCATCAAGATAGAACGACCGAAGATTGGCGACGACGCGCGCCACATCGGGCCGTTCGTTGCGGGTAAGTCGGCGTATTTCATGTCGCTTAATCGCGGCAAACAATCCATCGCGCTTGATCTCAAAGACGATGCGGACCGAGTAATATTTCTTGAACTTCTTGAAACGGCTGACGTGCTGGTTGAAAACTTTCGTCCGGGTACGATGCAAAAGCTCGGCCTCGGCTGGGAGGAACTCAAAGAGAAATTTCCGCGCCTCATCTATGCGGCGGTTTCGGGCTTTGGGCAAACCGGGCCCTACGCGCAAAAGCCTGCTTACGACATGGTGGTCCAAGCCATGGGCGGGATCATGAGCCTGACGGGTCATCCGGGAAACCCGCCCACCCGGGTCGGCAGTTCCATCGGTGACATCACTGCGGGTCTCTTTACCGCGACCGGGATCAATGCCGCATTGTTCGAGCGCACGCGCACCGGCAAAGGTAAATTCATCGACGTTTCGATGCTCGATGCGCAGGTGGCAATCCTTGAGAACGCGCTCGCCCGTTACACCGCCACGGGCGAGGTGCCAGGCCCCCTTGGCGCACGGCATCCTTCGATCACGCCCTTTGAGGCGTTCAAGACAGCAGACGGATACATCGTAATCGCCGCGGGAAATGACACCTTATTCGCGCGGCTTTGCGACACACTTGGCGCGGCACACTTGCGCGATGACGACCGGTACCAATCAAATGAAGCGCGGTGCAACAATGCAGGCGCGTTAAAAGAAGAGATTGAGATTGCGCTTGGCCAGCACCCATCTGCCCACTGGCTTGAAGTCCTGGAAGCCGCGGGGCTTCCGTGCGGGCCCATAAATAATGTTGCCGACGTTATTGCTGATCCTCAAGTAATCGCGCGCAACATGATTGTGACGGCCAATGACCCCGAAGCTGGCGAGATCCGCATGGGCGGCAATCCGATCAAACTTTCAGGCACCACGGATCCCACAACGCGCCCGCCGGCGCCGGATCTTGACGAGCACCGCGACCAGGTTCGCGCAAGCCTGTCCGTAAAGAAGGATTAGGCAGTGCTCAAATTCCTAAGAAAATGGATGGAGCGCATAATCAACCGATTTGGGCCCGGCGCCTGGCATCGCAATCGCCAGCCGGTGATCTGGTTTTTGGCATTCGGGCTCGGCATCGGCGTTGCTTATGCGGCGATCCTTTTCCGCCTAGGCGTCGAAGCGGTGACATTACTTTTTTACAACGCGACCGAAGCGAACATTTATTCGGTCGCCGCGCAGATGCCCTGGTGGCAAATCCTTCTGCTCCCCACCCTTGGCGGCGCAGTGGTCGGCTTTCTACTAAAGTTCCTCGTGACCGAAGAGCGCGCGCATTCCGTCGCCGATGTGATCGAGGCGCGGGCGCTCAAAGGCGGGCGCATGGATATCGGCGAAGGCTTGCGAAGCGCGGCCATCACCGCAACATCATTAGGCGTGGGCGCGAGCGCGGGACGCGAAGGCCCGGTGGTGCACTTGGGCGCCACGCTCGGCGCATATCTTTCGCAGCGCATGGGATATTCGCCACGGCTTAATCGCATTCTTTTGGGGTGCGGGGTCGCGGCCGCCATATCCGCGTCGTTTAACGCACCGCTCGCCGGTGTCGTGTTCGCGCTCGAAGTGATCCTAGGGCATTACGCGCTGCGCGCCTTTGCGCCGATTGTGATCTCCAGCGTTACCGCCGCTGTTATCAGCCGCATTCATCTAGGTGATTTCCCGGCCTTTATTGTGCCGCCGCATGAATTTGGCAGTTATTGGCAGATGCCCGCCTTTGCCATGCTGGGGATCGTGGCCGCCGGTATCGCGATCATCTTTATGCGGACGGCCATTTGGACCGAGGACCGCGCAGAAGCCCTTCCCCTCCCCCTATGGTCGCGCCCCATTATCGGCGGGTTCCTTGTGGGCCTTGTGGCGATTTTTTTCCCGCAAGTGCTTGGCGTTGGCTATGAGGCGACCGATTCAGCGCTGCGCGAAGGGTTCGGGTTCTATCTTCTTGTGGCGCTTGTGGCGGCAAAGATTGTGGCCACAGCGATCACCCTTGCAAGCCGATTTGGCGGCGGCGTCTTTTCGCCATCGCTTTATCTGGGCGCCATGACCGGCGGGGCTTTTGGCATTCTGGTGGCGGCGATCATCCCTGCGGGCATTGCCACCGAAGGGGTCTATGCCATGATCGGCATGGGCGCCGTGGCGGCGGCGGTCCTTGGTGCGCCTATTTCAACGGTGCTGATCGTCTTTGAACTCACCGGCGATTACGAGATTATGATCGCACTGATGGTGGCGGTCTCAATCTCCACTCTCGTCACGCAATCCTTGATCGGCCATAGCTATTTCCAATGGCAGTTGGAACGGCGCGGATTTGACCAGCGCTCGGGCGCACCAGTGGCACTTCTCAAAACAATTCGCGTACGCGATTTTATGGACCCCCCGCCCCATGGTGATGGAAGCCCGCCCGACGGACCTGTGCTCTACCCAGACGCGACGCTGGAGCGCGCGCTCGATTTAATGGAAACCCGGCACCTCCATGAAATCCCTGTCTGGACCGCCGACGATGAGCCCAAGCTCGTAGGGCTTGTGACCCGCGAAGCAGCTCTTAAGGCCTATAACAGCGCCTTGATCGAATCTCATATTGAGGAGCATCGTTAGGCCTTCACCCCTTGCGCGCGCAGCGTGCTAGGATGCCCCTGGAATCATGAGCAATCCGAACGACGATCCCCTGGGCGACATCGCCGAGGAAGACACCCTTCGCCCCGTGGCCGGTACCAAGGCCGCGGCGCCTCCATACATGGCCGCGCTCAATCCCGCCCAGCGCGAAGCGGTTGAGGCACTGGAAGGCCCCGTGCTTGTGCTCGCCGGCGCGGGAACGGGAAAGACGCGCGTGCTGACCACCCGGCTCGCCCATGTGCTCTACACGCGCCGCGCTTGGCCCGGGCAAATCCTCGCCGTTACGTTCACAAACAAAGCCGCCCGCGAAATGAAGAACCGCATCGGGCAATTGATCGGCGGTATGGTCGAAGGCATGCAGTGGCTCGGTACGTTCCATTCCATCGGGGCGCAAATCCTGCGTCGCCATGCGGAGCTTGTGGGGCTAAAATCTAATTTCACTATTCTTGATACGGACGATCAGATCCGCTTGCTCAAGCAATTGATTGAAGCTGAAGGGATTGATGAAAAGCGCCACCCGGCTCGTCTTCTCGCAGCGCTGATTGATCGGTGGAAGAACAAGGGGCTTACGCCCGCAAAAGTGCCGCCCGGCGAGGCGCATTCCTATGCGGACGGCAAAGGCATCCATATGTACCGTACCTATCAGGCACGGCTGAAGGTTCTGAACGCCACTGACTTTGGTGATCTGCTTCTAGAGAACCTGCGCCTGTTCCAGGAAAACCCCGATGTGCTGAAGCAATATCAAGAGCGCTTCAAATACATGCTGGTGGACGAATATCAAGACACCAACGTAGCGCAGTACCTGTGGCTGCGGTTGCTTGCGCAGGGGTCCAAAAACATCTGCTGCGTGGGCGATGATGACCAGTCGATCTATGGCTGGCGCGGCGCGGAAGTGGACAACATCCTGAAGTTTGAAAAGGACTTTCCAGGCGCCAAAGTCATTCGCCTTGAACAGAACTATCGCTCAACGCCGCATATCCTCGGCGCTGCGTCGGGACTTATCAAAGCGAACGAAGGCCGCCTGGGCAAAACACTGTGGACTGAAGCCACCGAGGGCGAGCCCGTGCGCGTGCTGGGCCTATGGGATGGCGAAGAAGAAGCCCGCCACATCGGCGATGAAATCGAAGCACTTCACAGCAAAAGCGTGCATCTGCACGATATGGCGATCCTGGTGCGCGCAAGTTTTCAGATGCGTGAGTTTGAAGACCGCTTTCTCACCATCGGCGTCCCTTATCGCGTGGTGGGTGGACCGCGGTTCTATGAGCGCCGAGAAATTCGCGATGCGAACGCTTACCTACGCTTGATCGCACAACCCGACGATGACCTTGCGTTTGAACGCATCGTCAACGTGCCAAAGCGCGGGCTAGGCAAAGTGGCTATGCAAACCCTCCACGGTGCGGCGCGTGGCCAAGGAATATCTTTGCTGCAAGCCACCCGTAGTCTTATCGGCACGGATGAGCTGCGCGGCCCGGCGCGCAAATCGCTCACCGCATTTGTTGCCATGATGGATCGATGGCGCGCGCTGGTGGACACGCTTCCCCATGATGAACTGGCCGAGATCGTCCTCGACGAAAGCGGCTATACCGAGATGTGGCAGAACGATCGATCGCCAGAAGCACCCGGGCGGCTTGATAATTTGCGCGAGCTCGTGCGGTCTATGGAGCAATTCGAAAACCTTGCCGGATATCTCGAGCACATCTCATTGGTGATGGACGTGGATCAACAAGACGCAACCGACCGCGTGAGCTTGATGACTTTGCACAGCGCTAAGGGGCTCGAGTTTCCTGTGGTGTTTTTGCCTGGCTGGGAGGAAGGGCTATTCCCTCATCAACGCTCGCTGGATGAAAGCGGCCTGGCGGGGCTTGAGGAGGAGCGACGGCTCGCTTACGTGGGCATTACGCGCGCCAAAGAACAGGCGCGGATCAGTTTTGCCGCCAACCGGCGCGTTCACGGTTCATGGAACTCGTCCCTCCCCTCGCGCTTTATCGACGAGCTTCCAGATGAATTTATCGAGATGGATGCGGAGCAAGGGCTCTACGGCGGTGGCGGCTCGCGCTTCGACGAAGCAAACCCCGTTGAAAGCACTTACGCGAGCCCCGGCTGGCAACGCATGAAGCGTGCGAGTGAGGCGCGGCCCAAAGGGCAGTTTCCGCAGGTGATCGATGAAGTAAGCCGGCTTGTGGCCACCAACGATCCATCCGCCGCAAGCTATGAGGTGGGCGATGCGGTGCGGCATCCCAAGTTCGGCGCGGGCGTCATTGCTGAAGTAGATGGCAATAAGCTGCTGGTGGATTTTGAGATCGGCACCAAGCGTGTCATCTCATCTTTCGTTGAGCCCGCGTGACGTGGGACTTTGGCAAGTCACAGCGGAAGGCCCGCGCGCGCTGATCGAAAAGGCTTCAACGGCCTTCGAAGAAGGTGGCATCTCCCAACCGCTTTCGCTTTCCATGTTCGAAGCAGGCAAGACCATCTGGACGCTTGACCTTCTTTATGCGGAGGAAGTTGACCTCAAAGCTTTGCGCAAGGCGCTGGCCGCCATCGCACCAGAACTTAGCCGCCTTACCTGGCATCAAGGCCCCCTTCTCGAGGAAAACTGGGTCAAAAAATCCCTTGAGGGATTGAAACCCGTTCAAGCAGGACGTTTCTTTGTGCACGGCGCCCATGATGCAGGTGCGGTGCCGCCGGGCGTCATTCCTATCCTCATCGAAGCGGGCGAAGCCTTCGGCACCGGGCACCACGGCACCACCGAGGGCTGCCTTGCGGCGCTTTCACAAATCGCGCGCGGCGAACGCCCCGACCGCGTTCTTGATCTGGGCACGGGGACCGGCGTTCTTGGCATCGCCGCTGCCAAGCTATGGCAAGCCCGCGTGATCGCCAGCGACATCGATCCCATCGCCGTGAGGGTTGCTCAAGAAAACGTTTGCGCCAATGGTGTGCAAAGCCTGGTCCGCACCGTTGTCGCCACAGGAACCACGAACCCCCAGGTGCACGAGGACGCGCCTTATGACCTCATAATCGCAAACATCCTCGCCCGGCCCTTGCGGCAGTTGGCGGGCGATGTCGCGCAATGCCTTGCCCCTGGCGGCGTCTTGATCCTGTCCGGCATCCTCAAAGATCAGGCCGCGCGCGTTGCTGCCGTTTACGCGAGCCATCACATGCCGTTGCAAGAACGATTGACTTACGGAGAATGGGTGACACTTATTTGCCGGAAGGCATAGATTTTGGCCTGCCGAAGGGCGTAGGCTCCCGCCGCGCCATATCGATCCGAAACCTGAGGGACCTTATGTTTCAAGAATTCGAAGTTTTGACCGACCCCAGAAACGGGCCCATCCGCCTTGCCGCACTGCGCAAGGAATTGAACGATCGTGGGCTTACCGGGTTTCTGGTCCCGCATTCGGACGAGCACCAATGTGAATACTTGCCCGCCAAAGCCGAGAGGCTTTCATGGCTTACGGGGTTTACCGCTTCGGCGGGATCGGCAGCGGTGCTCGAAGATAAGGCCGGGGTGTTCTATGACGGGCGCTATACATTGCAAGTGCGCCAGCAAGTGGATGAAAAGGCTTTCACACCTGTATTCATTACCGACACGCGGCCAGAAGAATGGCTCGCCGCGAGCGTCAAAAAAGGCGACCGGATAGGTTTCGATCCCTGGTTGCACACCGCCGTCGAGATCGAACGCTTTCGCAAGGCGCTCGCGGAAAAAGGTATCGCCGAGCTCGTGGCCGTAGACACAAACCCCATCGATGCGGTGTGGCCCGATCAGCCCGAAGCGCCTCTGGGCGAGATCATCCCCCACCCTAGTGAGCTTGCCGGGCTTTCATCCGAGCAAAAGCGTTTGCAAATTGGTGAGATCCTCGAGGGCAAGGGTGAGGACGCGGTGGTGCTAACACTGCCAGATTCAATCGCCTGGCTTTTAAACATTCGCGGATCGGACTTACCGCACACGCCCTTCCCGCTTTCCTTTGCGATCCTGACCAAGGAAGGTCGGCTTGATCTCTTTGTGGATGAGCGCAAGTTGACCACATCGGCGCGCGGCCATCTAGGGAACGCCATTAACATTCGCACGCCAGAAGAATTCGCCCCGGCACTTGCGGACCTAAAAGACCAAGTAGTGCATCTGGATCCCAACACTGCTGCCGAACGTATTCGAATGGCATTGGATAGCGCGGGCGCCGATATCGTGAAGGGGCGCGATCCCTGCCTATTGCCCAAAGCGTGCAAGAACCCGGCAGAACTTGAAGGCATGCGCACCGCCCATGTGCGTGACGGCGGCGCGGTCTCGAAATTCCTTCACTTTATGGCGAATGAAGCCGCCAAGGGCGAGCTTGACGAGATTACCGCTGCTAAAAAACTCGAAGACTTCCGCATCGCAAGCGGTGCACTCAAAGATTTGAGTTTCGATACGATATCGGGCGCAGGCCCCCATGGCGCGATGCCCCATTATCGCGTCAACACAGATTCCAATCGCCCTATCAAATCGGGCGAGCTTTATCTGGTGGATTCGGGCGGTCAGTATGCGGACGGTACCACAGACATCACGCGCACCATTGCAGTGGGTGAGCCCACGGACGAAATGCGCGACCGGTTTACGCGCGTTCTCAAAGGTCACATCGCACTGGCCATGGCGCGGTTCCCGGCGGGCACGCGTGGCTGCCATCTCGACCTTCTCGCGCGCCAGCCGTTGTGGGAAGCCGGTCTCGATTTTGACCACGGCACCGGGCACGGGGTGGGTGCACATTTGAGTGTGCACGAAGGACCGCAAAACATCTCGAAGGGCCTGGTGGACGTTGCCCTAAAAGAAGGCATGATCTGCTCGAACGAACCTGGCTTTTACAAAGAAGGCGAATACGGCATTCGTATCGAGAACCTCATCATCGTGACACCGGCTATCGCCATAGATGGCGGGGATCGCCCCATGCACGGGTTTGAGACCATCACGCTTGCGCCGATCGACCTCAATCTTGTGGACAAAAGCTTGATGACCGATGCGGAAGTGGATTGGCTCAACACCTATCATGCCCGCATCTTTGAGACGCTTGCGCCTGATGCGGACGCCGATACCAAAGTCTGGCTTGAAGAGGTTACGCGCGCGATCTAATCGCCGATCAACGAGAGCCATTCATCTTCGGTCATAACCTCAACACCAAGATCCTTGGCCTTGGTGAGCTTCGACCCCGCGCCAGGCCCCGCGACTAGAATATCTGTTTTCTTTGAGACCGACCCGGAAACCTTCGCGCCGAGCGCTTCGGCGCGCACTTTTGCTTCATCGCGCGTCATATTTTCAAGCGCGCCGGTAAAGACCACTGTCTTTCCCGTAACGGGGCTTTCGGTGGCGGGCGCTTCTGCGTCTTCGATCGTGGTGAGTGCGGCTTCGAGCCCCGCCAGCACTTCCTCGTTGTGATCTTCAGCAAAGAACTCGGCAATCGCGGCGGCCACCACGGGTCCAATCCCATCGATACTGACGAGCTCGTCATAGGCATCGCCGCCCTTTTTGCCTGCCGCGTCCATGGCCTTTCGAAACGCCACCCACGACCCATAGGTGCGCGCAAGGAGACGCGCTGTGGTTTCACCCACATGCCGGATACCGAGGCCAAAAAGAAGTCGCGCAAGGCCTATGGTGCGACGTTCATCGATAGCTGCAAAAAGATTGCGCGCCGAGGTTTTGCCAAACCCGTCCCATTCTACGAGCGGCGGAAGATCCGCTGCGGCAATACGGCCCGCAAGTTGAAAGATGTCCACAGGGTTTTTTATGACACCCTTGTCCCAGAAGAGTTCCACCTGCTTGGCGCCGAGCCCTTCAATATCGAGTGCATTGCGCGAAACAAAATGCTTTAGTCGTTCAATTACTTGCGCCGGGCAAATAAGCCCTCCTGTGCAGCGAAGCACAACATCCTCACGGCCCGTTTCGGGATGGACCTCACGCACCGCATGGCTGTCGCAGACCGGGCATTTTTTCGGGAACTTGAACGGCTTGGCACCTTTCGGGCGTTTCTTCTCAATAACACTGACCACTTGCGGGATCACGTCGCCCGCCCGCTGGATCACCACCGTATCGCCCACGCGCACATCTTTGCGTTTAATCTCATCTTCGTTGTGCAGGGTCGCATTGGACACCACAACACCGCCCACCGTTACAGGCTTTAACTTCGCAACGGGCGTTAGCGCACCCGTGCGGCCCACCTGAATGTCTATGCCTTCGAGCACCGTTTGCGCTTGCTCGGCGGGGAACTTGCGCGCGATTGCCCAGCGCGGCGCACGGGAGACAAATCCAAGCCGATCCTGCCAATCAAGCCGGTTGACCTTGTAGACGATGCCATCAATGTCGTAACCGAGATCGGCGCGCGCTTCGAGCAGCTCGCCATAGATCACCTCGATGTCATTGAGGTTTTTGCAAACACGCAAGCGCTCGTTGACGGGGAACCCCCACGACTTGAGCGCCTTCAATACATCTGCCTGCGTCGAGCCGGGAAGCTCACTCACCTCTCCCCACGCATAGGCAAAAAACCGCAGGGGCCGGCTCGCAGTCACCGTACTGTCAAGCTGGCGCAAGGACCCCGCCGCTGCATTACGCGGGTTGGCAAAAACCGGCTTGCCATCTTTTTCCTGTCGCTTGTTCAGCGCCGCGAAATCATCGTGATGCATGTAAACCTCGCCGCGCACTTCGAACACCTTGGGCGGCGATTTGGTTTTCAGCTTGTGCGGAATATCTTTGATGGTCTTGATGTTGTGCGTGACATTCTCACCTTCGCTGCCATCCCCCCGTGTTGCGGCCAGCACCAGCTTGCCTTGCTCATAACGAAGACTCGCCGACAGCCCGTCAATTTTGGGTTCAGCGGTTAGGTCAAGCGCGTCATCTTCCGTCAGCTTCAAAAAACGCATGACCCGCGCGCGAAAGTCAGCCATGTCTTCATCGCTAAACGCATTGCCAAGCGAAAGCATCGGGACCGCATGGCGGACCTTCTCAAATTTCTCCGACGGCGAGGCCCCTACCCGGCCTGACGGGCTATCGGGACGCACAAGATCAGGAAACGCGCTTTCGATGGCCTCGTTGCGTTGGCGTAGAGCGTCATAATCCGCATCGGACACCGCGGGCGCGTCGTCTTGGTAATAACGCTTGTCGTGCGCGGCGATCTCACCCGCCAAACGTGCGAGTTCTGCCTCCGCTTGCTTTTTTGTGAGTTTATCCGGGGCTTTGGCGCTCAAGTCTTTTGACTTGCTCATGCCTTGCGCGCCTTTTTCGCGGGTTGGTCAAGCAAACGGTCCGCGGCAGCACGGGCTTCATCGGTAATATCCGCGGCCGATAGCATCCGTGCGATCTCCTCGCGCCGGGCACTGCGATCAAGCCCTTCAACGCGCGTGAGCGCTTCGCGCTTCGACACGGCCTTGGTGATCCGCCACTGCGCACCCGCAGCTGCTGCAATCTGCGGTGAATGAGTGACGACAATGATCTGAGCGCCCGCATGGGCCGAAAGCGCCGACAGTCGCTCGCCGATCGCGCCGGCGGTCGCACCGCCCACCCCCTGATCGATTTCATCAAAGATTAGCGTCGGCGCGGTTCCCACCTCCGCAAGCGCTACTTTAAGCGCAAGGGTAAAGCGTGACATTTCCCCGCCGGACGCAACGTCCGTCAGCGGACCAAAGGGCGCACCGGGGTTGGTAGCCACTTCAAACGTCACGCGGTCAATGCCGCCAGGGCCCGGTGTCTTCTCAGCAATCTTGGTGTGAAAACGCGCCTTATCGAGTTTGAGCGGTTTTAATTCCTTGGCGACCGCCACATCAAGCTTCGCCGCTTTGTCCATACGTTTATCGCTGAGCGAACGGGCCGCAGTGTCAAAGGCATCGCGCGCCGATTTCACGCCTGCTTCCAATTCGGCAACGCGCGCATCCCCCAACTGCACCGCTTCGAGTATTGCGCGCGCGTCGGTCAATGCCTTTGGTAAATCATCCACACGGCATTGATGTTTGCGCGCCGCAGCGCGGAGCGCGAACAAACGCTCCTCGATCCGGTCAAGATCGTCCTGGTCGAATGAAAGGCCGGCCAAGGCCGCATCCAAATGCCGTTGCGCTTCGGCTGCGTCGTCGAGCAACCGGGAAAGGGCTTCAATCGCCGGGTTGAGCGCGCCGCCTGCCTGGTCTGCGATGCGTTCAAGACGCCTGAGCGCCCCGCCCGCTTTTGCTTCAAGCCCATCACCATCACTTAGTGCCTTTGCGGCGGCGCCAAGATCATCGGCGATCTTCTCGGCATTCATGGCGCGTGTGCGCTTGGTGGCGAGGGTTTCTTCTTCCTCCGGCTCAGGATCAAGCTCTTCAAGTTCACGGATCACATGAGTGAGGTATTCGGTGTCGCGTTCGGCATTGGCAATGCGCTCGCGCTGTTCGGCGAGCTCAGATTGTGCGACCTCCAGCGCGTCATAGGCAGAGCGTGTTTTGCGCACATCACCGTCAAGTTTGCCAAACGCATCAAGCAAAGCGCAGTGGCTCGACGCGTCCAGCAATCCCCGCGCGTCATTCTGCCCGTGGACTTCTAATAAAAGCCCGCCCACTTCTTGCAGAAGGCCAACGCTTACGGGCCTGTCGTTTATAAACGCGCGGCTTGGCCCGTCGGCCCGCTGCGCCCGGCGCAGGATGACGGTGGTTTCACCTTCGGCCGAGAGCTCCGCTTGATTGAGACGCGCGAGCGCGGGATGACCCAGCGGCACATCAAAAACAGCGGTCGCGCCACCTTCGTTCATACCGTGACGCACAAGGCCTTTGTCGGCGCGGTTGCCTACCGCCAATCCCAACGCATCCAACAAGATCGACTTGCCCGCCCCGGTTTCACCCGTGAGCACGCAAAGGCTAGCGGCAAAATCGAGATCCAGCCGATCAATCAGAACGATGTTGTGTACGGAAAGCGAGGCGAGCATGCCTTCCAAAGAGCCCCTTTAGCCGAAAACGGTCAGAGGAAGGCGCAGAGCGATTCCCCGGCCTTTAGAATATCCGCTCTATGGGATTCCACACCCGATAAATCCAGGAATCGGGTCGTTCCTCCGGCTCCAAATCGCGGGCCTGCATCAGACGATAGGAATCCAAATACCAGCGGTCACCAGGATAGTTGTAGCCCAGAACCGCGGCCGTTGCGACGGCTTCGCTTTCCAGGCCGAGCGCCAGATAGCATTCGACCAAGCGGTGCAATGCTTCGGGCACATGGCTTGTGGTCTGGAAATCGGAAATCACGGTGCGGAACCGATTGATCGCCGCGTTGAGTTCCTCGCGACCCTGATACCAACGGCCTACATCCATTTCCTTGCCAGCCAAGTGATCGCGCGTCAGGTCGATCTTGAGCCGCGAATCACGCGCGTACTCGCTATTGGGAAAACGGCGCACCACTTCGCCAAGCGAAGCCATGGCTTGTTGCGTAACGCCCTGGTCGCGGCCCACGTCGCGAATTTGTTCGTAGTAACTGATCCCCACAAGATAATAGGCGTAGGCCACATCGCGGTGACCGGGGTGCAGCGAAATGAACCGTTGAGCGGCAAGAATGCCTTCGTCGTATTCATTGTTTTGGTAGTGGGTAAATGCCGACATCAACATCGCGCGCCTTGCCCAGACCGAATAAGGGTGCTGGCGCTCAACTTCATCAAATCGAACAGTGGCATCAGCCCACCGCCCTTGCTCGAGCATGTCGACGGCATCGTTGTAGAGGTCTTCAACCGGAGTTTCGACGTATTCGATCTCGGTCGTATTTGCACAGGCGGCAAGGCCAAGGGCGACGATGCCAACAAGCGCGGCGCGGAGGGTGATTTTGATCATGAAATTGACGACACCATCTAAGGCTATGGACGCTACAAATTGAACGACCGGGAATACCACTCCTCCCACGCAAAACCAAGAGAGAGAGGCGAAAGTTCCTTCAAGCTCCTGCGATCTTGTCTATCCCCTCGACTCAACTTGAGGAATTGAGAAAATTTCGCCCTATCCCGTATTTCGGGACGATCTCTTGAATACCCGCAAAGGGAGAGTATATCCCCAAGAGGAATAATGATGCCAGCATATGGTGTGCAGCAGCTTGCACGTATAGGATGACATCCAGTGCAATATAGAAGGGTGAGACGATGAGTGGGTTGCCGCACTTACAGTCCGACCACCACACCAATTCCGAGGAAGGAAACGGGGCACGTCTGGCCAAGAAAGTTGACCGCCATGTGGGGGAAAGGGTCAGGCAGCGCCGTACGTTGCTGGGTTTGACCCAGGAACAGTTGGCCACTGCGTTGGAAATCTCGTACCAGCAGATTCAAAAATACGAAACCGGAGCAAATCGCATCAGCGCTGGTCGGCTTTTTGAAATTGCACAAAAGCTCGACACGGAAGTGGGCTACTTTTTTCAGGGCCTGGAGCCGGATGGCGAAACCGGAGATCTGCCTCACGGCGGGCGCAACCGGACCACCATCGAGTTGGTGCGAAACTTCAATGAGATTGATGATCCGATTGTACGGAACGCAGTCTCGGGTCTGATACGAAGTCTCAATGACAATCGTTCAGGTCATTCCTCGGATTGATGTAAAAGTCGGAGCCAGCGCTGTCCTTATTGGGCGGCGCTGGCGACCTCGATCGCGGGCGCCGGCACACGAGCGTCGGTGATCTCATAATTGTCTGGATCAGCGAACACCGCTTTTAGCAATTCGTTGTTGAGGGCGTGGCCGGTCTTGGCACCTTCAAAGCGCCCTTCAATGGCAAAGCCCGCCGTGGCGAGATCACCCACCACATCAAGCAATTTGTGCCGCACAAATTCGTCGCGGTACCTGAGCCCATCCTCATTGAGGATCACGTCGCCATCAACAACGATGCAGTTATCCAGTGAGCCGCCTTGGCTTAGACCCATTGAACGCAGGGCTTCTACGTCTTCCATGAAGCCAAACGTCCGCGCGCGCGCGAGCTCTGATTTGAACGCCCCGTTGACCAGCCTTACATGGTGATGCTGGCGGCCGATAACTGGCGATTCAAAGTCGATCTCAAGATCCACCTCGAACGCGTCCGCAGGCCGCAGCGTCGCGTATTTGCCCTGATCGCCAACGTGGACCACGCGTTTGATGCGCACCACTTTGCGCGGGCAGGTGAGGTCTTTGACGCCCACATGTTCGATTAGCTTTACAAACGGCGCCGAGCTGCCATCCATGATCGGCACTTCTTCGCCGTCAATTTCCACGATCGCATTATCCACGCCGCAGCCGGCAAACGCAGCCATCAAATGCTCGATGGTCAAAACGCGCACGCCTGCGTCATTGGCAATCGTGGTGCCAAGCTGAGTATCCACAACACTTTCAAACCGCGCGGGGATAATGTCGTTCTCGGCGACGTCAACACGGCGGAACTGAATGCCGGTGTTCGCGGGCGCAGGCGCCAGCGTAATCGTCACGTCGGTGCCCGAGTGCAGCCCCACACCCGTGCATGAAATCTTGTCGTTGAGCGTTGTTTGAAACACCGCCGGTTTGATACTGCTCACCGGACTTTCATCCCTTCTTCCGTGAGGCCTCGCGTGGGTCTCCCCAAACGCGCCTCACTTCCCCCGTCATGCCTTGTGGCTTTCGCCCCCCGGCGAGTTCTCGTTCCAGATCAGGTGGCACCCCCACTCGGGCCAACTCCGATCCCCCCTGGAACGGCGGAATTCCGCCAACAACTTTGTACCTCCAAGGCGATTCAAATCCCAAATAAAGCCTTGTTACGCATTGTTACTGGGCGAGATTAACGAGCCCGGTCGCGGGGCTCCCAAAAAGCAAAGGCCCCGCCGAAGCGGGGCCTTCAGGTACGCATACGCAACTACGCAACTGGTAACGAACACTTAAGGCTGTTCTTAGTTGGCCTGACGGCGCAGGAACGCTGGGATATCGAGATCGCTTTCCTCAGCCGATTCGGGGAAAAGCGGCTCTTCGGCCTGGGGCGCGGGCCGAGGCTGAAGCTGTTCCTGCCGTGCCGCTGACTCCTGCCGTTGGATCAAAGGCCCTTTGGCCCTACGCATCCCGGTCATCCGCTCGATAAGGCTCAGCTTCTTCGGCTTGGCGCGAGGCTCTTGCGGCGCCCGGCGCACGATGTCGTCTTCCTCGTCATAGGCGATCTGCTCGCGCGGATCGACGGGTTCGCGGATCTCGCCGCCCGGAGTTATTTCGACCTCGTCATCAAGCAAAAGCGTGCCTTGGTTGATGCCGGTCGCTGGAATCTCATCCTCGATGATTTCTTCATCGGTTTCATCGGGAATGATCGTCGCTGCTTGCGGCTGCCACGGCTCGTCGGCACGAATTTCGCGCGCCTCTTGCGGTGCAGGTTGGACGCGCTGCTGCATCTGCCGCTGTGCAGTGGCGAGCTTGGATTTCACAGGCCGCGGCTCGGCGACTTCCATCGCTTCGATACCCGTTGCCACGATGGAAACACGCATGTTGCCGGTAAGTCCTTCGCTGAAGGTTGAACCCACGATGATGTTGGCATCTGGGTCCACTTCCGAGCGAATACGGTTCGCAGCTTCGTCCACTTCGAAGAGCGTGAGGTCATCGCCGCCGGTGATGTTGATCAAAACGCCGCGGGCGCCCTTCATGGAAACCTCATCAAGCAGCGGATTGTTGATGGCGGCTTCGGCGGCCTCGAGCGCACGCGCTTCGCCTTCCGCTTCGCCCGTGCCCATCATCGCCTTGCCCATTTCGTTCATGACCGTGCGCACATCGGCAAAATCGAGATTGATGAGCCCCGGCATGACCATAAGATCGGTAATGCCGCGCACGCCCGAGTGCAGAACTTCGTCCGCCATGGCGAACGCATCCGCAAACGTGGTCTTCTCATTTGCCACGCGGAAGAGGTTTTGATTCGGGATAATGATCAGCGTGTCGACGTATTTCTGAAGCTCTTCGATGCCCTGTTCGGCGATGCGCATGCGGCGCGCGCCTTCGAACTGGAAAGGCTTGGTCACAACACCAACAGTGAGGATGCCTTGGTCGCGACTGGCGCGTGCGATCACTGGCGCTGCACCTGTGCCCGTACCCCCGCCCATGCCGGCGGTAATGAATGTCATGTGGCAGCCCGCGAGCTGCTCGATAATCTCATCCAGGCTTTCTTCGGCCGCCGCCGCGCCCACTTCAGGCCGCGAGCCCGCGCCGAGCCCTTGGGTAATATCCGTGCCGATTTGGATGCAGCGTTCAGACAAAGATTGGCTGAGCGACTGGGCATCAGTGTTCGCAACCACGAACTCGACCCCTTCAAGGGCCGCGCTGATCATGTTGTTGACCGCGTTTCCCCCGGCACCGCCGACACCGAAAACCGCGATTTTTGGCTTAAGTTCAGTGACTTGCGGCATGCGCAGATTGAGGCTCATGAAACTCTCCCGGCTAAGCGTCCCGCACCCCTCAACCCCAGCGGTGAAGAGCGTTAAAAAAGGTTAACCGAGAGATCGTTACTCGATTCTTAATGCCGAGGGGTGACGTTCATATTTGGGAGATTTTAGGCTGCAGACCGGCCTGTGCCGCGGCCCAAGCCAAAAAGACCCATAAATGTGGCAAGGCGGCCCGGGGCGGCGCCCATGTCCTCTTCCGGGGCCCGGAAGCCATAGGCCAGCAGCCCACCTGCCGTGGAGAAGGCAGGCCCCGTGGCCGCCTCGGGAAGCCCTTTGAGCCCCCGCGGCCGGCCAATGCGCACATGGGCATCGAAATAACGACCCGCATATTCCCTGAGACCATTTAATTGGCTTGCCCCGCCCGTGAGAACGATGCGGTGGCCGGCGACGCGCTCGACACCACTATTGGCAAGTTCTTCGCGAATGAACTCGAAGGTCTCCTCGATGCGCGGCTTGACGATGCCAACCAGTATGGACCGGGGCACATGGTTGGCTGCGCGATGCTGTTCTTCGCCGATGGGTGGAACGTCGATCATTTCCCGGTCATCGTGCGGGCTCGCCATGGTGGAGCCGAATAATACTTTCATGCGCTCGGCGTGAACCATAGGTGTTGAAAGCCCGCGTGCAATATCCTGCGTCACATGATTGCCGCCCACGGGAAACGATTTCGCAAATATCATCCTGCCTTCGAAGAACGAAGCCACCGACGTGGTACCGCCGCCCAATTCGATCAGTGTAACGCCTAATTCCAGCTCATCTTCTACCAGCGCGCCAAGCGACGAAGCGTATGCCGAAAAGATCGGACCTTCGGGCTCGATATGGCAGCGTTCAACGCAGACGCCGATATTTCGTAAAGGGCTTGGGTCGACGCAAATTTCATTCAGCCGAATGGAAAGCTTGTCGCCCAACATCCCGCGCGGATCGCGGATGCCCTTGCTGCCGTCCACAGAAAAACCGATGGGAATAGTATGCAAAGTCTGACGATTACCCGCTTGTACGCGGCTGTGCGCGTCGCGCAATACGCGCCGTACATCGCCGTCGTTCACTTCGCCGTGGTGGAGATTGACCTCTTCGCGGATGATCCGGCTGCGGGCCGAAGCGCTTGAGATATTTACCATTGCAGAGATGACGGTGGTCCCCGCCATTTCTTCCGCATGTTCCACACAGGCCCGCACGACATCTTCGGCCGCGTCCATATCCGCGATGGTTCCCGCGCGCACGCCGCGCGAAGCTTGATGCCCGATACCGAGGACGCGAATTTCGGGATTGGCACTCTCATCTTCCACTTGCGCCACAAGACACGTGACTTTCGTGGTGCCGATATCAATTGCGGCGATCACCGGTGCGCGGCCCGACGGCAGTTTGACACGTTTACCTGTTCCGATTGCCATCCCTTACGTCTCCGTCTCAGCCGAGGGGAGAGAGAAGACTGGCCCATCGCCGCCGTTACGCGGACGAACAATGATGCGGTCGTCAAGGCGCATGTCCACTTCGTTGATGGAGCGCGCAAGCAAGCGGTAATCGTTCTCATACTGCGCAAGCGCTTCGAGCGCACTTTCAATGCCAGCTTCCGGAAGCTGCACGACAACACCGCTATCGAAGAGAAGATCCCAACGCCGGTCACTGACCCGCACGGCGGAGCGTACGCGCGGGCCGATCTGAGGCACCGTGTCCATGGCGGCGTAGAGCAAGTGGGCCTCGCGCGCGGCGCCCTCGCCCACCACATGCGGCAGATGCGAATGCGCTGATACGTCCGCGTTCGGAATAACCGTGCCATCCATGGCGATGACGTAGAGCGAGCCTTGGGTCTGCCAGACCGCATAGGGCTCACGTTCTTCGATGGAAACATGCAGCGTTTCGGGAAGTGCGCGCACCACCGCGGCGCGCTCCACCCAATCAAGGCTTTCAATGCGGGTGCGGGCTTCGGCAAGATCAACCGCGAAGATCGGCATGCCGATTTCCACCGCCATGGCGTCCATCACCTCGCCGGGTGAGGTTTCCATATGGCCGGCAAAAGTAACGCGCTGAACCGTGAAGCCCGCTGATACCATCGCCACATTTGTGCGGTGAGCAATAAAATCGCCGGTGCGGCCCACGATCCCCGATGCCCACGTGGCATAGATGCCGACTGTGATCGCGGCAAGAATTGCATAGGATTTGAGATAGGAATGACGCGTCACAAAACGGCGCCAGCCGTCGGCCGCTCTCGCCCACGTGCGGGCGAGCGAAGGCCCGCGCCCGCGCGCCTTTGAAGTCGTTCTTTTTCTGGCCGGAGACTTTGTGGTGCGCTTTGCTGTTT
>Ga0209273_10000728_pt1 | contig 37588 bp, 37 predicted proteins | sample tdAd471_FD_187126 | JGI IMG/M metagenome (GOLD analysis project Ga0209273, IMG submission 187126) | Marine sediment microbial communities from the Atlantic coast under amendment with organic carbon and nitrate - tdAd47.1 (SPAdes)... | ecosystem: Environmental > Aquatic > Marine > Coastal >...
GAGCGGTGCAATATCAGTCCGAAGCGAACTTTCGCGAACGGGCTGGCCGCTACGACGATCAGTTTCAGCAAACAGCGAACGGCAAACAGAATGAGCGGGTTCTTCATATCATGGGCCTCGGCAGAATTTCGGTTTTTTGGATCATGCGCCGGAACGCTTCAAGAGAGCGGACGCTGCGCTTGAGGAAGATGAACGGGCACGCACATACGGCGTAAAGATAACGACCGAGCGAGCAGACGACGTAGTTGACCTGCGCGAGTGCGGACAATGCCTTGTATATACCGCCTTGCGCTGCGGCGCGTTCGCGCGCAAAGCGCACAAACCGTCGATAGGCCGGCTCGATGTGCATGTTCAGTCCCTGATTGTACCACTTGTGGCGAAAGAAGGCGTTGAAGCTGTAGTCCTTGAGTTCGATCGAACCGTTCGCTTCGCCGACGGCGGCCTTGAGGAAATCCCGGAAGTACCGGGGGCTCAGGTATGTCCAAAGAATATCGCGCTCGTACTTCATGGGGACGAACAACGCGAGCACAAGCAACGTGCGATTGAGCAACGTGTCCTTGGTGTAGAGATCCGGTTTGAATCCGTACAGGCGGAAATAATCGTATGCCAGTCCCTCGAGAATGAAACAATCGAGCGCCGGCAAGGTATCGCGCCATAGCTGCTTTACGGTGCGCGGGTTCGGCTTGTTCATCGGCTTCATGTCGAAAAGGCTGTCGCCCCACCATTTCAGGCCACCGAAAGTGTTTTCCATCAAACAGGGATGGAACGGGATTTCCAAAAATTTCGCCGTCGCTTCCATGAGCTCGCGCAGGCGCAGGTTCATGTCTTCGTGGCGTACCGCGCGAATGTTGTCGATGTTCATGCCACGAAACCGTTCCAGGCTGTCGATATGAAACCGCCAGTGGTTCATGAAGGTGCGGCGCAGATAGATCGCGGCGTCGGTTGCGTTGTGCTTGATCTTGTCGATGCCGACGTTCTGCGTGTAGCCGCCTTTGATCTTGGCGCGCAGATCGCGAACGAAGCAGATCGCATGCATGTCCGGAAAGTCAGCCTTCAGATACCGAACGTACTCGTGAACATGGATGTGGTAGACAAGCACCGTTTTCAGCGACAGATCCTCGCCGCGGGCGTACGCATATGCATAATGCGCGGCCAGCACGAACGTGCGCGTGGTGATTTCCTCGTCCTTCAGAATATGTGCCAGAAATGCGCGAAACGCCTGTTCGTCGATCGTCAGGCATTGATCCTGATTGTCGCCGAGCGTGGTCATGCCGTCGTGGCCGGGAATTCTTCCGCTATCCAGTAGCGACGCGTGGTTGATGCAAAGCCGCTCGACGATCGCATCCCAACACCAGTTTCCGGCAAGCTCCTCGCGCCACTGATCCCAGTGAGGATAGAGATACATGAGCTGATTGACGGGCACCATGTAGATGTTCGGATGGCTATCGAGAAATCCCTGAAATAGTTTTGTGCCGCTGCCGTTGCCGGTGCCGAAACAAACCATGCGCGGTTCCGGGATGTCGCGGAACGACGGCCACGTTGCCGGGTCGTCGGTTATACGGCTCAGCATGGGCGCTTGATCGGACATGGAATTGCGCACGACGGCCCTACGCATTCGCACGCTGCATGCGGGCAATGAAGTCGGACTGAGCGCCGAGGTCGTCGGCTGCCGGAGCCCATGGGGCGAATTCCGTGGTCTTCGGGTCAAACGGTCCGCTGGTCACTTCGTGGAACACGACCCAATCCGTGTCGATGAGCATGCTGTGAAACCGAGGCCCTGCCAGTCGATAGAAGACGTACCCGTCGGTGCCGGGCGGCGACATCCGGACGACGTCCTCGATTTCGCCGCGCGCATCGAACAGGACGATCCGCATCCGCCCCTCGATGACCGTATACGATTCACTGCGTGCAATGTGACGATGCGGCGGAACATAGGTGTCTTTCTCGTGGACGATGAACATCTCGTGCAACGCGGCGTCGGCTGACGGATGTGCGCAGATGCGTGCGCGGCGGCGCGGTGTTTCACGCGCACGATCCTTGAGCCAGGCAATATCCTCGGCGCCGATCCCGGTCAGATCCGACGCGGTGTAGAACACCTCGTCATTCTGGCGGACGAACTTTTCCATCTCAGGCGCCATAGAATGCCTTGATGCTGGCGATAACGTGGGCGGCCTCGTCCTCGGTCATATGCTCATGACAGGGAATGCAGACAATCCGTTCGATCAGCTTCCGCGCCCCGGGAATGTCGGCATCAAAGCGGCCTTTGTAGGCATCGTGATCCGGCATGAGGATCGGGTGCTGAATTTTGGTCTCGATACCGTCGGCGCGCAGGTGTGCCATCAACCCGTCGCGATCATCGGCATTGATCGTGTACGAGTAATAAATATGGTCGCGGTCATTGTGCAGCGGCGGCGTGCCGACGATGCCCGACAGTTCCGACGTGTAGATCGACGCGAACGTGCGTCTTGCTTCGATCTTTGCCGGAAGATGTTTCAGGTTCACCAGCAGCATGGCCGCCTGGATTGTGTCGAGACGCCCGTTGATGCTCGGCGTCACACAGTTTTCCTTGTTGATTGTTCCCGCGTAACGCAGCGATTGAAGCCGGTCGCGGCGTGCTTCATCGCCGACCGTGACCGCACCGGCCTCGCCGAACGCATTCATGATTTTCATGGGGTTCATGCTGAAACAACCCATGGTGCCGAGTGATCCCGCCGGCTTGCCGTTATACGTCGCGCCGAATGCCTGGGCGCTGTCCTCGATGACATCAATGCCGTGTTTCGTGGCAATGGCCATGATCTTGTCCATGTCGCACATCTGGCCGGTGAAGTGGACCAGAAGGATGGCGCGCGTCTTCGGTGTAATTCTGTCTTCGATCGTGTCGGCGTCGATGTTGTAGTCGTCGGCGACGTCTGCATAAACCGGCGTGCCGCCCGCCAGCACGATGGCATTTGTCGTCGCCACCCAGGTAAGCGGCGTGGTGATCACTTCGTCGCCCGGCTGCAGATCGAGCGTGCGCAGCGACAGATACAGCGCATCGCTTCCCGACCCGACGCCGACGGCGAACGGGGTTTGGCAAAAATCCGCGATGGCGTCTTCAAACGCATCGTGCTCCGGCCCCATGATGAAGCGCCCATGCAGCAGCACGCGTTCCACCGCTTCGTGGATTTCCGCACGGTAGTCGGCGTCCAGCACCCGAAGGTCGAGAAACCGTACCTTGACCGCGTCGGCCGGAATTTGTGTAGGATTATTCAAAGTAGATGAAACCATAATCGCCGTCATATCCCGCGCGTTGATATTCCCAGACCCATTCTTCGGTATCCATGAAGCTCATGCAGGTGAGCTGCCAATACAGCAGGTTCGCTTTCTCGCGTTCGTTCCGATAGGACTCGATACATATATATGCATCGCCCCGCCGCACCCGTTGCATTTCCCGAAGCGCGGCATCCAGCTCGAAATTGCGCAGGTTGTGAAACACGTTCAGCGAAAAAACGAAATCGAACGTGCCGTCTTCGTACGGCAAACGGGTACAGTCCCCGACACGCAGGAACGGTTTTACCTCTTCCTTGGCGTGTTCGATGCCGTACTCGGAGATGTCGATCCCCGCGACCTCGATGCCCGGCACGGCCTGCGTGAACTCATACAATAAGAACGCCTTGCCGCAACCGATATCGAGAATGCGGTCACCGGCTTTAAGCCCGTAATGACGCGCGATGTCCTCGGCGACGACGCGCCAGCGCCCGTCGTACTTGTAGCCGCCGTAACCGAACTGCCGTTCGCCGTCCCAGTAATCATATCCCCACTGCCGTGCCAGCTCGGCGCAGTCGGCCTTGTCATGGGAAACGACACGTTCGACATAATCGCGCTTTGTCGCGGTGTGCAGTTTGCCGAGGAAATCTATTTCTTGCATGGCGTCAAATCGCCTTCGGACAGTGCTGCATGGTTTCGTGCAGGCGCCAGATGGTTTCGACGCGCCGGATGTCTTCGTCGGTTTCAATCCGGTACCCTTCGACCGCGGAATACAGAACGCCTTGGTGGCGGCGCAATTTATCCCAAAGCTTTTGCCGGCGCGCGCGGTCCGCAGGCAGCATGAACAGGCTATAGAGCACGATGCCTTCGACGCTCGGCAGCTCGTCGAACACGCGCTCAAGCATCATGTAGCAATCCTCCATCGCATATTCCGTCGCGCTCAGAAGAAACGGCTTCTCCTGCTTGGCACAGAAGTCGCGGATCACAAGATTCTGCACGTGTTGCGGCGCGCGCGATCCGTAATAGGCGCGCGATCCGATATAGCCGCGCAGGCCATGTCTGTTTGTTTTAGCGCGCTCAGTCACGATCAAACCCTTTCGGCAAATCATAGGCGAGCGCCATTTCCGTCGCTGGTCGCATCGTGATCGGCTCGAAGAACTCGCCCAGCCGTTTGTCGGCATAGGGAGAAAACAGACTTTTAAAGCGGCAATTCATGGACCAGCGGGTTTCGCGTTCTTCATTGACCCGGTTGCCGTGCATCAGGGTCTGCGAGAAAACAAGCACGTTGCCGTACGGCACATTCATCCATTGCACGTCGTCCTTGATGGCGGCGAACAGATCTTCCTCGCTGGAGCCTCTGAAGTCCGCGCCCATGTTGGCCTGAACGGCGCGATCCGGTTCGGGCGGCATCAGGTACATGGACTTGGTGTCGTGGCAGTCGACCAACGGCACCCATAAAACGATTTCGTACGGGCTGTCGCCGGACCAGACATCGGCGTGCACCGGGAGGATCGAACTTTGGTCGTCGGGCAGCTGGATCGATAGATTGACGCGGCGTTGCATCGCCAGCTCGTTGCCGACGACGGCGTAGACGGCATCGCGGGCCAATGCAAAATATGCGGCACGCAGCCACGGCTGGCGGTTCAGTCCGTCAATCGCGGCCAGGCGGACGCGGTTCAGATCGTCGACGCCGACATGCGTGTGAAAATCGTTGAGAAACGTTCCCACATCATCCCCGACATCCGTGCCGAGCGCGGCGGCCGCGCTTTCTGCGGCGCACGTACGGATCGCATCGAGCGCGTCCATGTTCTCGGCCGGCTGAATGACATAGCCGTCGCGCAGAAATTTCTCCGCCGCCGCGTTCGCGGTCGGCTCCATGAATGTGAATTCAGTCATACCTGTTGCCTTAGTTGCGAATATCGAGCGCGCCGCGAATGCTGTCGGCGATTCCCTGCGGTTGTAGGCCGAAGGCTTCCAAAAGTTCGTCTTGCGATCCGTAATTGAGCGGGAACGAATCGCCGAGACCAAGCCGGACGATGCCCATTTCCGGAATCCGGTTGGCGTCGATCAGGACGTCGCTGACGGCACTGCCGAGGCCGCCGGTCTTGAAGTGCTCTTCAAGGGTCACGACCATTTTTGCGTTTGCCGCCGCCAGCACGGCATCCTCGTCGAGCGGCTTTACCGTTGGCATGTGGATGACGCCCGCCGAGACACCGTCGACGGCCAGCGCATCGGCGGCGTCCAGTGCGCGTCCGGACATAACGCCGGTGGAAATGATCTGGATGTCGGCGCCTTCGCGCAGCCGGACGGCGCGGCCGATCTCGAAATCCTTGTGGCTATCGGTGACGACCGGATCGCCGCCCTTGCCGAGCCGGATATAAATCGGATGCGGCCAATCCAGCGTCGTCGACATGAAGCGCGCCATCTCGTCTGCGTCGGACGGCGCGACAACGGCCATGTTCGGCAACGTCCGCGTAATGGCGATATCCTCGGTCGCCAGGTGCGTCGGTCCCAGCGGCGCATAGACCAGCCCGCCGCCGTTGCCGATCAGGCGCACAGGCAGATCGTGAAGGCACAAATCGACGGCCAGCTGTTCGTAACAGCGCCGCGTGATGAATGTCGCGATTGTGTTGACGTACGGAATAAAACCTTCCATCGCCAGGCCGGCGGCCAGTCCGATGATGTGCTGCTCGGAGACGCCTTCCATGTAAAAGCGATCGGGCATTTCGTGCTTCATCTCGTCAAGCACGCCGGGACCGAGGTCGGAGCCGACGAAGACGACGCGCGGATCTTTCTTGGCCAGTTCGTAGACCATGTTGAGACAGGTTTTACGCATCAGGCATCCTCCGCCAGCGCGTCATACATCGCCTGTATCTGGTCGGCGGGGACGCGTGATTTGTGGTGCCATGTCGGCTCGTTCTCGGCGAACGCGACGCCTTTGCCTTTGACGGTGTGCGCGATGACCATTGTCGGCCTGTCGTCGGCCAACGGTTTGCCAAGCGCCTTGCGAAGCTCATCGACATCGTGGCCGTCGACCTCCACGGTTTCGAAACCGAAGGCACGCCATTTGTCGGCGAGCGGCTCCATGTTCAGGACTTCGGCCGTACGGCCATAGGACTGCAGCTTGTTGTAATCGACCACGGCGGTCAGGTTGGAAAGGCCGTGCTTGGCGGCCGACATCGCGGCTTCCCAGACCGAGCCTTCGTTTATTTCGCCGTCGCCCATGACGACGAAGACGCGGGCGTCGCTTTTCCGGATTCGTGCCGCCAGCGCCATGCCGACGCCGATCGACAGGCCGTGACCGAGCGCCCCGGTCGAGGCCTCGATGCCGGGAATTTTCGAGCGCTCCGGATGGCCGCCGAGCATGCTTGGAAAATGGCAGAACGTCCGCATCTCCTGACGCGAAAAATAACCGTGTGCCGCCAGCACCGCGTACAACGCCAGGCACCCGTGCCCCTTCGACAGGATGCAGCGGTCGCGTTCGTTCCACATCGGCTCATCGGCGCGGTGGCGGGCGACGTCGTCGTAAATCACGCGGAGGATTTCGATCAATGACATCGATGAACCCAGATGCCCGCGGCCGCCACCGTCCAGCGCGTCGATCACGAGACGCCGCAAGTCCTTGGAGCGTTCATCCAGCGGCGGTGACGCGGGATACATTTCGTCTGAGAAAAGATGAGCCATCAGTCGGTCAAAAGCCTTTTGTTGTCGTCGATACCGCTCAGCAGCTGCCGAGCTTTTTCAAGTTGCCCGGCAAGAATGCCGTCGAGGTCGTCGTTGTTGCCCGCAGCACGGCGGCGCTCCATGCGCTCCGGCAGAAACTCGTTGAGCAGGATCATGCACCATCGCAGCCCGACGAGCGGGAACAAGGTGCGCAGCCGCATGCGGTACTGTCGGTCTTCGGCGCCATAGATGTCGTGGCAGGCGCCGAGGAACGTCTTCTTTTGCGCATCACTCAGGTCGTGACCCGGATGCAGCACGAAGTCGCTGACCAGGCGCACCGGGTCGTCCCAGCCGAAGTATTCGAAGTCCACGAATGTCAGCGCGCCGCCGGCGCCCCGCACGGTATTGTGAAATCCGAAATCGGACGGGCTCAAGGTCTGCAGGTTCGCTGCCAACGGGGCCGTCGTGGGTTTGCCGGTCACGGCGAAAGCGCCGCGAACCTGGTCGATGGTTGCCACGAAGACCGGGTCGAATTCGTCGCGCAGGAAAGACAGCAAAACCGGATCTCTCTTTGCCGTTTCGCCCAACCGGTCGCGCCGTTCGCCGACCTGGGCCGTTACGTCGCGTGGCGCCGGGGTCGCTTCCGCTGCTGCCGGCAGACCGGATGCGGCGTCGCTTTTTCGGGCATCGTGGAGTTGGCGGGCAAAGTCGATGCAGGCATCGATGTCCGCATCTTCGCCATGCCTGCCTGTCGGCGCGCCGCAATTTGTCATGACGCAGACCCGTGCGTCGGCGTCGGCGCCTATGAGTTCGGGAACGCACGTGAATCCCGCCTGGTTCAGAAACCGCAGCGCGCCGGCTTCGGCTTCGAAACGGTCGCGGTCATCGCCGGACGTCCGGGGGTAGTGTTTGGCGACGAATGAGCCGTCGGCGGTCTCAATCATCAAGGTCACGTTGTTGCCGCCAACCGTAAGCCGGCTTGCCGACGATGCCGGCTTGCCGGTAATCGCCGCCGCCGCATCAAGCACGGCGCGCGTTAATGCGTCGCCGTTTTCAGGGTCGATGTTCGAGAATTGCATGCTCTATGCTGCTCCAGTCTGTATGGCGCTCATATGCGCCCTCCTTGGCGGCGCTGGCCGTCGGATCGTATAGAATGCGTGTTACGTTTTCCGGAAACCCGGGTTCGGCGAAAACCTCTTCCAGGTCGTCGACGAAATGCGTGCAGTCAAGTTGTGCGATGCGTGCGACCTTTGCCGCGCGGGTACTTTCGAAATAGACATTTGCGGGCTTGAGCGCAAAACCCTGATCGTCGAAGAAGCCCTGCATCTCCATCCATGCTCGTGCCGCATCGCGAAGATTCACACGGTCGGCATCATAGTGGCCGAATTCGGTCTTGTGACTGACGATCACCACATCCGCGCCGCGCGCTTTGCAGGCACGGAGGAAATCCGCGACACCCTCCAGCAACTCGGCATCCTTCATGCGTTTGCCGTAAACCTCGCCCTGCAGGGCCATCCACTTCGTTTCGCCGTCATCCAGGGCGCGGACCAGGCTGCGGATATCGCGCTTGGCGGGGATATCGTCCTCGCCGATGTAGCCTTGTGCCCGCGCCGCCGCGGCGAAGACCCGGTCATAGCCGGCGAGCGTGTTATCGAAATCCAGTCCGATGCGCACGGCAGCGTTACTTCAGGTCCGCGTCCTGCATCCGCTTGATATTGAAATACAGCGGATTGTCCATGCTGTCTTCAAGGCGGCCGTCCTTGATGGCCTCGACGAGATCGACAACGGCCTGTTCGATGGAATGACTGGGCGTGAAGCCGAGTTCCTTTTGAATTTTTTCCGACGACACATGATAGGAGCGCGGATCGTCCGTCGGCTCGACATTGATTGTCAGGTCGTCGCCGACGACGTTCTTCACCATCTCGGCAAGCTGCATGACCGTGTGGTTTTCATAGCCGGCGTTGTAAATCTTGCCGTCGATCTCGGCATCGTCTTTCTGCAGCAAGAACAGGTACAGATCCGTCATATCCTCGATGTGAATGTTGGGGCGTTTCTGATCGCCGCCGAAAACGCGGATCGCGCCACGGTTGACGGCAAAGTTCGTCAGAATATTGACGATCACATCCATGCGCTGGCGCGGCGAATAACCGCACACCGTTGCCGGGCGCACCACGCAGGTCACGAAGCCGGGTTCGCGCTCTTCCTCTAGTTCGACCTCGCACAGCGCCTTGAATTTGGAATAGTCCGTCAGCGGTTCCAGTTCCAGATCCTCGGTCACTTCCGGGTCATCCTTGACGCCATAGACAGACGACGACGAAGCGTAAATAAAGCGCTTCACGCCGGCGGCCTTGGCGGCGCGCACCAGCGGGCGGAAACAATCGTGGTTGATGGAGCGTCCGAGGTCCGGGTCCAGATCATAGGACGGGTCATTGGAAATACATGCCAGGTGTATCACCGCGTCGCACCCGTTGAGCGCCGTCTTGACGGTGTCCGCATCGCGCAGGTCGCCCTTGATCTCGCGCAACTTCGGATGACCCTGCACGTCCTTCAGAACATCGTCACCGTACAGATACAGGTCGAGGACCGTGACCGCATGTCCCGCGGCCAGCAACTTCGGCACCAAAACGGCACCGACGTACCCGGCGCCGCCGGTAACCATGACATTCCATTTCTTGTCGTTCATTCGAGATATTCCCAACGCAGTGTTATTTGAGCAGTGTCGTGACGTATTTTATGAGAGGCACTTTTTCGACGTACTTGCGGTGCCCGACGATGCCGACCTTGATGCCGCCGGCGGCGTTCCCGGCAAAGGCGACGACTTCCATCGGCGCACCGATGGCGGCCAGCGGCGCCGCGATCGAGAAGAAGGCATCGCCCGCGCCGACCGTGTCGACGACGGTCTTGGTGAACGCCGGCATCCGCATCACGTCTTCGGTACCGTTGTAAATCACGCATCCGTCCTGCCCGTGCGTGACGATAAACCTCTCGCAGTCGATCATCTTGGTCAGTTTTTCCGAAAGAATATCTTCAATCGAACTGAAACGGTCGCGTGCGGCAAGCTGTGCTTCCGGCGCATCGATACAGATAAAGTCCGCGCGCGCATACTTGGTCACCAGGTTGTAGCCGTGGTTGGCGCTGTTGGTCTGGGTATTGACGCACAGGAATTTGCCGGTCTGCGCCAACGCGTCGATACATTCGGCATTCAACATGCCGTGGCCGAAATCGGTGATGACGATCAGATCGTAATCCTTGGCCTTGCTTTTGATCGTGGCGATCAACTCGCTGCTGATGGCGTCGGGAATAGGCGTATCTTCGAAGTGATAGACTTCGAACAGCTTGCGCAAATACCCCATGCTGATAAAGCGGCATTTGCGGGTTGTCGGCACATCTTTCCGGTAAAACGGCGTCATCGTCACATTCGGTGCCAGGTGATCGCGGATAAGCTCTTCATGCGTATCTTCACTGCCGAGGACGGTCAGAATCTCGACTTCGCTGCAGATGCTGGCGATATGGTTGGCGGCCGCAAAAACGCCACCCGCGAAAAGCTCCCGCGACGAGAAGCGCGTCGCAATCATGTTTTCTTTTGCCGATTTACCCATGGCCTGGACGTATTGGTATTCGTCAATGATGGCGTCACCGACGATCAGCACGCGCAATCCGGCAGCTTTATCCAGCGCCGCGTTCAATTGCGCCTCGACGCCACGTTCGCGCGCTTCCGCCAGATAATGGCGCAGTTCCGGATCGAACACGTCCAGGTATTCATTGATCAACGACGATGAGCTGAAGGTGATATCGCGGGTAAACACGACACGTCCGCCATGTTTTTCGACGGCGTCGCGCTCATCGCGGATTTTACCGGTAACGTCGTCGTCGGGGTTGGCATAGTCGGAGCCTTTGACGTACACCGACGGTCGAATTGCCTCGATAGCGTTTTCCGCCGACGTGTATGGGCTCACGGCGACATAGTCGACCTGCTCCAGCGCCGCCAGCATCTCGCTGCGTAACTCGTCGTTGAAGATCGGCCGGCCAGGCCCTTTGTTGACGTGCTTCGCGGTCGTCAGGGTGACGATCAGCAGGTCGCCTTCCTGGCGCGCCGTCTGGAAGTGCCGGACATGGCCCATGTGCACCAGGTCGAAGACGCCATGGCACTGCACGACCTGTTGTCCGTCGGCGCGTGCCTGCGCGGCGATGGCGGCAACGTCGTCCAGGGATTTTATTTTTCTGCGAAGATCACGAGGCATTATTCAGAAGTTCCGTCATTCTTTCCAAGGTACTTGAACCAGTCCCGGGTCGCTTCGGCAATACTTTCCGTCGTCCAGACCGGCGCTTCGCGCCAGTATTCGATGTTTTCGAGGACGATGCGGACACCTTCTTCGAGCGGGACTTGCGGCTGCCAATCGAGCGTTTCGGTGATCAGACCGATATCGGCGAACGTGCAATCCGGTTCGCCCGGCCGCTTCGGGATGTGTACGACCCCGGCCGGATTGTCGAGCAGCTCGACAAGGCGATTGACGCTGTACGTGCCGCCGCTGCCGACGTTCATCGACATATTGGTGACATTCGAGCGGGCGGCGGCGATAAACGCGTCGGCGACATCGGTGACGTACGTGAAGTCACGGGTCTGCGTGCCGTCGCCGACCACCGTGAAGGGCTTCTCCGCCAGAAGCTGCGCCAGGAACACGCCAAAGACGGCGCCGTATGTGCCCGACGTTCTGGAACGCGGCCCGTATGCGTTGAACAGTCTGAGCGCGACAACCGGCAGGTCATAGACCAGCCCCCAGTGCAAAAGAAGTTCCTCGCCAAGGCGTTTGGTCAGGGCGTAGGGATACTGTGGCCGCATCTCGGCGCTTTCCGGCGTCGGATAGGTATCCGGAATGCCATAGCATGACGATGATGCCGCATAGACCAGGCGCTTGATGTCTGCCGCGCGGCTTGCCTCCAACACATTGTACGTGCCGTCCACGTTCGACGTGTAATAGGCGTCGGGCATATTAATAGACGGCACGATGTCGCCCAGCGCCGCCAGGTGAAATACCCAGTCGATTCCGGTGAAGTGGTCCTTGATGGCATCGCGGTCGCGGATGTCGGCTTCGACGAACGTCAGGTTCTCGGCGTTGTTCAGGTGCGCGATGTTGTCCGCGCGGCCGGTCGAACAATTGTCGATGACGGTGACGTCATGGCCGGCTGCCAATAGGCGTTCGGTCAAATGCGAGCCGATGAAACCGGCGCCGCCGGTAACGAGACATTTTGCTGCGGTCATGATTGGCTTTTCAAAACAGGTGGAAATCAAGTGGGTCGGTCAATTGACCGTCCCTTCGGGTTTGCTCAGAACGCCCCAGAAACGTGCGCAGGGATCGGGAATCTCCGTCCGGCTCCAGACAATATCAAGCAGCTTTTCATTGGCGGTGGTATTGTCCTGTTGCAAGGCTTCGGGCAGATCGTTGACGGAATGCATCAACGGGAAGTCCTCGTAGTACACCGGATCGACCGATTTCTGCGGTGGCAGAAGGTAGGCATAGTACGGAAGCCCGGCGCTCATCGTTTCCATGACGGCGCCGGAAATCAACGGGCCGATCACGATATCCGCCCATTCCAGGCAGTCGCGGAACGGCGTGGACTTGTGAATCTCGCACTCGATGCCGAAGTGATCGGCAATCCGCTGAAAGTGGGAAGTATCGAACCGACCGCCACCCGGGTGCAGCTTGAAGCGGAAGTGCCGGTACCCGAGCTTCTTCAGCGTTTGGATGGTGCCGACAAAACTGCCGTACATGGATGCGTTCAGCCCGGCCATGTCGAGCACGGTGTATGTGTATTGCAAGATGAGCACGTTGGTGTCGCCGACGGGCTTGGCCTTGGGGCTGCCGGCTTGGCGCAAGGATTCGAATTTGCGCCGCATCGGGCTGCCGACGCGGACCACCTGCACATCCTTGCCGGTGCGCGCGACCCATTTGTCGTTGGCTTCGCCCCAGCTCAGGCACCGGTCTACAAACCTTGGCTGGCGCGGATCGCCGCCGAGCGCGCCCAGCTTCAGACTTTGCGGCGATAGTGGGGAATGCCAGGTATAGTCAACGCCAATTCCCATCGCGCTCGCCAGTTCCATGAAAGCGGTATGCCGCCGTGCGCGGATGCCATCCACAACAATTCTTTTCGGCTTTATGGTGCGCAACAGATGCTCGGCCTCAAGGACGGTTTCGACAACGCCGCGCAACACTTCGATGTGCAGGCTGTTTTCCCGCAGGTAGTCGGCAACGAACAAGCCGGTCGGCCCTTGCAAGCCGTTGATCGCACGTTCAAAGGCTTCGTAGATCCGCTGCACACTCGCTTCGTCTTCCGGGTTCAGCTTTGGCTTTCCGATGTCGACAAGCAGTATGCCGGAAATGAAACATTGCCACAGATGCCGCCAACGGCGCGGCACCGAGCGCGCCAGCGCCACGGGCGTGACGTTCTGCCCGCCGTATCCCATCAAAAGCGCGTCCAGGACGTTCGAGTTCACAAGCAACAGCACGCGGTTGTCGTCGGGCAACATTCGCCGCCGCAGCGCGGTCGCCGCCTTGATGGTGGAGGTGTAGATGCCAAGCAATACCGATTTGATAACCGACAGGTTGTCTTGCTGGCGGTAGATATCGATGTTGCCGCCGTGCGTCTCGCTGGATTCCGCGTCGGCGCAATCGGTAAACGCGATGCCGTGTTCGTCGGCGATCCGAGAAACGATTCCGGTACGCAGCTTGCGGCTCAGATGATTGAATTCGTACTGGAAATTGAAGAATAAAACATTCTTTGGCGCGTACGTGCGGATCAACATCTCGAGTGCGCGCTGGATGCGATAGTAATTCACCAGCGCCATATACAACTCGTGACCGAACATGCGGCCGGTGCAGACATTGTGGAAAACGGTGTTTTCGGCTTCGCCGCTGTCCAGAATCCAGTCATTGGTGTGGTTCAGCAGATCGGTGTGCAAATTGTCCGTTTCCGGCCACGCGGCGAGGCCCGCTTCGTAGTAAAGCGCGTGGCGGCCTTGCGCGACAAGGCTGTACGCGAGCAGCCAGTCGCAGCAAACGATCAGCGTGTCGCCGTCATCGTCCAGCCGGGCGACGTCGCTCTCGGTCTGCACAAGTGCGATCGTCGCATAGGCCGGCTTTAGATCGGGCGACTGCACCGGCATCCCGTATGACCAGTCGTCGGCGACCGTCGGGTACGCGATAGCCGATGCGGCGTTGTCGGGCTTTGCGTTGCTGTGTGAGTCCATGTGTTTCGTCAATGTGATGCTGGTCAGCCGTTCCAGCCGAGAAGCCGGATCTTGCGAATGCAGAATTCCTTCATGGCGGCGCGCGCCGATTTAAGCGCCGGGCGCGGATCGGTGTCCGATGCGGGGACCGCGCCATAGCCTCGGGCAAACGCGGCGCGCAGTTCCGTTGCGTAATTGATCTTGCGCACGCCCAGATCGATGCAGGTGCGAATATCCGCATCCGAAATCCCGGAAGCGCCGTGCAACACGACGGGAATGGAAATTTTTTCGGCAACGCTGCGGAGCGTCTCAAGGTCGAGCTTCGGCGTTTCGGCGTAAAAACCGTGCGCATTGCCAATCGCGATGGCCACGAGATCGCACCCGGTGCCGTCGACAAAACGGATCACTTCGTCGACGTCGCTGACCGGCTGCGAAGCAAGATCGTCAACGGTGCCGACAACGCCGACCTCACCCTCGACCTGAATATCTTGTTCGGCGCACAAGGCGATGATTTCTCTCGTCGCGTCGATGTTCTCGCCAAGCGGCGCGGCGGAACCGTCATACATGATGGATGTGAAGCCGAGCGCAAGCGCACGTTCGACATCTTCCTTCGACTGGCCGTGATCAAGGTGCAATGCGATGCGTGCGTTGGTCCCGCGCGCCACGGCATGCACGGTATCGGCAAGCGTCTGCCAGCCATGCATCGCGGCGGCGGAATGCGATACCTGACACAGTACGGGTGCGCCGGTCTCTGCCGCGGCGTCGCCAACTGCCAGCACCGATTCAAGATTGAAAATATTGAACGCGGCAACAGCAGCCTTTTGCGCACTGGCGTCGATTATGGCATCGCGTCCGGCAATCATCGTCACGCGAAGTACCTCTGCATCCACAATTCCAGATTCATCAGCATCCAGATTTTTTTGCCGTTGTAGTCGTAGTAAGACGTCATGTCGTCGCGCGACAGCAGCTTGCGGACACCGTCGACGTTGATGAAATCGCGAATCCGCGCGCCGGGATCGGTGAGCATCTCGCGGGCGCGTGCGCGCATCACCGTATTGAACCAGCGGTCCAGCGGCACGGGGAAACCCATTTTACGGCGCCAGATAATCGAGTCCGGAATTTTGCCCGCTGCCAGGCGCTTCAGGATGTATTTCGGCGTGTCCAGATTCTCGCTGATGTCGTTGCTGTGCTTGCCCAACGCGAGCAGCGGCGATAGTGCGTTTTTCCAACGCAGTTTATATTTGCCCGGCATGCGGGACGCGAACGCGACGAAGTTATGGTCCAGGAACGGCACGCGGCCTTCGATAGAGGCCGCCATCGTCATCCGGTCGAGGCGGTTCAATAGATTGGGCAGGTGTATCTTGCCCTGCAGGTAGTACATGGTGCGCGAATAGGACGCGTCCCCCGCCGTGTCGAACAATTGCGCCAGATATTGCTCGCTCGCGGGATCGAAATTGCGCCCGGAGAAGCGTTCCATGTTCAACAACTCGTGCTTCTCGGAATTCGTGAACCAGGAATACCTGGAAAGAAAATGCTTCTGCGGCGACGCATGCGTTTTTGATGCGTCGATCCCCATCATGCTGCCGGCACATCTTGCAGCGCCTTCGGGCCATCCGTTCAGCATGGCACCTTTGCGGTAGTCGAGGGGGCTTCTGAAAATTCGTCCGTAACCGGCGAACAGCTCGTCGGCGCCTTCGCCGGACAGCACCACGCTGACATCTTTTTTCATGACTTTCGCCATCGCCAGGAATCCGGCTTCGTGCGGGATCGATGCCGGCTCACCCCGAAAACGGTTCACTTCATCCATGCTGCCGGCAAAGTCGTCGGCTGCGAGAGTGATTTTTGTCGGGTTGATCCCGAGATGGTCTGCCACCGTGTCGACGAACGGGAACTCGTTGTAATCCGCTTCCGGGAAGCCGGCGGCATAGGCATGAATATTTTCGTGCTTCGCTTTCATGAAATGCAGCAACAGGCTTGAATCCAGCCCGCCGCTGATGAAAGCACCCAACGGCACGTCGCTCATCAGCTGCGCGGTCACATTCTCCGACAACAGCCTTTCCAGTTCGTCGAGGTAGTAGGCCTCGCCGCGGTCTTCGCCCGTTTCGGTCGGGATATCCCAATACGTGTTGTCGTGTTCACTGCCGGGGCCATCGAACATGACGCTGTGGCCCGCCAGAACGTCGGTAATGTTTTTGTAAAACGTCTGCGCACCGATGACATAGCGAAAGGAAACGTAGCTGAGTATCGCATCGGGGTTGGGTTCGACCGTGACGCGACTTTGATGGAAGAACGCGTTGTAATCGGACGCGAAGTAAATCCTGTTCCCGGCTTTCATGTAATGTATCGGCTTCACGCCCAGATGGTCGCGAACCAGATAGAGTTTCCTGGCCGCCGCATCCCACAGCGCAATTGCGAAAATACCGGTCAGTCGCGGCCACAGGCTGTCGCCCCACTCTTCATATCCGCGCAGCACGACTTCGCTGTCGGTCTTTGTGTGGAACACGTGCCCTTTGTGCTTCAATTCCTCGCGCAGCGCGGTGTAATTGTAGATCTCGCCGTTGCAGACCATTGTCACGGTGTTCTGGTCATTGCTGTACGGCTGGCTGGGCGCCGACAGATCGATAATGCTGAGCCGGCAAAAGCCGATCGAATGATACGCATCGTTGCTGGCGCCGAATGCATCGGGCCCGCGATAACGGATCGACTCCGCGCCCTTGCGGACCTCTTCATGGTCCGCACTCCCGGCGCTGCCGGAAAAATCGACGAAGCCGAAAAAGCCGCACACGCTCAGGCGGCTCCCGCTTCTTCGTCGTGGATCGCTTCGACGACCGGCGCGGCGTCGGCCAGGTCTTTGTGATCGTCGATCTCGATCCACGAAAGGCCGTGCGCGCTGACCGGATAGACATCGGTGTGCTGCATGATCGATTTGACGGCAAACGTGAACAATTGGTCGACGACGCCGGTATCGACAAGCTCGTCCAGCTTGGCGAACAGCGCCGCAACGCCGGGGCCTCTGAACCGGTATATGCCGAGTGCGTCACCATGTGTCAGTTCCGGCGGGATGACCTTGCTGGCGTCCCGGATCAGGCCATCGACGATGGTCACCTTCATGTTGTCCTCGGGCAGGGGCCCGGTCATCGTGTCGTCGATGCTCATGCAGATATCGTAATCGGCTTCCAGCATGGCAGCGAGAATGCCTTGGTTGAAAATGGTATCGGCGTTGATGGTGATAAAATCATCGGCGACGATGTCCTTGGTCAACCACAAGGAGTACGTGCTGTTCGTCTCGTGATAGATCGGATTGTCGACGAACTTGACGTCGGCATCCGGATACACCGTTGCAATATGGGTCTTTATCTCATCGGCGGCGTGGCCCGTGGCGATGATGATATCGGTGATGCCGACGGCCAGAATCCGCTCCATGATTATGTCGAGCAGACGTTCGCCGTTCACTTGAAGAAGCGTTTTCGGCATGTTGTCGGTCAGGGGTGACAGGCGCGTGCCCTGGCCCGCGGCCAGGATAATCGCTTGTGGTTTGTTCGTCGTACTGGACATGAGTCTGCGGGTTCTTTCGGATTATTGAGCGGAGGTGTTGCGCAAGCGTGCCTGTTCGGCATGAACCGCCAGTCGCGGTGCGGATGCGATCAGTACATCCGCCATTTCATCGGGGCTCATCGGGTTGTCCATATCGAAAACCAAATCCGGCTCTGGCGGGTCCAGATACGGAATATCGACACCGACGACATCGGACATTTCGCCTTTTGATGCCTTGGCGTAAAGGCCCTTGGAGTCGCGGCGCGTGACGGTTTCCAGTGAGCTTTTCAGATAAACCTCGAAATAGCCCGGAAGCGATGCACGGTTCCATGCGCTTAACTCCGGATTGGAATAAAGACTGCCGGCAACGACCACCATGCCTTGTGATGCGACCAGATCGACCAGTGCATGCATCCGATGGAATTGCAGAATGCGCTCTTCCTCCGAATACCCGAGACCCTGACTGAGCGCACCTCTGACACCGTCGCCGTCGAACACCAGAAGCTCGGGCATGAGCGGCTTCAGTTTGCGTTGCACGGCGGCACACAAGGTCGTTTTGCCCGCGCCTGAAAGACCGGTTACCCAGATCACGCTGGCACCGGTTTGCTGTGTAAATTTTTCGGAGGAGGAACTGTTCATGAGTTACAAATTCGCCATGGTTGTTTCGACGCCCTGTCCCTGTTTCGCCAAAATCGCCGCGCGCTTTTTGAACAGCGGCTTCAGGGTTTGGTACGTTTCCCGGTAAAGCTGATAGTGGTCTTCGTAGATCGCGTGCCGCTCCGGATCCGGGTGAATGGTCAGCCGTATACGCGACATTTTTGCCGCGTCGTGGATATCCGTGTAGATGCCGATACCGCGCCCGACGAGCATCGCCGCGCCAAGCGCGGTCGTTTCGAATTCGTCGACCACGGCAATTTCGCGCCCGGTTATGTCGGCTTTCAGCGACTGCACCAAGGCAATGCGCGTCAAGCCGCCGGAGACTCTGATCCGTTTGATCTCGGCACCGGCGTCTTCGATCGCTTCCATCAGATGACGGATCGCGAAGGCCGTGCTTTCGAAGACGGCGCACGCCATGTCGGCGCGACCGTGATAGCGTTCGATTCCGAAAAAGACGCCGCGCGCATCCACATCCCAGACCGGCGCGCGTTCCCCCATCAGATAGGGCAGAAACGTCAAGCCGTCCGCGCCGACCCCGACGCCGCGCGCTTCTTCTTCCATTGCCTGATACGGAAACTCGTCGCGGGAATACAGTGCCTGCTTGGCCCATTCGATCAGCCCGCCGCCCATGTTGTTCGACCCGCCGACAATATATACGCCGTCGTCCGCGAACGGCGTGATCAGCGTCCGCCCGGATGGGTCGTTGATGTTTTTCGGTGTCAGCACGCGCAGTGAACTTACCGTGCCCGACACGTCACATGCTTCGCCGAGATCGGAAACGCCGGAACCGAAGAACGCGCATATCGCATCGTACGTCGATACGATCACCCGCGTATCCGCGCGCAGACCAAGATCGGCCGCGACGCCCGGCAAGACGCACCCGGCGTCCTGGCCGGGAGAAACGGACGGCGGAATCTGATCGTCGCGAATGCCGATTTCGGCGAACAATGCGCTCGGATAGGTTTTGCTGTTGGCGTCGTAGTGAAATTTCTGTGCGTCGAAGTGATCGGTGATCACCTCGCCCGTGAACTGCGCGATGACATAGTCGTTGGGCGACAGATAGAACCGCGTTTTCGAGAATACGTCCGGCTCTTCGTCCTTCAGCCACATGATTTTGGGCAGCATCAGCGACGGATTGGACTCCAGTCCGGTGATCTCCTTGACCTCGGCGAACGCCGCTGCCTTCGAAAGCGCCTGCGCCTGCGCTTCGGCGCGCCGGTCGGAAACCATGATCGCCGGACAAAGGGCTTTAAGGTCGTCGCCGACCGCGACCAGGCAGCTCGACGATGCAGTGACCGTGATATAGCGGACGCGCTTGGCGAGGTTCCGCTTCGACAGCACCTCGCGGATCGTTTCCTGCGCCTTGCCCCACCATTCTTCCGGGTCCTGTTCGACGCGGTCGTCTTTCAGCGACGTTTCGAGCAGCCTGGACGAGAATGCGAGTTTCTCTCCGCGCCAGTCGAAGACGATGCTGCGAATGCTCTTCAGCCCCAGATTTACGATAAGTAGCAGGTCGTCCATGGTTTCCGTCTGATGTCTCCGGGTGGTGCTCAAACGCCGGGTTCGATGCAGTGTTTCTGCTCGTAGGCGCGGCAGTGGGCGATAAATTTCTCAAACAGGTCGGCATCGAGAGCCTCGCGAATTTTGTCGAGCTTGGCGCGGCGGTTCTCGATCTTGAGCACGCGCGGCACGCGCAGCTTGCCGAACGCTTCGTTGACGTTCGGATGGAGCGTCGTGTCCAGCCAGGTGCCGACCTTTTCAAGCTCCGGGCGCGGGTCGACGGCGATTTTCTCGAAGCAAAGCTCGTAAACCTGGGCGCGCTGCGCCGCGTCGAGACGTGCCAGCGTGTTGTCGTTCAATTCGTTGAGGTGAATGACGGAACGGACGATCCGGGTCATCGGATTGGCGTGCTTGTAATCCTCGGCGAAATCGACGGCAAACCACGGCACCGGCTCGCCGTTGATCTCCGGCACCGGCCAGAACGAGAGCGGGTCCTTGCCCCAGCGCTCACCCCAGCCGCGGCGGTTCCAGGAGTCGCAGACGTCGACCGGATGGCGGACCGTCAGAAGAATGCGGAGCTTCGGGAACGCGGCGAACCACAGATCGGCCATCGGCAACGAATGGTGCGCCATGAAAGAAGAGATGCGCCCCTCGCTGTTGAACTTGTCGACGGCGGCGTGATGTTCGGGACCGAAGCCGCGGGCGATGATCTTGTCTGCGTTCAAGGACTGGTAGACCGAATGCTGATCGCTCATCCGTGTGTTCAGATGCCGGCCGACCATGCGCGCGTAAGTGCAATCGTCGACCGTCATCCGCAGAAACGCGGCGGCGGAATCGAATTCCATCAGGCCAAGCCACCACAGCATGGGAATCTGATCGACGGGATTGCTGATCTGCAGGTAGTCGACACGTTCCAGGTCGGAAACGAGCGGCGCCGTCATGGCCCGTCCCGAACGGGTGAGCCCGTCGAAAATCAGAACGTTTTCGCAGAGCGTGTCGGGAAAATACAGTTTATGCTTCAAGTCGAACTCCGGCTTACTGACTCAGAAATCTTTTCAACAGGGCAAGACCGACGGCGGCGCTTTTTTCCGGATGAAACTGCACGCCGGTCATGTTGTCCCGTGCGACCGCCGCGGTGATCCGCTGCCCATCGTAATCGGCGACGGCCAGAACGTCGGCGCCGTCATCGGGGGCGGCGTGATAGGAATGCACGAAATAAACTTCCGCGCCTTCCGGCGTATCGGCGAGGGCCGTGCCCTCCCAGGTGCCGTGCGCCGGGTGGATTGCATTCCATCCGATATGCGGCACCGTGTGCGGCGTGCCGTCGGCGGCAGCGTCGGGGATCGCGGTGACGCGGCCGTCGATGAAACCAAGACCGTCGTGCAGACCGAACTCCTCGCTTTTCGACATCATCAGCTGCATGCCGATGCAGATGCCCAGAAACGGCTTCCCGGTTTTGACGAACGCGTGCAGGGCGTCATCCAGATGGCTCTCCGACAGTGCTTTCGCCGCTGCGCCGAAGGCGCCGACGCCGGGCAGAACTACATAGTCCGCGTTTGCCACGTTATCCGGATCGGCACTGAGATTGTACGAAGCACCGCAATGCTCCAGCGCGCGCGATACGCTCAGGATATTTCCCATCCCATAGTCGACGATGGTGACCGTCGCACTCATGGATGACGTACCGCAATGCCGGCGGCGGTGGCGCCGGCGCGAATTTCGGCAAGGCTCAATTTCTTGTAGTGCAGCATGTGCGCGATGGCGACGGCCTGGACACCGCCTTCGACGATGGCGTCGGTCATGTGTGAAACCGCCCCCATGCCGCCGCTGGCGATCACCGGGATCGTCACGGCATTGCAGACTGCGCGTAACAGCTCGATGTCGAAGCCGCGGCACGTGCCTTCCTGGTCGACGGACGTCAGCAAAATTTCCCCGGCCCCCAGATCCTGACCGCGCCGCGCCCATTCGACGACGTCCATGCCGGTGTGCTCGCGGCCCTGATCGCAATATGCTTCCCAGCCGTCGCCGCCGGAACGCCGTTTTGCCTGGATCGACAGGACCATGCACTGCGAACCGAAAGCCTGCGCGATTTCGCCGATCAATTCCGGACGGCGCGTTGCCTCGGTGTTGACGGCGACCTTGTCGGCCCCGGCGCGGAGCATTTCACGGACATCGTCGACGCTGCGAATGCCTCCGCCCGCGGTGATCGGGATGAACACGTTTTCCGCAGTCGATGTCACCAGATCGATAATGGAATTGCGCTGGTACAGGCTGGCGACGGCATCGATATAGATGATCTCGTCGATGCCCTCATTATAATAACGCAACGCGAATTCCTGCGGCGCGCCGAGTTTGCGCAACCCTTCAAGATGCACGCCCTTGATCAGGTTGGGCGCCTTGACGTCAAGGCGCGCGATAATGCGGGTGTTGGCCACGGGTGTTTCGGCTCAGTCGTCGAAGACGGTTGCACGGCGCGCCCAGGCGCCGTTCTCGTGTTTCCAGATGTGCGGCGAGCGGAAGTTGTCGCACAGCCGTTCGAAGTATTCGCGGTCCATGACGGGTTGTTCGAACATCTGCGATGCGACCGGGAACTCATTCTCCGGGATCGACAGATACGTCAGGATTTCGTCGAAGAAGCGTTCGGGAAACTCCCCGTCGTAGCGGCGCACCAATGCAATGCCTTCTTCGCGGTCGATGTCGTCCGAGCGGATTTCCTGCGCCGCGTCATATGTCGCGCGACCGATGCCGAACTTCACGAACGTGGTGTAATAGTGGAAGTCGTCGATCCGGTCGTCGATGGAATTGTACTTGCTGTATGTCCCAGCGGTGCGTTCGGGCGACGGCTCGAAGCCGCCGTGCGTCTGCGAATAATAATAGCAGCTCTGCGGATGCCATTTCAGATAGTAGCCGAGGTAGTGTACTTCGGTGCCCTTGTCGGCAAGCTGGTTCGGGTCGGCCGGCATGTACGTCATCAGTTCGGCGCGGCTGATGCCGAAATCGCTTTCAAGTTCGGCCACCGACACGCCGCCGATCTTTACTTCCGACATGTCCGCCGTCGTGTAATAGGAACTGTCGCGGGTCGGCTTGGCGGCGTCGGCCTTGGCGTTGCCGTACTCGGCCTCGTTCTCGCCGTAAAACACCAAGGGCACGTCATACAGAAGCGACATCTTCGGCGCGATGTTCTTCTGGCCGAGAATGAACGGCTGGAACGGGTGCAGCAGAATGTCGACGGCAAGGCGCGTCAGCAGCCGGTGCACGCGGCCGTCGGGGGTGAACAACTGGTTGTCGAAACCGGCATGAATCCAGCGCTGAAAATTGCGCCAACCCCAGTCGGTATAGATATGCGGCGCCCACGTCACGGTCAGCGGATGCATGTCATATTCGTGCTTCAGAACATGCGCCGCATAGAAACTGTCCTTGCCGCCGGATCCCGGCACGATGCAGTCGTAACGTCCGTCGGTGCGGCGATGACGGTCGCACAGCTCGCGCAACTCGGCTTCGCGCGCCTGCCAGTCGACATCGGTTTTCTGTTCGGCGACGCGGCAGGCATCGCAGATGCCGTCTTCATCCAGATTGATCGTCTTCTTGCTGTCGCCGGCGGTATTCTTGAACTCGATCGACGAACTTGGCCGTTGGTTCGAGATGACGCAGCGTTTGCAAAAGGCGACCTCTGACGGCAGACCGTATTTCGCTTCCGGCGCCACGGCGTCGGGGCTGAACGGTACCAGGTCGATATCTTTCGGGGCGGGTATTCTGCTCATGATGGAATGCGTTTCTCCGGGAATGCGGTCTTGTCTTGGATGATCACCACGCGGTCCAGCCGCCGTCGACGACGACCATCTGACCGGTCATGTAGCTCGCGGCGTCCGATGCCAGGAACACCACCGCGCCGACCATCTCGTCGACATCGGCCATGCGGCCCAGGGGCACGCGCGAGCCGTAGTTGGTTTGAAAGGTTTCGTTCTGGCCGGACTCGATGCCGCCCGGCACCAGCGTATTGACGCGGATACCTTGCTCGCCCCAGTACGTCGCCAGGTAACGGGTCAGCTGCACGACGGCGCCTTTCGACGCGGCATAGGCCGCCGGCGTCGTGATCCGGCAACCCATGTATTCCGAACCTTCGTAAATCCGGAAGTCGGGGCCGACCAGCCCATAGGTCGACGCCGTCTGGATGATCGAGCCGCCGCGCCCCTGCGCGACCATCTGCTTGCCGACGGCTTGTGCGACCAAAAACATGCCGTCGATGTTGACGCTCATGACCTGCCGCCAGACGTCGAAATCGAAATCCTCGAACGGCACGAAGAAGTCGCGCGGGTCCTTCGATTTCGATGCCGCATTGTTATGCAGGATATCGACGCCGCCGAAATGCGCGACGGTTTGTGCCGTCATGTCCTGTACAGCGGCCTTGTCGGCAACGTCGCAGGCAATGCCCAGCGCCTTCACGCCGAATTCCTCAGCAAGCGCCTCGGCCTGTGCTTCGGCGGCGGCGGCGTCCAGATCGACAACCGCGATGTTGGCGCCATAGGCGGCCAGCCCGCGCGTGATGCGTTTGCCCTGCAGGCCGGTGCCGCCCGTGACAAGCGCGGTCTTCGATGAAAGGTCGAACAGGTTCGATAGGTCTTTTTCGCTCATGCGTCCGTGTCCTTGCGGTTCATGATGAATTCGACGAACGCGAAGTCGGTTTCACTGTCGATGTCGATGGATCGTTCTTCCGGCATCTCGAACAGGATCGTGTTGTCGCCGAGCACGTAATCGTTGTCCGAAAACAGCGTCGCGCGCTTCCACACGAAGACCGACGCGTTGAGGTCGAAGCACCGCGGCGCATCCTGGCGGCGTGCGATCGGCTGCGCGGGCTTCTTGGCCAGCTCGATGCGCCCGTCGGATTGTTCCTCGACAAGATTGAAGTACGGCGACCGGCGGGCCGGCATGCCGGTCAAAAGATTGTCGGCATCGCTGGCTTCGAGTTTTGCGACCGCGCCCCGGATATCGTCCAGGGACCGCAGTGGCGCCGTCGCATCCAGATCGACGATGGTATCGAGTGTCACCCCGGTCCGCGCCTCGACCTCGGCCGCGCAATGGCGGATCGCCGGCACCTTCGGCGCGGTGTCGTTGGCCAATTCGGCCGGACGCTCGATGGCGAAGTCGGCACCCGCGGCCTTGCCTGCGGCAAGAATATCGGCACTGTCGCTGGATACCGCCACCCAGTCGAAAACGCCGCTCGCGCGGGCCTGTTCGACGGTATGCGCAAGCAACGGCTTGCCCGCCAGCATACGCAGGTTCTTGCCCTTGATCCCCTTGGACCCGCCACGCGCGCAGATCACGGCCAGCCGTTTCATGCCTGCACCCAGTTGCCGGAGCCGGCGGCGTGCTCGCAGGCGTCAATCAGACGCATGACCTGAAGCCCCTCGGAGATGTTGCAGATGATCGCGTCGTTGCCGGAAACCATTGCTTCGTGCTGGGCGCGATAGGTGTCGTTGCGTTCGGTCGTAAAGGTTTCGACGCCGTCGTCGGTTTCGACCGTACCGGCGGCAAGGTCGAGGCGCACCGATCCCTTGTCGGTCAGCGCCATGATGTCGCGCCGTACTTTGCTGTCGAGATAGTTGATTCCAAGCGTCACCGACGGCACCCTTTCCGTTTCCATGATCACCGAGAATACATCGTCGCTGTCGATGCCGAGATTGCCGAAGGTGCCACCGATGGCGGCAACGCGCCGCCACGCGCCGAACAGCCAGAGCACGTAGTCGAGTTCGTGCGACAGATCGCGGAGCACGCCGCCGCCCTCGGCACGGATTGCCGAATAGCCTTTGCGAAAATCGCTGCCGGGCCGCCAGTCCGGCAGATAGCTGCCGGCGTATACGGTGACGGCGCTGACGGCGCGCGTGGCGACGATTTCACGGAACCTGAGCAACGCCGGATGAAAGCGCAGATTGAATGCGACCTTGACCGTGTCGAACCCTTCCGGCGGGTTTTCGCTGCCGGCATCATAGACCGGTTTCTCGATCAACACTTTGCCGGTAAATCCGGTCTGCGACAGAGCTTCGATGTCGCCGCGATGTTCGACGGTTCGGCTGGCGACGACGACGTACGCGGGCGCGAAGTCCTGAACCGCAGCCTCGATGCTTTGATAATGATCGGCGTGGTCGATGTCACGGCGGCTGACCACGGCAACGTTATGGCCCAGCGCCCCGAGCACGTCTACATGACGTTTGCCGATGGAGCCATATCCGATAACCAGCGCCTTCACTTGTTGCGCCCCGCGATGACGTCCGATTTGGCGCGCTCAAGGTCGTCGATGCGTCCGATGTCCAACCAGTATTCATGGATCGGGAACGCAGCGGTTTCTTTGCCGTCGGCGATAACGCGCTCGAATACCTGTGTCATGTCGGACCGCTCGCCGTGCGGGATCGACGCGATGACGTCAGGGTCGAGCACATAAATACCGGCATTGACGAAAAAGCGGTGCAGCGGTTTTTCGTCGATCGACACGATGCGCTGGTCTTCGGTGCTGACGACGCCGAACGGCACCTGAAAATCATATTCGCGGACACACATCGTGGCGCAGGATTTTTGTTCCGCATGAAAATCGAGCAGATCCTTGAAGCTGGTCCGCGTTACCAGATCGCCGTTCATGACGATGACCGGCTGCGTCGGCGCGTCGGACAATAGCGTCAGCGCACCGGCCGTGCCCATGCGCTGTTCTTCTTCCAGATAGCGTATGTTTACGTCCCACTGCGAACCGTCGCCGAAGTGATCCTTGATGGCATCGGAATGATAATTCACGGCAATGTAAAAATTGCGGAAGCGCTGTTCGACAAAACTTTCGAGGATCGATTGCAACAAAGGCTTGTCGCCGATCTGCAAAAGCGGCTTCGGCGTGTTTTCGGTCAGCGGGCGTAACCGTTCGCCGAGCCCGCCGGCCATCAACACAACCCAATTTTCAAGCGGCGCATCGTCACGGACAAGCTCGTCCAGCGTAATCAGCCCAGTCAGCGCGCCGTCGGCGTCAATGACCGGGACGTGCATGATCTGCAGTCCGGTCATCAGCGCGCGCAAGGCATCGCGGTCACTGTCGTCGACCGCAGTGCGGGGGCTTTTGTTCATGACTTCGTGCACGGCGGCATTGATGGTGACGCCGCGCAACAGGCCGCGGCGGATATCGCCGTCGGTCACGGTGCCGACAAGCTTGCCGTCGTCAAGCACAAGACAGATCTTTTGCGCATTGCGCTCCAGCATTTGCGCTGCATCGGCAACGGTGCCGTCGGTTGCGATACATAGTTCTTTGTAAGGACTCATAAGGGCGTTCTTACTTTAAATGGACTTGGCCGGTACGCCGCCGACTCGTTCGCCGTCGGCAATGTCGTGGATCACACAGGCGCCGGCACAAACCATCGCATCCGCACCGACGGCACGATTTTCGATGATAACGGCCCCGGTGCCGACATGCGCGCCGGTGCCGATGTGCACGGTGCCGCCGAGAACCGCGCCCGGGGCAATGTGGACATGGTCTCCGATGCGGCAGTCGTGATCGATCGACGCGCCGGTATTGACGATGGCGTTGATGCCGATGTGTGCGCCCGGCTGTACGATCGCACCGGCCATGATCTGCGCGCCGTCGGCAATTTCCGCGTCCGGCGACACCCAGGCCGACGGATGAATGCAGCGCGCAAACCCATATCCCCGCGCGGCAAACGTCTCATATATGTGGCGGCGCGCAGGTGCGGGGCGCGTCGTGCCGACGCCGACGACAAGCTGCACGTTTTCCGGTGCGTGCGCGTCGATGACATCGTCGCCGCCCAGTACGGAAAGGCCGAGAACGTGTTCGCCATGGCGGGCGGGCTCGGCGTCGGTCAGCCCGAGGACTGTCGCGCCGGTGGCGATCAGCAGTCCTGCCAGCACCTTGGCATGTCCGCCGGCGCCGATGATGATGACCGGTAAACCGGCGCTCAAAGCAGGTCACCTTTCTTGAGTGCGCGCGGCGCGGGGCGGCCGATGTGTTCCCAGTAATGCATCGGCGACGTACCGCTGCCGGGACGCATGGCGCCAAGGGATTGCGCGGTAAGTTCGGCACCCTCGGCAACATCGTCGAGCGCGGTCAGACTTTTGCGTACGACCCGCCGCGTATCGGCTTCGATCTCGCAGGGTGTTTTGATGCCGTCGCCAAGCGCCGTTTCGACGGCCCGTATATCGCGGATCAACGCGCCGAGCGCATCCGGCTCCAATGATGCCTTGTGGTCCGGACCCGGCAACGAGCGATCCAGCGTAAAATGTTTCTCGATGACGTCGGCGCCGAGCGCCGCTGCTGTCAGTGATGCGGTATCGCCTTCGGTGTGATCGGAAAATCCGGTCTTCAGCGCGAAGGTGTCACGCATCGTGACCATGGCGGCGACATTGGCGTCGGCCAGTGGCGTCGGATAGGCGCTCGTACAATGCAGAACCGTTACCTTGTCGTTCAGCGCTTTTTGTCCGTCCGCCCCGTCGAAGGCGGCGGCGAAGGCATCCAGCGACGGCGTCTCGTTTCCGCCCGTCAGGCCGAAAGCCAGCACGCCCAGTGCAGCGCGGACTTCATCCAGCGTGCTCATGCCCGTTGACAGGATGATGTCTCTGCCGGTGCGGGCGATTTCCAAAAGGAACGGCCCGTTGGTGACCTCGCCGGACGGGACCTTGATGGTTTCAAGTCCCAGCTCGTCGTTCAAAAAGGCGAGGCTCACGGAATCGAACGGCGTCGACAGAAAGGCAATGCCATTGTCGATGCAGTAATCGCGTAGCTCGAAATGCCACGCACGCGGCAATTCCAGTCGCCGCAGCATTTCAAGCTGGGATTCTTCGGCGTCCGTGGTTTCGTTCTGGTACGCCGCCTTTGGCGCGCTTTCGCTGGCCAGCGCATCGGCGTTGAAGGTCTGAAACTTGACGGCGTCGGCGCCGGCTTCGACGGCGGCGTCGATCAGGCGAAACGCCATGTCCTTGTCGCCGTTATGATTGACGCCGGCTTCGGCGATGAAGAACACGCTCATGTCAGCGAATGTCCTTGATGATCTGGAAGGCTTCCGCTGCATCCAGACCGGCCTGGCCGCCGCGGACGTGCGCCAGGGCACGGATGTTGCGTTCCGAGCGAGGAAACGGCGGCTCCGTGATCTCGCCCGCAAACAGATTCATGATGCGAATTTTTTCGTCCAGCATCCCTGAGATATCAACGAACGCGTTGGGGCGGAACGGGGCTTGCGACGGATCAATGCCGTAATCGGTTTCGGAAATGATTTCCATGGCCAGCACGCGTTTCACACTGGGATAGCGGAATGCCTTGGTGCAGGCCTGTGCGGCCTCGAAAACGACGCGGTGGTCGCTGTGGACGTCACCCGGAAACGGCACATATACAGTGTCGGGTGCGATGCTTTTGACCGCATCGCCCATGGCGCCGATGACGTCGCCGAGGGGCAGGGAATCGAGCCCGGTCGCGGGCAGGCCCAGCGCCGTGACGGATGCGAAACCGTAGGCGTCGCTGACGGCGGCGATCTCACCTTTGCGGCGCTCGATGTCGGCGGCCTTGAAGCCGACGCTCTCGCGCATTTCCGTGACGATCAACCAGTGGATGTCTTCTCCGTCCGCGCGCGCGCGCAGCAACGTGCCGCCGGCGCCAAGGGTCTCGTCGTCCGGATGGGGGGCGATGACAAGAATGCTCATTGTACGTATTCCGCTGTTGCCGGAAGCCGGGTGAAGTCATGCTCGACCAAGCGCACCGCATCGATGCCGGCCTTGACCGTGATGGCCCGGCCGTCGACACCGATGACGCAACCGGGTTCGATATCTTTCGGTGCGTCCGCCGTTTCCACTTTGTGTACCTTGATGTCCTCGCCGCCGAAGACGCAATGCGCGCCGGGGTAAGGCGCGGCCAGGGCGCGGACCAGATTGCGGATCCCTTCCGCCGGCATGCGCCAGTCGATCCGGCCGTCGTCCTTGCCGCGTTTGCGCCAGTATGTCGCGACGCCATGATCCTGTGGGGTGGCTTTCAGCGACCCGGTGGCGAGCTGCGCGCAGATGCCGCGCAATTGATCGCCAAGGATATCGAGCAACCGGGCATAAAGCGATGCGGCGTCATCGTCGCGGGCAATCGGCACGCGCCTTTGCGACACGATGGCGCCTGAATCCGCCCCGGCGTCCATGACGAACAGCGACGAGCCGGTTTCCTCAAGGCCCAGCGCAAGCGCCCAGATGATCGGATGGCGGCCTCGGCCGCGCGGCAAAAGCGCCGGGTGATAGCCGATGACGCCATGCGCCGGTATATCCAGGATGTCCTGGCCCAGCAGGTATGACCAGCCGATACAGAACACGATGTCCGGCGCATGCGCTGCGATCCATGCCGTCATCTCTTCGGTATCCGCTTCGTCGGCGAAAAACACCGGGATATCGTTTGCCGTGCCGATCAGAGCAAGGTCGCGGAAATCGGTGTTGAACGACGACGCGCGGCGCGTCACCACGCCCACGATTTCGATACCGTCGCATGCCAGCAACGTGTTCAGCGCACGTTCCGACGACATCACGCAGCCGATCAACAGAGCCTTCATGCGGCACCTTGCAGATCGTGAAAGCGTTTCATCAGAATACCGTCGAGATCGGCGTCGGCGAGGTGGTCCTTGATCAGCACCGATGCGCCCGGCGCGCCGTACGGATTTATAACATTGCGCGTCAATGCCATGTGATCCGATGACACGGCTTTGGCGATTGCCGCCTTGATGTCTTCGGCGCCGTCGTCGCAATCGATCACGGATGCCGCGCGAAGCCGACCGCGTTGCCGCGCGCCGACGTTGACGGTCGGCACATGCATCGACGGCGCTTCGATCAGCCCGCTCGACGAATTGCCGATGACGCAGGCGCAGTGCTTCATGGCGCTGAGATACCTGACCTGACCGAGCGAGGTGACCGCGCGGGCCCGGTTCCGATTGTTCGTGACATATGTATGCACGGCATCGGCGATGGCGGCGTTGCCGGGGTCGGCATTGACGCCGGTAAAGATGACCTTGTGCGCCGGATTGTCGTCGAGCGCCGCCAGCAGCGCGTTGATCGCACGGGCCGGGTCGTCTTCGCTCAGTGTGACCGGGTGATAGGTGACGAGAAAATAGTCTCCGGAAAGATCGAGATCGACGGCATCGGATAACGCATCGCGTTCGAGCAGCTTTTCGCGTTCGATGTTGTCGAGCCCCGGCGCGCCGACAGTGAATACCCGCGCCGGATCTTCGCCCATCTGAATGATCCGCTTGCGGTACGGTTCGGCGCTCGGGAAATGCAAATGCGCCATCTTTGTGATGGCGTGGCGGATCGCCTCGTCAATCAGGCCTTCCGTCGCCTCGCCGCCGTGAATGTGCGCGATCGGCGTGCGCGTCAGCATGGCAGCCTGGGCGGCGGCAAGGATTTCGAAGCGATCGCCGAGGACGACGACAATTTCCGGCTTCAGGTCGTCCAGCGCCGCGGCAATGCCGGCGACGGCGGTGCCGGACGCACGGGCCACGGTCACCGGGGCGTCGTCGGCAAGATCCAGCGCGACACGGGCATCGACCTTGAAACCGTCGCGCTCGATAACTTCGACGGTGTTGCCGAAGCGCGCCTCCAGATGCGTGCCGGTGACGATCAGCTGCAGCTTCAGCGCCGTGTCGGCGTCGATTTCCTTCATCAGCCAGAACAGCAACCCGTATTCGGCGCGGGTGCCGGTCACGACACAGATTTTACGGGGTGACGCCATCAGGCCGGGTAATCGATCTCGTAGTTGCCGTAAAAATTCGGGCGCGTTTCGGCGTCGTCGAACAGGTTCTGATCGAGCGCCGCGATTAATTCGCGGACACCGTCCTCGACCGTGAAGCGCGGCGTAAAGCCGAGCCGCTCGCGAATCTTTCTGAAATCGACGCGGTAATTCCGCGGGTCCGAGCCGTGTTCCTGATAGGCCACCGGCGCGTCGGGCAGATACTTCTGGATGGTTTCGACGATCATCCGCTTGGTGAAGTTGTTGGCGTCGCCGCCGGCATTGAAGACGTCGAAAGCGACGTCGGCGCCGGGCGCTTCGAGGACACGCTGGATGACGTCGGCGAAATCCTGCACATGGCAGTAAGGCCGCCACGTGTCCGCATCGTACACCAACAGGTCCTTGTTCAGGTACATCTCGCGGGTGAACTGGCTGACCGTCAGATCGAAACGCATGCGCGGCGCAAGACCGAAAGCCGTGGCAAAGCGAAGCGCCACGCCTTCGAAGTCGACGTTACCCTTCAGCGCCAGAAGCTTCTGTTCGATGCCGACCTTGGCCTTGGCGTACAGCGACAGCGGGTTCAGCTCGTAATCCTCGTCGGCCAGCGTGCCTTCGGGGATGAGGCCGTAGTTGGAGCACGTGGAAACGAACACGACGCGCTTCAGTCCGTGCCCGTCGAGCGCGTCGATGATACCGCGGATGCCGTCCTCGTTCACCGCCTGGTGCGCGTCGGGATACTTCTTGGTGATCGGGTCGCCGACCAGGCCGGCGAGGATAACCACGTCGGTGGCGCCGTCGAGCCCGCGCGCCACGGTATCGCCCTGCCCTTCGTCGCCGTTGACGATTTCGAAGCCCGGCTCGTCGGCCAGGCCGAGCATGATGTTCTCGGTGCCGTACAGGAACATGTCGACGATGCGCACGCGATAGCCGGCGCGCAGAAGCCGCTTGGCAACGACGGGGCCGATGTAACCGGCGCCGCCGAAGATGGTGACAAGGCGCCCGGCGCCTTGGGACGGGTTTTCAGTGCTCACGGAAACTCCAGATATTCAGGGCGGAATTTTTGCATGCTACCGCACTCAGGGTGAAAGCTCCCCGAGTGCGAAAGGCGGTGACGGCTGTGTCTGCGCGCGCTAGATCGCGGCGAACACGGCGTTTTTGCTGACCCGGGCGCGCACCTGGCGGCCGAGCAGGCTGAGCAGCACGGTGACCCGGTTACGGTCGTCCGTGCTCTCGAACAAAGCCTCGAATTCACCGAGTGCGCCTTGCAGGACGCGCACACGCTCGCCCGGCTTGAAGGTTTCGCCCTCGGATGTCTTGACCAGGCCGTTCTCGTCCTGGCGCGCTTTAATTTCGTCGATCACCTGTTCGGGGACCGGCGCCGGCTTTTCGCCGAAGCGGATGACGTCGAAAATGCCGATGGTCGAACGAATGGCGCGCCACGGCGAGCTTTCCGGATCGATTTCGACGAACAGGTAACCCGGAAACAGCGGGCGCGGCACCCACTCGACCTTGCGCGCGTGCGAGCGGCGCTTGAGATGCTTCGGCAGCAAAACCTTGAAGCCCTGACGCATGAGATGAAAGACCGCCTTGTCCTCAGCGTTGACCTGCGTGTTAACGGCACACCAGTACGTCATTCGGCGTCTCCTGCATCGGGACGGACGACACCGAGAAAACGCGGCGCCAGCACGCGCGCCGGGGGAAACGTGGTGAGCGCACTGTCGAACGTGGACTGCGGATCGGCGATGTCACAGACGATGACAGCGTCGATGGCGTCGGGGTCGCAATCGTCGGGCGCGATCACGGCAAGACCGGCGAACTCGGTCGCGTTCTGCAGATCGGCGATGACGCCGACCAGATCGACATCGAAATCGCGCGCCGACAGGGTGAAAATCTCGGCCAGATCGCCGGCCCCCAGCAACGCGACGCGGGTCCAGCCGTTGGCCTCGCATTTGCCGAATAGTTCGGCGCCCGAGGAGCGCGCGTGACGGAACAGATTGAACGACTGTGACAGGAATTCCGCCGTCAGGCGGCCTTTTTCGGAAAAGCCCTGCGGCGTCAGGTAATAAGCATAGCGGTTGGCCGGGGCGTGGCTGATCTTGATCAGGCCTTTTTTGACGCAGCGCTTGAGATAGGCGTTGGCAAGGCCGAGCGCGATGCCGAGGCCGTCGGCCATCGAACGCTGCGAGGCATGCTCGTTGTCGTGGACCATGTTCAGGAGGCCGAGCGTGATCTTGGCCTCGTTGTCCATGTCCGGCATTTCGATCTTGGTTTTCGACAAGGCGAGGCCCCAACGCGGCAAAAATGCGGTCCACACGGAGGCGGCAAATCGGCTGTGGACAGCCCATGCCCTTGTCCGTGTTCACGAATCGAACAGTACCTCGTTCAGAATCTGAACGTCAAGTTCATTTATTGAACAGTGGGAGATTTTGTTATTATGTCACAAATGCCTGGCCGCAATTCGCCGGATTTGCGGCGGGGCTTGAAAATGCCGCTGATCGGGGGGCTGCATAGCCGATCGCCGGTCCGGCGCCAAGCAAAAACCGGGGCTGCTGGCGGGCGGAATCCGCGCCCGTTTCCCTGCACACCGCCGCGCCGCGCGTGCATTTTCCGCATGCACCAAAAAAATCGTGCATAAACAAACCTCTGGCCTTAGGTTTGGGCCTTGGATTCGCGCATTGTTGTCCGCAGGCTTTCACGCGCCATTGGGGGAAACGGGTTTCATGGCCGCACGCGCCAAAGAGAAAATTGCCGTCATCGGCCTGGGCTACGTCGGCCTGCCGCTGGCGCTGGCGCTGGCCCGGCACTATCCGGTGACCGGTTTCGACGTCTCGAAAACCCGGGTTTCGGAGTTGCAGGGCGCCGTCGACCGCTCCGGCGAGGTCGAGCCGGCGGTTTTGCGCGCCAGCACCATGGTCTTCACCGGTGATCCCGATGCCCTGAAAAAAGCGAACATTTATATCGTCACCGTGCCGACCCCGGTGGACGCGGAGAACAAGCCCGACCTGGGCGCGCTGACGGCGGCGTGCGGGACGCTGGCAAAGGTGCTGAAGAAAGGCGACATCGTCGTTTTCGAAAGCACGGTGTACCCGGGCATCACCGAGAATTTCTGCGGCCCGGCGATGGAAGCGGTCTCCGGCCTCGAATGCGGCAAGGACTTTTTCCTCGGCTACTCGCCGGAACGGATCAATCCGGGTGACAAGGAATACACCGTCGAGCGGATCACCAAGGTCGTGTCCGGGCAGACCCCGGACGTCGCCAAGCGGCTGGCAAAGGTGTACGGCCACGTGACCGGCGGCAACATCTTCGTCGCCAAGGACATCAAGACCGCCGAAGCCGCCAAGGTCATCGAAAACGCCCAGCGCGACATCAACATCGCCTTCGTCAACGAACTGGCGATGATCTGCAACAAGATCGGCCTGGCGACCCATGACGTGTTGGCGGCCGCCAGCACCAAATGGAACTTCCTCCCGTTTACGCCGGGGCTTGTCGGCGGGCACTGCATCGGCGTCGATCCGTATTATCTGGCACACCTTGCGCGCAGCCTGGGCCATGAGCCGGAAGTGATCCTGTCGGGGCGGCGCATCAACGAAGGCATGGCGAATTTTATCGCCGAACAGATCGACGAACACCTGGACCACAAGCCGTCGCGGATTCTCGTGCTCGGCCTGACGTTCAAGGAAAACGTGCCGGACCTGCGCAATTCCAAATCCGCCGACCTGGTGCGGATCCTGTCCGATATGGGCCACCATGTCGATGTACACGACCCATGCGCCGACCCGGACGAGGCAAAACACGAGTACGGTCTCGACCTGCACCCGGTAATGAACGAAATTCCGCCCGCCGATTGCATCGTCGGCGCCGTGCGCCACGACGTCTATTGCGACTACACCGGCGAGGTACTGGCGGCACAGGTCAACGACGGCGGCCTTATCGCCGATCTCAAGGGAATGTGGCGCGATATCGACCTGCCGGACGGCATCCGCCGCTGGAACCTTTGAACCTTCTCGAATACGCCGATACCGGAACGTGCGCGCAAGCATTGTCGGCTGCGCTGGCCGCCGCCGTCACAGAGGCGCTCGCCGATAAATCCCGCGCCACGCTGGCACTTTCCGGCGGCCGCTCGCCCGAAGCCGTCTTGCCGCTGTTGGCGCAGGCCCCCGTTGCCTGGGACAAGGTCGACGTGACGCTGATCGACGAGCGTTGCGTGGCGCCGGATCACGCCGACAGCAATGCTGCGCTGGTGCGGCGTTGCTTTCTCGACAAGGGGGCGCAGGCGGCGCGGTTTCATCCGCTGTGGCGCGGCGATCTTTCGATGACGGATGCGCTTGCGGATGCGGATGCGCGACTGGCGCCGATCCTGCCCGCCGACGTTGCGTATCTCGGCATGGGGCCGGACGGGCATATTGCCTCGCTGTTTCCGAAAAGCGATGCGGCGGATTTCGAGGACGCGGCATCGGCGGTGATTCAAAGCGCGGCGCCTTCGGCGCCCCGTGAAAGATTAAGTCTGACGCTGCGCGAACTGCTCGAAATCCGAAGTTTGTTTCTGCATGTAACCGGCGCCGAAAAACGTCAGGTGCTGGAACAGGCGTCGGCACACCCGCCGAACGCTGCCGTGCCGGTCTCGTTGCTGATACACGCCCGGCCCGATGTGCAGGTTTTTGCCTGCGATTGATCGCTCATCCTTCGAGACGCTCGCTGCACCCGCTCCTCAGGATGAGGGTGGAAAGAAAACGCCTCATGCTGAGGAGGGTGCATCGCGCCCGTCTCGAAGCATGAAGCGGCGTGCCTCAGCTATCGACGGCGATGCGCCATTTGACGATCGTCTGATCCGGTTCGTGATTGCCGAGGATGACGATCTGCTGGGCGCGGTGCTGGCGGCCGTCGAAGAAGCTGATGCTTTCCTCGAGCCGGACCGGATAGCGGCAGGTAAAACGCCAGCCGCGTCCGCGCGGCGGTTTCAAGATGACCTCGCCGCCACCCGCGACCATCGAGGCGCGGACGTCGGGATGCAGGTGGAAGCGCACGGAAAACGGCTGCGAGCGGTCGCCTGAAAGCGCATCCTCGCCGCGCACGTCGGTACCGCCGGCATCCAGATAGATGCTTCGCGTATGTGCGATGCCGGTGTTTTCCACGTAGCCGTCGTGACGCATTTCGATCAGCCGCGCGCCTTCGTGGTCGCGCCGGTCGACAGATGCCTGCGTGACCGGTCCGGCATCACGGTCGGCCACCACCAGCGCCGAATGCGCCGCGGTCGACGCCAGCGCGCGCACCCATTCGCCGCGCTGCGCATCGTCGGCCAGCCGCATACCGCAGTTGCCGATCAGCCGCACCTTGCCGACGCTCATTTCGAAATTCGCCGGGGCGCGGAAAGGGTCCGCCGGTAACGTTGCGCCGCAATCGCAGATCAATGTCGTCTGACCGGCGCGGAGCCGGTGAAAGCCCGTATGCGGCGCGCTGGCCATGGCGCGGCCCTTGCTGCCCGACGCCTTGATAACGGTGTCGATCAACGGTCCGGTATCGGCGGTGGCGCCGCCGAACAGGGCAAAGCCACCGTCGGCGTGCTGTAACGCCTTGATGAACGGCACCATACGGTCGATGGCCGATACCAGCCCCTGCGGCGGTTCGACGTGATGGCCGATCAGCGCATCGCGGATTTCCGTCAAAATCGCCAGCACGGCGAGAGCGCGCGCGGGCGCGCGTTCGATGTGGCCGCCGTCGCCCGGCACCTGACGCTCGACGTCGAGGCCAAATTCGGACAGCCGCTTTTGCAGCGTGCTTTCCATTTCCGGCAGGGCAATGGCGGTGTTGATCCGTGCCTGATGCACAAGCATTCGCCGCCACGGCGCGAGACCGTTCATGTCGGCGCGGTGCAGATGGCGGGCATGGCGATAAATCGCCGTCGCCCAGGCATCGCGCTCGGCGGGATCAATGCCGACGCTGATGGCGTCGTAAGCGGCGAGCCAGCGCGTCAGCCGCTCGGCAATCACGTCGATACGCCAGCTTTCCGGATCCCAGTTATTGTGCCGGGCAATCCA
>Ga0209273_10000730_pt1 | contig 37472 bp, 36 predicted proteins | sample tdAd471_FD_187126 | JGI IMG/M metagenome (GOLD analysis project Ga0209273, IMG submission 187126) | Marine sediment microbial communities from the Atlantic coast under amendment with organic carbon and nitrate - tdAd47.1 (SPAdes)... | ecosystem: Environmental > Aquatic > Marine > Coastal >...
GGCTAACGGACGGTGCCTTCGATGTCACCGTGCAACCGTTGTGGGATTTGTACGGTGGGCATTTCCGCAAGCACCCTTCGGATACGGTGGGACCACCTGAGGCCGCTATCGTCGCCACGCGCAAGCTCATCGGCCCCGACATGGTTCGTGTCAGCGGTACGAACATTCAATTGGCACCGGGCACACGGCTGACGTTCAACGGCATCGCACAAGGCTATATCACCGACCGGATCACGGCGCTGATCCGTGCGCATGGGTGGCACGACGTGCTGATAAATATCGGTGAGTATCGAGCGCTCGGCTCACATCCGGACGGACGCCCCTGGCAAATCGGTCTGCCGGGCGGTGTGGAAACGCTGCTAAGCGATGCCGCGCTGGCGACCTCGGAAGGCACCGCAACCCGCTTTACCGCAGCGGCACCGTATCACCATCTGTTCGACCCTCGGACCGGTCTCTGTGCATCCGGTTGTTCAACGCTCAGCATTGTCGCTTCCAACGCTGCCGATGCCGATGCACTATCCACGGCGCTTTTCATAGCATCGCCTTCCGAGCACCAACGCATCCTCAGCTTTTTCCCCGGCGCGCACCGCGTCTCCATTGGCTAGACGAACATGAAAAAACATTACGAGATCTTTTTTTCCTATGGCTTCCGGCCGTTCTTTCTAAGCTGTGCGATCTACGGCGCTTTCGTGATGAGCGCGTTCATGCTCTGGATTGGCGTGCATCACGCAGGCGGGCAGTTCATCCGTTTGCCGATTGCAATGGCGCCCTTTGTCTGGCACGCCCACGAAATGTTGTTCGGTTTCGCCGTCGCCGCAGTCGCCGGTTTTCTGCTCACTGCCGTGCCAAGCTGGACCGGTACTCACGCCGTTCACGGCAAGGCATTGTTCACGCTTTTCGTCCTTTGGTTACTGGGACGAGTCGGCATCGGTTTCTCTGCATCTTGGCCGGCGTCGGTGACGGCCGCGATGGACCTTGTCTTTATTCCCGTTCTCGGCGTCTTCGTCATCGGCGCACTCAGCAGAGGCTGGTCAAAGCGAAACCTGATTTTCGTCCCGCTGCTGGGCGGATTCTTTGTCGCAAATGTGCTTTTTCATCTGGAACGTCTGAACGTCGTCGACGACGGAGTAGAGATGAGCCAACACCTGGCCGTCGGTCTTCTGGCATTGCTGATTGGTATCATCGGCGGGCGTGTGGTACCGGCTTTCACGACGAATGCGCTGCGCCGCATGGGCGAAGATAAACTGCCGGTTAACCGAACCATGCTGAATATACCGGCTATTGTCTGCATCGCCGCCTTTGCACTTGCCGACACTATTGCGCCGGACATGGCGCTGACCGGCTGGCTTGCGGCGGCGGCAGCCGTTCTGAATGCGTTGCGCCTGGCGGGCTGGCGCGGCCTGAAAACATTGTCCGACCCGCTCGTCGCGGTGCTACACGTTGGCTTCGCCTGGCTTGTCATCGGTCTTGCACTGAAGGCCTGGGCCGTTCTGGGTGATACACTTTCGTCCGCGACGGCGTTACATGCGCTCACGGCGGGTGCTGCCGGGACGATGATTCTTGCCGTGATGAGCCGCGCCGCACTGGGGCATACGGGCCGCGCCCTTGTCGCCGCGCCGGCAACGGTCGTTGCGTATATCCTGATAACGCTCTCAACCCTTGTTCGAGTTACAGTACCGCCGGTGTTTCCAGGTTTTTACAATGAAGGCATGATGTTCGCCGGGACAGCCTGGATCGTCGCGTTCCTGATCTTCGCTGGCAAATATTGGACTGTCCTGACAGGGCCACGGATCGGCGGCCGCGACGCCTGAACGGCGCGCTTACGCCACGGTGCGTTCGAATTCCTGTTCGTCCACCGGACAATATTCGCGAAGGCGTGTCACGTCTTCGATAAAGACCTGGTTTGCGTCCGTTGTAACCCCGTATTCACGAAGCTTGTTCAAAAGCCGCGACAGGCTTTCCGGCTGTACGCCAAGCCGCGCGGCAATAAGGTTCTTGTCGTAAGGTAACGTGACGACGCAAGGTCCATCCGTAGCCTGACAGCGCCGCAACAGGAACTCCACAAGCCGCTGGCTCGCCGAACGGGTCTTCAACCGCTCGACTTCATAGATCAAGCGGTGCAAATGCCGCGACATCGATGCCAGCATGTTCAGCGCCGTCTGCGGATGTTTTTCGACCATTGCTGTAAACCGTTTCGATTCAATCGCAACAAGCCGGGCATCCTCGACAACCTCGGCACTGGCCGGGAAGCCGACGCCGATAAAGGCAGCTGCCTCGGCGAACATATCGCCTTTACTGAAAATGCCGAGCACTGCCTGATCGCCATTGGCCGTGTCGCGATAAATTTTTACCCAGCCGTCAAGAATGACATAAAAACATTCAGCCGTGTCACCGCGCTGGAACAGCATGCGCCCCTTGGGAAAGGTCCGTATATGCGCGCTTTGTATGACTGATTCGAAAAGTTCATTGTCCAATCCTGAAAACAGCGGCTGGGATCGAACAACACTTATGCTCTCTTCGTCCATGACAACACACTTGCTTTCATGGCGCATTGCGCCAGAAGCAACCCCCGATATTTAGATGAGTTCACTCTCGCGTAACAGTAATCGAAAACCCCGATTATCCCAACAAGCGATGTAATCGCGCATCCTTGGTCTTGAAGTGGTCTGCAAACCAGGCTTGCAAACGGGTAGCAAGCTCGCTCGTCATTCCTTCGTACCCACCGGCATCGTACTCGGCCATGATATCGCGGATATCATCAAGCAGCCTCTCATGATCTTCTTTGTGTATCTCGAACTCATCGTAGCCATGCGCCTTCATAATGCGTTCTTCCAGGGCAAAATGGCTGGCGATACGCGCGTATATTTCACCGAGGAAAGATTCAAAATCGGAACGCGATAAATCGCGTTGAAGTGCGTCATGCGCCTCGTTGATCAGCGATATCATCTCGCGATGCTCAAAGTCGACGGCTTCAATACCCGTGCAGAACTCATCACGCCATTCGATTAATGCCATCGCACTTATCCCCCGCTACTGCTGGACGACAGCACAAAACCGCCATTACCCGGATCGAAATCGATCGCCAGTATCTGACCCGGCTTGAGTTCAATAGTTGCCTGTGTGTGATAATCCCAGCCTTCGGCGCGGATCGAGTTGCGTAACCGCAACGAAACATCGTGCCGGCCTGCCGGAACATTGAATTTTTCGTACATGTGCGATGGGCCGTCACCGCGCAATCCTGAGGGCGGCAACGAGTCCGCGAACACCGTCTTGCCATCAAGGTCGAACGACACGACGACGGGCACCCGTTCGCGTGAACATAGTTGCGCTTTACGCATGTTCGCTGCCAACGCATCCAGCTCAGCCGTCGTGCGATCCCGGCAACCGCCCTTGGGTTTGCCACCATGGGCGAAACTGAATTTTATCTGCGCCGCACCTTCGGCGATCGGCAGATATGCCGGTGCCTGAGAGAAATAGCCGATGAGTAAAGCAAATCCCGCATAGACGCAGACCTGCAATCCATATCTGACCGGCGCGTTAAACGTTGCGCTGTTTGACGGCTTCATGATTGCACCTCATCGGTATTCGGATGCGGAGCGCGGACATTCGCCGAAGCTTCGTCGACGAGATCGGACAGGCCGGCGGGCGTAGTTGCCGCTTTCAGTCCCGCCTGAAATTCATCAAGCGCGTGCCTGGCGTGCAGCCACTCTGTCGGCGCCATCCATAACCTCGACAACCGCTCGCGCGGCACCCGTTTACGCAAGTGCGGATCGCGGCGCCCTTCGAAGCGATCCTCGCTCCACTCCGGACCAAGCCGATACTGGCATTCGCCGCTACGGCATCCGGCAACCGCCACGCCGTCGGCCAGCCCTTTGCTCAGAACATAATCGATGTAAGACGGCGGCAGCATCGCGGCGCACGGCAGACCGATCACCACGCGGTTCTCCGCCGTAAGCTTTTTGCTGTTGATGCCGTGATCGCAACCGATCACCAACACCCGGCCGTCGCCGCTCATTTTGGCTGAGGCGGCGTGTATCTTGTCGCGCAACGTTGCCGCCGTCAGCCCGGGCAGGTCGATGCCGGGGATCAAATCGCTGCGGCGTCGGAACGGCATTGCCGTCGGACAGGCCCCGACACAAATACCGCAACTGACACAGACATTTTCATCGACCACGGCTTGCCGGTCGAACGGCAGGCCGTCGGTGCGCGGCATCATCATGATCGCGCCGAATGGGCAATCGTTGGCACAGCGTGTGCAGCCGTTACAGTTGTCCAGGTCAACAACTGCGGCTGCGAGCTTACGTCGGGGCGGCAGCCAGGGCAGCGCCATCAGGGCGAACGTCAGGCCGAATGAAACCACCCAGAGCGTTGCTGCACCCCACTCGTCGATCAATGGAAAGACAAACAGGAAGTACCAATCGAGGTTCAGCACTTGCGGCACCCGGTCCAGGTCGGCGGGGCTGTGGCTGACCGCCGGAAAAACCAACGACAGCACCGTCAGCATTGCGAACGTACCAACGGAAAGCCCACGAGACGGCTTCCATCGCGCATATGCAACGCGCTGCAAGTGTATCCACATCACCAGCAACAAGATCAGCGGCACCGCGATATGCAGGAAAATCAGTAGCGTGAAAAACCGGTCGTCCAGACTTGTGTGCTGCATGAAATTCCGCGCGATCGGTTCGCCGAAAATCGGCAACCAGTCGAGCCACTCGGCGGAACCTATCGCGATATACTGCGCCAACTGATCCCACACCAGCCAGTACCCGGTGATCCCGGCGGCGATCACCAGCCATGTCATCGGCACACCGGTTATCCATGAAAAGAAGCGCGGGCCGCGATAGTGATCGAACGCGAATTCGCGGATCATGTGAAGCACCATCATGATCACGAGCGCGTCGGACGCATAGCGATGCAATGATCGCATTACACCGCCCAAATACCATTGATCGCGGGTCAGTTGTTCGACCGAGTCATAAGCCTCTGTCAGCCCCGTATCGAAAAAGGCGTAAACGTAAAATCCCGATACAGCGACGATCCAGAAATAGAAAAACCCCAGTCCCCCCAGACAATACATGGGATTCCAACGGACGCCGAAGATATTGTCGAACAGGCCTTCAAGCCACATGAAGCCCCAACGCAATGTTGCCTGGATTTGTTTCAATTCGCTTCTTCCGTAATTTCTTATGCGTGGTGGGTTGATCTGCGGTGCGCCAACCAGGAGCGCACCAATACAACACCCACCCCGCTTAGGCTGAGAGCGCCCAGTGCCGTGGCAATGAATATCGAATAATCGAAGCGGTACTTCCCGCTTGCCGGATCGTACAATGTGCAGAAAAGCCGCACCCGATTGATGAGTCCTTCGATGCTGGTCATTTCAATGCGACCGCCGTAAGTCAGCTGCTTCAGCGGCTCAACCAGCAACGGCGGCTCGAAATCGGCCCCATAGATATGCCGGTACACCTTGCCGTCCGTATCGACCACGGAAGTCTGCGACAGGTGGTCGAACCCTTGCGGGGACGGGCTGAAGGAAAAGCCAAGATCCCGCGCGAGGGCATCCATACTCGCCGCGTCCGTGCTGAGGAAGTGCCAACCTTTAACATTGATGCCATGTGATGCAGCATACGAACGCATACGGCTCGGAGAATCATTGCGGGCATCGAAGCCAATGGTCACAACGCCGAAGCTATCCTTGCCCAAGGCGTCGCGAGCGATGCCCACGGCGTCGGCAAGCGTTTCGGAAACCATCGGGCATATATCGGCGCACCCGGTATAGACCAGACTGATGACCAGCGGTTTGTCGAGGTATTGGTCGAGCGTCACGGTTCTGTTGCGGGTGTCGGTAAAGCTATAATTGCCAAGCTTGTTGCCGAGAGATGCCTGCGATGCATCCAGCGCTTTTGCCCGATCGAACGAGACGCCGGCGGCGGTCGTGAGCGGTGCAAGGGCTAGAACGCCAATTACCGTCAGACCTGTTAGTACGGACCTAAAGCGTGGCAAGAAGTCCGCCTTCCAGCATCGCGCCCGCCAAAACAAGTACGAGCTGCGCCAGCGAAGCAAAGAACGACTGCATTGCCGTGCCCGGGCGCGGGTCGCATACGAACAGCCAGGCACGGTACAGGAAGTATCCGCCGCCAAGGATCGCCGGCACCATGTAAACCGGGCCATACCCGAACAATCCCGGCAATAACGAAATCACGACCAGAACCAGCGTGTGGGCGAATATCACCCGTGCACCACGCTGCATGCCGAGAACGACCGGCAGCATCGGGACTTCTGCCTGGGCGTAGTCTTTTTCGAGTGCCGCCGCCAAAGACCAGAAATGTGGCGGCGTCCAGAGGAACAGCACCATGGCGAGAATAATCGGCACCGGGCCCGGGATCGGTGCGACGGCAGCCGATCCCGCAAGCACGGCAAACGTCCCGGACAGGCCGCCGATAACAATGTTCCACGGCGTCCGACGCTTCAACCAGACCGTATAAACAACCCCGTAGAAGATAGCCCCCAGGAACAGGTAGAACCCGACCAGCGGGTTGAGCGCCATTCCCGCGACCGTCACCGAGCCAGCAAGTAACAACAGGATTCCGAGATACCATGCCGGGCCCGCTTTATACTGCCCCGTCACGAACGGGCGGCGGCGGGTGCGCATCATTCGTGCGTCGAGATCGGCCTCGACCAGTTGATTGAAAGCCCCTGCCGCAGCACTGGCGCCCAGTGCCGTGATGCCAAGCACCGCGATCTGCCAGAGCGGCAGACTGATGCCCGGCGTCACTGCCACCCCGGCCATTGCACTAAGGGCAATCGCGAACCCGATCCGGACCTTGAACAGGCCGTACAGCTCTTTCAGGGATGCACGCATCGTCATGTCCTCCTTATCCGCCCCGCACTAGCTGAGCGGCCAAACTTCGGACAGGAACTTCCAGTTAATGTAGTAGTAGAGAACGAAGCTGACGAAGAAGACCGACACCAGCGTGATCGTTCCGGGCAGCTTCAGCGTCGCCGCATCGCCATGCGAAGCGACAACGGCGCCGCCGCCCTTGAACACGACCGGCGATGCTTTGACCGCAGCTTCATCACGTTCCTTACCGAACAACACCGAGCCGACGACAATGACGATGTACATGATGCCGCCGACCGTCGCGATCACACCGAATATCCCGTTTAGGCCCATCATAAGGAAAGCTGACGGCGGATAATCGAAGCTCAGCGCTGCGTCCGAAAACGTCATGTCCCAATGACGCCGCGCCACACCGAGTGTCCCTGCGCCCATCATGAACATTGAAAGGCCGAAGGCGCCGATGCCGAACAGATACGGTTGCCATTTGCACCAGCCCTTGAGGATCAGTTCGCGCCGGAATATCAGCGGCACGACCAGATACGTTACGGCCATGAACGCCAGCGTCGTGCCGGCGGCCACCGTGCCGTGGAAGTGTCCGGTAACATACAGCGTGTTGTGCATCAGGAGGTTCAACTGTTCGGTTCCGAGCACAACGCCGGAGATACCGCCGATGAACCCGAACATCACAAGCGACAGGAACATGCCGGAGAACGCCGGATTACCCCAAGGCGCGTTCCGCAGCCACCCGAAAACGCCCTGCGTGAAACCGTTGCGCCGCTGCGCCGCCTCGATGGCGCCGGGAACGCTCATACCGTGGATCATGCTCGCCAGCACCGCGAGATAGATCGCGTAGGACGTGTTGAAGACCTTGAACTCGGAACTGATCCCGGGATCCGTCAACAAGTGGTGCGCCGAGGCAATCGGCAGGAACGCGATATAAAGAAGAAATGCACCGCGGCTGACTTTTTCGCTCAACGGTTTGGAACCGATGGTCAGCGCGGCGATCGCATACCAGATGGAAACATGCGCCGCGACGTTCATTTGCTGAGACGAATGCCCAAGCCCCCACCATACGAGCCGGTAGGTCAGAGAATCGATATCGGCGATAAGCCCCAACGACCAGAGGAATGTCGGCACGAGAATGATGGCGCCGGAAGCAATCGTATAGACGGCGATAATCGCCGCCGCGACGGCGCCGAAGGTGACCAGTGGGATCGATCCCTCATAGGTCTTTTCCTGCTGCGCGACGACCAGTGTGCCGAAGAATACGAACACCGCGATCAAGGCACCGACGGCAAACAGGATCAGGCCCAGGTAAAAATGAGGCGCGGCCTTCATCGGCACATACGACGTGAACATGACACTGGACTCGCCTTGCAGTACGGCGACATTGGCCATCAATGCGCCGATCAGCATGAGCACGAATGCCGCCCAGGCAAATCTCGGTGTTGCCAACCGGCAATTCAAAAGGACCGCCGAGGCAAAATAAAGAATGGCCACTTCGAAGAAGATGACCCAGAACACCAAAATGTCGGCCCCGTGCCCGGTCAGTGCCAGATAGAAAAGATCGGCCGGCAGAATATGCACCGCGGGCCAGCGTGTCAGCGCGACCAGCAGGCCGAACAGGCCGCCGATGGCAAGAAATACGATCGCCACAACGGCGTTCGCCTTGATTAAAAGTTCCGCGTCCCGGCAAACCTTGAGACCGGTTTCAGGACAAACTCTGTGCGAAAATGTCATAGCCATGCCCGCCCCCTATTATTCAGTCACGTAGATGCGGCCCACCATCTGGTGATGACCGATCCCGCAAAATTCGTTGCAAACGACGCTGTACACCCCTGCTTCATTAGGAGTGATCGTCAGCACCATTTCGTAATTCGGATGAACCTGAATGTTGATGTTGGCAGGTTGCAGCGAGAACCCGTGCAGCCAATCCAGTGAACTGAGGTGCAGCCGATAGCTTTCACCTTTTTTCAATTCCAGCACCGGCCACCATTCCCACAATCGTGCCAGCATATAGACATCGCCACCTGCGGGCGGACGAACGACCGGAATGCCCGTATCACCTTCTTCGCGAACCGTGTACTCATCCGTAAAAGCTTCGACCTTCGCGGCAAAAACTTCGGGTTTGATGCGGTAAGCTTCATTCGAGAGGTTCTGCTGGCCTTCGATGTGCCAGAACACCATGGTGAAAAACATCACCAGGCCCCAGACGAATGCGACGGAGATCCAGGTGATTTCCATTTTCGCCAAAGGCTCTTTCCACCAGAGTCTGTCTTCGGGAGGTGTAATCGCCATGTTCCTGTCCCCCTTTAATTCGCGACGGGGATTGCGGCAATTTCCATAATCCCCCAGATCGTATAAAAGACGGCGGGCACCGCGACGCCGATGAATAGAAGTAGAAACGGGTTATCCAGGATGCTTTGCATCGCCGGGATACGCGTATCTTCCGCATCGCCGCTCCCGGCATCTGGCACGTTGTTTTCTGTATCGCTCATTGGCTCATCTCCCCTCCGACTGCCATGCGGGCAATAGGAGCATGATGGAAGACACGCGACCTTAACCTCGGTTAAGGACGGTCCATTGCGAGAGCGTTCTACTGATCGTGATGCTGTAAACCGCCGCCAACGGCGACGGACAGCGGGGAATTCTTATGCATTGGGATTGAGGATCAACGCCATGAAACTGTCTTATCGAAGCTTCACAGTCGCCGGAATGCTGGCAGCCGGATTGGCCATCGCACCTGTACAGGTCATGGCTGCCGACGGTGCCAAGGTCTTCAACAAGTGCAAGGCTTGCCACACGGTTGAAGCAGGAAAGCACAAGATTGGGCCTTCGTTGGCCGGTGTCGTCGGACGCAAGGCCGGAACCGCCGAAGGTTATACGAAATACAAAGGCCTGAAGGGTGCGGACTGGACCTGGACCGAGGACGAGTTGATGGCGTACCTCGAGGATCCAAAGGACTACACCAAGGCCAAGACAGGCACGCGTTCTTCGATGACGCTGAAGCTGAAGAAAGAGAAACAGCGCAAAGCGGTCATCGAGTTTCTGAAAGAGCACTGAGTACTTCCACAGCGCAACGCGCCAAAAAAGAGCCCGGACCGACGGTGCGGTCCGGGCAGAAGTCACAGGTGCATTGGGTTGGGTGTTATTTGATGGATTCTTGAATCTTCAGATAGGCCCCGCGCTCTTTCGCCATGATCTCGTTAGCGGTTTTAGTGTCGCGGAACGTAAGGTCGATGTTGCGCTTTTTCCCCACGCTTTGAGCAAGATCGGATTCGACAGCCGGTTTCAACGCGTCGGCGAGAATCTTGAGCACTTCCGGCGGCGTTCCCTTCGGCGCCATCAGCGGCACGTACGCGGTCGTCCCGAACGGGAAGCCGAGACCTTTCATCGAAATCAGATCGGGGGCCATCCGCAGCGGATCGTAAGACGTCGCGAACAACGCCTTGGCGTCGCCGGCGGCAACGATCGGCGCCCATGAGCCACCGGACCAGGCGACGTCGACGTCACCCGCAAGCACCGCTTGGACAGCCCCACTGCCGCCCTTTACCGGCACCGGGATCACGTCGAAGCCTTTTTGCTTGCCGACGAACTTCATCACAAGTCGGTCGACCGACAGGAAGCTGGCGAACTTGACCGCACGCTTTTCTTGCTTGGCGAACGCCGCAAGATCGTCGAGAGAGCTGAACGGCTTGGCCTTGTTGGCGAAGACGGCGCCCTGGAATTCACCGATCATCGCCACGGTCACGAAGTCATCAAGATCGTAGAGCGTTTTCTTGACCAGCGGCTCGAGGGTAATCGATACCGAGTTGGTGGCCATCACCGTGTAGCCGTCGGGCTTGGCTTTTGCGAGGCGCGCCGCAGCGACACCGCCACCGGCACCGGAAACGTTCTGCACCAGCACCGACTGGCCGAGCTTCTTGCTCATGATATCGACCAGCGCGCGGACCGTGACATCCGTGCCGCCGCCCGGCGCATAGGCAACCATGATCGTTACGGGTTTTTCCGGGAATCCGGCTTCGGCAGGCGCACTGGCGCCAACGGCAAATGTCAGCGCGGCTGCTGCCACACCGATGTTCGATATTGTTCTAAATAGCTTCATCGTTTCCTCCGTTGTTTAAGTTGCATGTTTTATTTGATTGGTTGATTTATCTGGTCGAACTGCAGCGACTTCGCGCCGGCCACCGCGAACCGCCAGACGGCGAGAACAGCGAAAACCAGGAACGCAATGGCGATCGGATGATCGAGCAGGATTGCCGGATCGCCGTCGGCAAGAATGATGGATTGGCGGATCGTCAATTCGGACATCGGGCCGAGAACGTAACCGACCACAAACGTGACGAACGAATAGTCGAACTTTTTCATGAAGTAGCCGACGACACCGAACACCAGCATCAGATAGACACTGAACATGCCGCCGCCTTCGAAATAAGCGCCGATGACGCACAGGAATACGATCACCGGCAGGATGATCGATTCTCTTATCGTGATGACGAGGGAGAAAATCTTTTGACCGAACAAGCCGACGGCCAGCAAGGCGATCGACGCCATGACCATTCCCAGATAGATCCCGACTACGGTCTGTCCGCCATCGCGGAACAGGAAAGGTCCGGGCGTCAACCCGTGCAGCAGAAACGCCCCCATCAATAGCGCCGTTGAAAGACTGCCCGGCACGCCGATGGCAAACACCGGTATCAGGCTCGACGGCACCGTCGCGTTGTCCGCGGACTCCGCTGCAGCGACACCTTCCGGGTTGCCTTTGCCGAAAGTTTCCGGCGATTTCGATGCGCGCCGGACCCATGTGTAGGACAGGAAAGACGCAAGCGTCGCGCCCAGCCCCGGCAGAATGCCGATGACGACGCCGACGATGCTGCCTCGGGCAATGGCCGGCGAGACATCTTTGAATTCCTGCCAACTTAACGCGCTGTCTTCCTTGTTGTCGGCTTTGACGCTGGGGCGTGGGTGTGAATAGCGGCCGCGCCAGCCTTGATCGATCTGCACCAATGCTTCCGACAGCGCGAGCGTCCCGATTGCCACGGCGAGAAGCGGGACACCGTCGTAAAGCTCGATCATGCCGAAGGTCATGCGGGGCATCGCCGTTTCCATATCGATTCCCGGCACGGCAAGGAGCAGTCCCAGGAAGCCCGCAATCAAAGCTTTGAAGAATGACCGCCCGGCGACGGCGGCAATGAATGTGATCGAGAAAATCAGGATCGACGCCAGCTCGACCGGCCCCAACCCGATAGCGAAACGGGCAACTGGTTCGGCCAGTGCAATCAGCACGAGGGTCGCAAAGACGTCGCCGATAACCGAAGCGAACAAAGCGATCTTCAACGCCTTTTGGGATTTCCCCTGCAGCGTCATCGGATTCCCGTCGTACGTGGTGACCACGGATGACGGCTCGCCCGGCACGTTGAGCAAAATGGCCGAGACGGCGGATCCGGCAGCCCCGCCCTTGTTGATCCCGATCAGGAAGGAAATCGCGGCAACCGGCGACAGCGTGAAAGTAAACGGGATCGAAAGCGCAATGGCTGTGGTCCGGTTCATGCCCGGCAAAGCGCCGACAATATAGCCCAGCAAAACGCCGACCAAAATATACCCAAGCGTCGAGAACGTGAGAATCTCTCTGGCAGCCGGGATCAGAAAATCGAGCATGAAACGTCAGCCTTCTATGGCAAAGGGGCCTTCAAAATATAAGTCGCAAGAACGTGCAGTAGGCCGGCCGGCAAGAAACAGGTCGCGCCGATGACAAGTAGATTGCGCTCGCCGAGAAAGACCATCAGTCCGGCAATCAGCGCCGGTCCACCGGCCCAGATACCGAATTCGCCGATCAGCAGAACTGTTCCCAGCACGATTACCGCGGAGACGAGGAACATCGCGAACTGCCACAACGTCATCGGGAACGGTTCGTCGTCGCGGCGCCGATGCATGATCGCCTGAATGACCAACCCCACGGCACACAGCGCCATGCCCGTCGCCATGACGGTCGGGTACACCTTGGGCGAAAGGCCGTAATACGTCCCTTCTTCGGTTTCGAGTGGAATAGCAACAAAGATCAGAAACAGGCTGACGGCAAACAAGCCGACGCCGCCGATCAGGTCGGCCTTACGCATTTTCGTCTCCTCCCGGTCCCTGCCCGCGCCTTTTCGGCACGTTCGGTAATTCTGTCGATACCGTTTGTAAGCAGGTAACTTTGTGCAAGACACAATTGATCGGGCGATAATACAATCTTACAGTATGCGGTCAAGGTGATCCCTATCGCCATTTGCTTCGCTTCATGCTCTTTTTTCATGTAGAAACGGCGCAGCGTTGAAATTCGCGATGAAACCAACGACCTCGAATAGAGGCGCACACAGGATCAAGATTGAGGAAGCAAGCCTGTCATGGCAGGGCACGAATACAGTTTTAAGGTTACCAGGCCGACGACGCCTCTTCGCCACGATGTGACGGAGAGCATCCGCACGGCCATTGCCGTCGGCAAGTTCAAGGCCGGTGAACGCATGCGCGAGCGCGATCTGTGCGATATGACGGGCGTCAGCCGCACCCTTGTCCGCGAGGCACTGCGGCAGCTGGAAAGCGAAGGCGTCATTGAAGTCGTCGCACACCGCGGGCCGGTCGTGTCCGTGATCACCGAGGAACAGGCGCGCGGCATCTATCAGGTTCGCGAAGTCCTTGAAGGACTGATGGCCGAGTTGTTCGCACGCAATGCCTCTGAAGAATCCCGGGCCGATTTACGAAATGCTTTCGAGGTTCTGCGCGACTCGTTCGATGACGAAGACGCGATCCGGTGGCTGGAAGCAAAAAATCTTTTCTATGGCTGCATCATCGAAGGCGCGGGCAACGACGCATTGGGGCGCTCTCTCAGTATGCTCAATGCGCGCGCGATCCTGCTCCGTGCACGTTCGATGAAAACGCCGGGCCGTCTGGATAAAAGTCTTCGCGAAATCGAGGAATTGGTCGAAGCATTGGTGAGCGGTAATCCACGACTCGCCCGCAAGACGGCGATTTCACATGTTCGTGCCGCGGGTAAAACCGTTTTCGCGTCGTATCGCGAGGAAGGCGAGCAGGACTGAAGTCTGCGCTGGTTCCGGGATCTATTCTTTTATGAAAGCACTCACTGAGGAACAAGTCGCGGCGTGGAACAGGAACGGTTTCTTGTATCCCCTGCCCCTGCTTGACGAAGCCGAACGCCAGGAATGCCTCGCCGGATTGGCGCGTTTCGAAGACTGGCTTGGTGCGCCGGTCAACGCGTCGGAAGACTTGAAATGGCGGACGATGCCGCACCTGACGCTGCCGTGGGTCAGTGCGCTTGCGCACGATGCGCGCATTCTCGATGCGGTCGAGGATCTGATCGGTCCCGACATTTTGGTTTATACCAGCACATTTTTCATCAAGGAGGCACACACGCCGACCATCGCCGCGTGGCATCAGGATTCGACCTACTACGGCCTCGCGCCGAAGGAGGAAGTCACGGTTTGGGTTGCCTTGTCGGATGCGAGTATCGAAGCGGGATGCATGGACGTCCTGCCGTTCGACGGTTTGCCGGAACAATTGCCGCATGCGGCGCACGTTGTGAAGGACAGCGTGAACCGTGCGGGACAGGTCATCACCGTGCCGCTCGATGAAAGCAAGGCCGTGGCGATGCCGCTCAAGGCCGGTCAATTCTCGATGCATCACGGACTTTGCGCACACAGGTCGGGACCCAACATTTCCGAGCACCGGCGTATCGGCCTCGGTCTGAATTTCGTCCCGGCAAGTGTGCGTCCGATCGGCGCGCACCGCCTGGCGGGGATGTTGGTGCGCGGCATGGATCACGGCCACCTCGAGCCGGTTCGCCCGCCCGAACGGGAACTCAGCCCCGAGGCGATCGCCACCCACGAAATGGCCGTTACCCGTTATCGCGACACATACTACGAACAGGAAGCGCTGCATGCCGGCGCAGGGAAGTAAACGCGGATGAGCCGCTCGATTGCCAAAGCGCTAACGGGGTTGGTGCGTGCGCTGAGCGCACCGATGGGGCGCTACGGGCGTCTCAAGACACGGCTTATGGTCGCTGAGAATCTCGTGCAGGTGATTGATGTCGGCGGCATGAAGTTTTACAGCCCGACGGCGCGATCCACCCACGACACCAATGCGGTCCTCGACGACGCAGAGCCGGAAACCATTCGCTGGCTCGACACACTGCCCGAAGGCGATGTCTTGTGGGATATCGGCGCCAATGTCGGCGCGTTCACAATGTACGCCGCCGTCCGCCGTGGACTTCGTGTCGTCGCTTTCGAGCCCGGCGCGGCCAGCTTCGCGGTGTTAACCAGGAATATCGAGCTGAACGGACTGGCCGGACGTGCCGACGCCTATTGCGTCGCTCTCGCCGACGATACCAGGCTCGACTATCTGCATATGGCGAACACGGGGCCGGGTCACTCGATGCATGCCTTCGGCACCAACGATACCGTGGACGGCCCGATCTCTCCAGTTTTCCGCCAGGCAGTGCCCGGGTTTACCGCCGACAGGTTTCAGGAAATGTTCAACGCGCCTAAGCCGCAGCACATAAAGCTCGATGTGGACAGTATCGAACTGGCGGTTTTGCATGGTGCGGAGCATCTGCTGCGGGACAGCGTGCAATCGCTGCTGGTCGAGGTGGACGGTCACGAAGACGGCGCGGAAATACGGCGTTTTCTGAACACGCTCGGATTTGACGAGGAAAAGCCGGCCGCCGGCGGCGCGATCCGAAATGCGCTCTTTCGCAAGGCGCAGACGTCGCGATAACGCTCTCTATGACGTTCCGTCCACGCGAATAAGCGAATTGCCGCGACACACCCGAATCATGGACGTATCTGGCTGAAGTCTCGGGAATTTTTGGGCAAACGCTCACGCGCGAATTGTCTATTTAGTGATCCTGTTTAGATATTCATGGTCGACCCATCACTAAAAACAAATAAAAACGTCGATTCTTAGATAATACCCACCACAAGCCTTTAACTTAAATCACGTTCAACACTGAACCTACTTGCCGTTGTCCCAAATTGGACACGAATAATGTGGTGGTTGTGGCAATGATCATCTACACGGGAACTTGTGAACAAAAACAATTTCTCTTGAAAGAGGTTCCGTTGGCCGACCCGCACTCAAGTCAAACTGCGTCAGCACATACTGCCTTCAATCGCGACGACACTTATAATTCAGCTGAAACGTATCTGAAGATCGTGGCATCGTTGGAGCGCCTGTGGTCCGAAAAGAACGGCCTTCAGATCATGACCGCCATGACCATGCTGTTTCGCTCTGCCCGCCAGGGGTACGAAACGGATATCACTGCTTTCGCCGCGGCAATGAACATTCCCCGCACCAGTGCGCACCGCATGCTGAATGCATGGGCGCGGAAGGACTATGTGGTGCTGGAACGCAAGGGACGCAAAACGATCATTCACCTGACGGCGCTGACATTGGATCGTTTGGTCGACTACTTCGACGATCACGCCGTGATTTTCAACACCGCGCACAAGTAGCGCGCACGCGCTCAGCCGTTTTCCGCATCATATTCGGCGTGATAGCCGATAATCGTCTCGACCTCATTCTTGGCACCGATAATCACCGGCACGCGCTGGTGCAAGCCCGTCGGTTTAACGTCGAGAATACGCTCGCGTCCGGTTGACGCCACACCGCCCGCCTGTTCGATGATGAACGACATCGGGTTGGCTTCATAAAGCAGACGCAGACGTCCGCCCTTTTCACGTATCTTTTCATCGATCGGATACATGAAGATGCCACCGCGCGTGAGAATACGATGCACATCGGCAACCATCGCCGCGACCCAGCGCATATTGAAATCCTTGCCGCGCGGGCCGATCTTGCCTTCGAGGCATTCCTCGATATAGCGGCGCACGGGCGGCTCCCAATGACGGCGGTTGGATGCGTTAATGGCAAATTCCTGGGTATCTTCCGGGATGCGGATATCCGGGTGCGTCAACACGAACTCGCCGATATCGGGATTGAGGGTAAAGCCGTTGACGCCGTTACCCGTCGTGATCACCATCATGGTCGCCGGACCGAACAGAACATAGCCTGCACAAAGCTGCCGGTTGCCTGGCTGCATAAAGGCCTGCGCCAGGTCGTCACCCGTGTCTTCCGGCATTTCGAGGATCGAGAAGATCGTCCCCATCGGGCCATTGACCTCGATATTCGAAGATCCGTCGAGCGGGTCGAAAATCAGAAGATACTTGCCGCGTTTCAGGCCCTTCGGCACCGGGTAAACGTCGACCATTTCCTCGGATGCCATGGCGAAAAGCTGCCCGCCTTTTTCGCACCAGCTTAACGCCAGCTCGTTGGCCATGACGTCGAGCTTTTTTTGATTTTCATCCTGCACGTTGATGCCGACGGCCGCGCCCAGTTCGCCAGACAATTCACCCCGGCGCACCAGATTGGCGACCCCTTTACAGGCCGACGATACGTCGTCGAGCAGCAGTGTGAATTCACCGGTGGCACCGGTAATCTGCGTCTGTTGACGCATGATGAAATGCTTCAGTGTCTCGCGATAGGACACGGTTTCCCCCGAAATCTGTTATTTCCTTATGGGCGCGGCGACACGGCCCCCGCAGCCGTTATTTTGCTTAGCACACGGCCTCCGGAAGGCCAATGTTAACGGCGCTCAAAGATCCAGCAAATCGACATCGACCTTGGCCTCGGCAAACATTTCGGATGAAATCTTGAACTGGGTTTTCCAGGGTTCTTTCGAGGTGTCCGGTGTCGGCGAGACGACCCGGGTGATGCCGGACTGAATGATCAGCACGGCGCATCTGGCACAGGGCGGTAGCGGCGTCACATAAAGGGTGCAGCCGGCGGCCTGATTCCCCGCAAACATCAACGCATTGGTTTCCGCATGGACGACCATTTCGTACTTGATCGAGCGGTCCTCCAGGCGATCCGCGGTGTCTTCGACGCCGAACGGAAAGCCGTTGAAACCGGTGGCGACGATCCGTTTGTTTCGGGGATCGACGATGACAGCACCGACCTTTGTCGACGGATCCTTGGACCACTGCGAAATAAAGTCGGCAAGCTCCATAAAGCGCCTGTCCCACTTTGCGTTATCACCCATCATATTCCCCTTTGCCTAATCCTTGCCGGAACAACGGCTCAATCGCCGCTTTCCAATGCCAGCGCGATATCTTCGAGATGCAACTTAACACGGGTCCGTCCCTGCCAGCTATCGGCTTTCAGGCGGCCCGCCACATGTACGGTCTGTTCCCTGGATGACAACAGCACATCGCCCAACGGTGTGCCGACCGAACGAAAGCAGATGCCTTCCAGCGTGCCGCCGCCGCTGCCTTGCGATAACGAAAAGCGGATATGGTCACTGCCGACGACATCGGCAAACGAGACCCGCACGTTGCGGATCGCCAGACGTGGTTCGGGATTGCCCGGTCCGAACGGTGCCAGCGCCGCAATCTCGTCCGCCAGTTCAATACTGGCGCCGCGTAGCGCGATCGCGCCTTCGAGACGCATGTCCGGTTTGACCAATTCGCCGCCGGTCTGTGCCGAAATACGTGCGTCCAGAAACGCCCGGAATTCACTGAGAGCGTCCCGCGCAACGGAGAACCCCGCCGCCATGGCATGTCCGCCGCCTTTGATCAGTACGCCCTTCTGCCGCGCCGCGATGATCGCCGCGCCCAGATCGACGCCGTTGACCGAGCGTCCGGACCCGGTGCCCGTGTCGCCGCTCATAGCGATAACGCAGGCTGGCCGGTGATACCGTTCGACAAGGCGGCTGGCGACGATGCCCACGACTCCCGGATGCCATCCGTCATTCGCCACGACGACCACGGCGCCCGGTTCCGGGCCGTCCTCGACCTGACGTATGGCATCTTCAAAGCACGCGGCCTCAATATCGCGGCGCTCTGCGTTGAGAATATCGAGACGTGTCGCAATTGCCGCGGCTTCGCCGGTGTCCTCGGTCCTCAGCAACTTCGCGCCGAGACCGGAATCGCCGATACGCCCGCCGGCGTTGATTCTGGGGCCAAGCACAAAGCCCAAGTGATAGCTCTCCGGCATTGAATGCACACCGGCGACATCGGACAGCGCGCGCAGACCGGGGTTGTCGCGCTTCGCCATGACTTTTAACCCCTGCACGACAAAGGCGCGGTTGATCCCTTCCAACTTGACCACGTCGCAGACCGTGCCGAGCGCGACCAGGTCAAGCCAGCGGGTCAGCACCGGTTCCGGGCGTTCAGCGGTCCAATAGCTACGCGCCCTGAGTTCCCGGTTGATTGCCACGGCAAAAAGAAACGCCAGCCCGGCGGTGCACAAATGCCCATAGACCCGGTCTTCGTCCATGCGGTTGGGATTGACCAGGGCATACACGTCCGGCAACTGCGTTTCCGCTTCGTGGTGATCGATGACAACGATATCCAGCCCCGCGTCCTTGCCGGTGCGGAGAGATTCGAACGCCGTGGTACCACAATCGAGGGCAACCACGACCTTGGCTCCGCCGTCCGCCAGCTTTTGCATGGCGTGCGCGGTGGGGCCGTAGCCTTCCTTGATGCGATCCGGGATGTAGACTTCAGGCTCGCTCCCGGCATGGCGCAGGAAACGTGCGAGTACGGACGACGACGTCGCACCGTCGACATCGTAATCGGCAAATAACGCGATCTTTTCGCCCTTGGTCAGGGCGTCGGCGAGCCGGACTGCCGCCTTGTCCATATCGACGAAGCGGCTGGGATCCGGCAGCAGGTCTTTCAGCGTCGGCGAGAGAAACTTTTCCGCATCGTCGATGCCGATGCCGCGCCCGGTCAACGCCCGCGCCGCGATATCGGATATCCCGAGCGCCTGCGACATTGCCAGCGCGGCGCGCTCGTCAATTTCGCGCAACACCCAACGCCGCCCTGTGACCGATTTTTCGACACCCGAAAAGGCGTCGGTTTCTATCGTGTCCAAGGCGGTCTCAGCCGACCGGAGGTCGGCGGGTGAAGTCATGGCTTGCCTCGATAAAGCGGTATGTGCCGGTCAGTGAGCGCACGACAAGTGAATGGCTGAGCGCGCCGCCGTGCTGGCTGTGGATGCCACGCAAAATCGCCCCATAGGTTATGCCCGTTGCGGCGAACGTTACATTGCCGCTGGCCATGTCGTGCTCGTTATAGACCTTGTCGAAATCTTCGATCCCGACTTCCTTGGCCAGAATGCGGTCGTCGTCCTTGCGCGCGAACAGCTTGCCCTGCATCTGTCCGCCGAAACCACGCAACGCGGCAGCGGCCAGAACGCCCTGTGGCGCGGCGCCAATCCCCATGTAGATATCGACCCCGCCCTCGTCGAGCGCGGTGCCAATCGCTGCGGACACGTCGCCCCCCAGGATCAGACGCACGCGCGCCCCGGCGGCACGGACTTTTTCCAGAAGTGGGCTATGGCGCGGCCGGTCGAGCATACAAACGACGAGATCGCTGATGGGCACCGATTTCGCTGCCGCCAGCGCCTTCAGGTTATCCGCCGGTTCACGATCGATATCGATCACCCCTTCCGGCAGCCCCGGGCCGACGGCAATCTTGTTCATGTAGATATCCGGCACCTTGAGAAAGCCGCCACCCTCGGCCATGGCGACGGTGGAAATCGCGTTCGGCCCGCCGCGTGCGACGATGCTGGCACCTTCCAGCGCGACAATCGCAACATCAACCTTGGGGCCGCGCCCGGTACCTATTTTCTCACCCAGGTAAAGTTTTTCAGCCTCACCCTCGCGGCCTTCGCCGACGCAGACGGTGCCGTCGATCGCCAGGCTGTCGAGCAGTTCCTTTGCCGACGATATGGCAGCCCGATCGGCCATCATGTGATCGCCCGATCCCATGTGACGATACGCCGCCAATGCGGCTGCTTCGGTCACACGGACAAGCTCCAACGAGAGGTTGCGGTCTTTTGCTGCAGGTTCTGACATGGGTCTATTTTGTCCGTATCGCGGATCGAACTAAAGAGAGAATACGTGATTGTTTGGAGAAACGCGGGTTTTCTGGACGATACGTCTCAAATAGGTGGAAATAGCGTCTTTCCCGCCGCCACGACGCACGAAACACGCGCCTTACAGGGCTTCGATTCGGATTACCACCGGCGGTTCGACCACGGCGCCGATGCCGCTGATTTGATCGACGGCGCGGCGCATCGCCGCTTCCTCGGTTTCGTGCAAGGTCATCACGACGGGCACGATCTGCCCCGGATCGCGCGAACGCTGCAGAACCGATTCCATGGACACGTCATTGTCCGTCAGTGCACCGGCGATATCGGCAAACACGCCGGATTTATCGACTACGTTGAAGCGCACGTAATATGCGCCGACATGCCGGTCCATGGGCCGCGTCGGCATATCCCTGAGCGAACCTGCCGGGATGCCGAACAGCGGCACGCGATGACCGCGCGCGATGTCGATGATATCGGCAACCACGGCCGACGCGGTCGGACCGCCCCCAGCGCCCCGCCCTTCGTTAATTACGGTATCGACGAAATCGCCTTCGGCGACGACGGCATTGAATGAGCCTTCGACGTGATTGATCGGGGCGTCAATCGGCACCATGCAGGGGTGCACGCGTTGTTCGACCACATCACCGTCCGTCGAAGCGATGCCAAGAAGCTTGATGCCGTAGCCAAGTTCCTTGGCGAAATCGATGTCGATCGGTGCGATGGAGCGAATGCCTTCGACATGGATGCCGTCGAAATCGATTTTCGTGCCGAACGACAGCGCCGATAGGATCGCCAGCTTGTGCGCGGTATCGATGCCGTCTACGTCGAACGTCGGATCGGCTTCGGCGTAACCGAGCTTTTGCGCTTCTTCGAGCACGTCGTCAAAGCTGCGCCCGGTATCGCGCATTTCCGTCAGGATGTAATTGCAGGTTCCGTTAAGGATGCCGTAGACCCGTTTGATGCCGTTTGCGGCCAGCCCTTCGCGCAGACCCTTGAGGATCGGAATACCGCCCGCGACGGCCGCTTCGCAGTAAATTGCCGCGCCCGATGCCTGGGCCTGTTCCGCAAGGTCGCTGCCGTGGTGCGCGATCAGCGCCTTGTTGGCGGTCACCACGTGCTTGCCCGCCTGCAGGGATTTTTCCGCAAGCGCCTTGGCGACGCCGTCGGACCCGCCGATCAATTCGACCACCAGATCGATATCGTCGGCGTCGGCCATTTCCGTCGGGTCGTCGTACCAGCGATAACCGGAAATATCGACACCACGATCCAACGATTTCGAGCGCGCCGATACGGCGACGATTTCAAGCGCGCAACCGGCGCGCGCTGAGAGCAACGCCTTGTGCGTCTCGATCACCTGTACGGTGCCGACACCGACGGTACCGAGACCAGCTATACCGATGCGAAGTGTACTCATGATGCTTCCTTGGCCTTGGGTTGCGCCGGATCGGCGTTAACGCCATGGCTTTTCAGGAAATTCTTGATGTTGCGCACGGCCTGGCGAGTCCGCTGCACGTTCTCGACCAGCCCGATGCGGACGTGATCGTCACCGTGTTCGCCGAAACCCAGGCCCGGGGCGACGGCAACCTCGGCCTCGCTCAGCAGCAGTTTCGAAAACTCGATAGACCCCATGTCCTTGAATGCCGGCGGGATCGGCGCCCAGGCGAACATTGTCGCCGGCGGCGACGGAATGTCCCAGCCGGCGGCCGTAAGCCCGTCGATCAGAATATCGCGGCGTTCCTTGTAAACCGCACGTGCCTCGTCGACGCAATCTTGCGGCCCGTTCAGCGCGGCTGCCGCAGCGACTTGGATGGGGGTGAATGCGCCGTAATCCAGGTACGACTTTACCCGCGCAAGTGCGGCGATGAGCTGCTCGTTGCCGACGGCGAAACCGATCCGCCAGCCAGGCATGGAGTAGGTTTTGCTCATGGATGTAAATTCCACGGCAACGTCCCATGCTTTCGGCAGCTGCAGGATCGACGGCGGCGGATTGCCGTCGAAATAAATCTCGGCATAAGCCAGGTCAGACAATATCCAGATGCCATGAAAGCGGCAGAAGTCCACGACTTCTTCATAGAAATCGAGGCTCGCAAGCTCGGCGGTCGGGTTGTTCGGATAGTTCAACACCACGGCGGTCGGCTTCGGCACGCTGTGCTGCACCGCGCGGTCGAGCGCGGCCATGAATTCAGGCCCCGGTTTGACCGGGATCGAGCGCGCCGCAGCGCCGGCGATGATGAAGCCGAACTGATGGATCGGATAGCTCGGGTTCGGGACCAGGATGACGTCGCCGGGGCTGGTAATGGCCTGTGACAGGTTGGCCAGCCCTTCCTTGGAGCCGAGCGTGACGATGGCTTGTTTGTTCGGATCGACATCAACACCGAAACGCCGCCCGTAATAAGTCGAGATGGCCTTGCGAAGTCCCGGAATGCCGCGCGAATTGGAATAACGGTGTGTCTTTGGATTATCGACGGTTTCCTTGAGCTTGGCGACGACATGTTCCGGCGTCGGCAGATCGGGATTCCCCATGCCGAAATCAATGATGTCCGCACCATCAGCGCGCGCACGCGCCTTCATGTCGTTTACCTCGGCAAAGACATACGGCGGCAGACGTCTGATTTTGTAAAAGTCACGCTCCATGGCGCCCTTTCATCACAGAAAGAACCTGCAGATACAAGGCTGAAATCGCGCAAATGCGCGGCTGCAGCGCCTAGTTGGTGAGATAAATCTCGGTACGGCGGTTACCCGCTTCACCCGACGGCATCACTTCCAGATAGATCGGGTTATTATCCCCCATCGCGGCTGTCAGAATTTTGTCCGACGAGATACCCATCTGCTGCAATGCGCTGGCGACCTGATTGGCGCGCTTCACGGAAACACGGTAATTGGCCTGTTTGTGCGTCGCCGGGTCCATGTTCTGGGTGCGCTGGCTGGCATGCCCGATCACCCGCACGGTGGCATTGTGCTGGCGTTGCAGACGCGCGACGTCGGCCAGGATCTTGCGGTCGTTGGCATCCAGACCGGCCGAGCCGTTCTTGAACAGGATCGTGGCGACCCGCGTCGAACTTGCCGGAAGCGGTAGTGCACCGTTGTTGGAAATCTGCCCGCCAGCGAGTGGCGCTGCCGAACCCACGTTCTGAAACTGCATGGCGGCCGGCGCCATTGCCGTCTGCACGCCGCCCGACGAGATAATCACGGTCGACGGACCGTTCGCGCCATCACCGAAATCGGACGGGATAAGCGAGCCTTGGTCCGCAGCACGCGCCTGAATTTCGGCAAGCTGCTGACGCAGACGTTCCTGCATACCGGGATCGACGCCATACGACGGATCCGGCCCCGTGGAGACGGAAGCGACCGTGCTTTGCGTGGTCTGTGTCCCGCTTTGCGTCACCGTCGGCGTGGCCGGGGCCTTGGCTGCCGGTGCCGGCGCTTGCGCCGTAGTTACGGGAGTAGCCGGTTGCGGCGCCGGAGCGACTTGCTGGGCTTCGACCTGCGGCGCCGTCGGTGCCTTGTCTTCGGCATAGAGCGAGCTTTGCGCGGCTTCGTCCTGGCGCTGCACGCTGTCGGCGTACTTGCGGCCCTCGGTATCGGCGGAAAGACCGCCCGTCATGTTCTGGCGCTGCGCCATTTGCTGATCGACACGTGACAGGTTCGGCGAGCTGCCGTTTTCGCCCGGCACAGCCGCCTGCTCCTTGGCATTTTCATCGGCGGCGACGTCCGTCGTCGAGCGGTACCACGCGGCGGGATTGATGGCGTCTGGCACTTTCGAGCATGCGCTGACGGCGAGCGAACTGCCGATCACGAACAGCATGCTTCTAAAAAACGTGCGGCTAGCAGCATTGTGCGCCACGGAATCAAGCGTTCTTTTCATTGCGCCCCTAAGCTCCCTCATCGTTTTGCTGCCCGGCTCGCCCAGCGACCGGACGGGCCTGCAGATCCCCTGCTTAAGCCCATTATTCTGTTATCGCGCCCTATTGAAAGCATAACATACAGTTCACGCAAGATTTTACATTGCCCGCAAAGGGTTAAATCTTTACAAACAGCAAAATATGTTGCATTGCACAATAACGCCAGCCATATACAGATTTAAGGCTGGCAAGCCGTGCACGGTAAATGTCCCCGCGGCCGTTGTAAGTAACGGCACGTTAAGATGTTTCGCTGGTTTTTCAAGGGTTTCCGAGAGGTAATTAAATGGCCGACCAATCCAAGACCAAAATCGATGTCGATGAATCGCAGATCTCGGAGACCATGGCCGATATCGCCGAGCGCTCGCAGCGTCTCGTGCAGGAATTCCTGAGCAACCATTCCGAGCCCGGCAAGGCGTCCGTCGGCATCGACGATCCGATGAATATCGGAAACGCGTTCATGGAAATGACGCAGAAGATGATGACGCAGCCGCACAAGATGGTCGAAGCCAATATGAACCTTTGGCAGGACTACATGAAGCTTTGGCAGAACACCGCAAGCCGGATGATGGGTCAGGAGACCGCCCCCATCGTCGAACCGGACCGCGATGATCGCCGCTTCAAGGGCGAAGCCTGGGAACATGAAGTCTTCGATTTCATCAAGCAATCGTACCTGCTGACCTCGAACTGGATGGAAAACACCGTCAGCGACGTTGAGGGCCTGGACAAGAAAACCAAGGCCAAGGTCGAGTTCTTCACCAAGCAGTACGTCGACGCCCTTTCGCCGACCAACTTCGTGATGACCAACCCGGAAGTGTTGCAGACCACCATCGAAAGCCATGGCGAGAACCTCGTCAACGGCTTGCGCAACCTGCTTGAAGACCTTGAGCGCGGTAACGGCAAGCTTTCGATCAAGATGACCGACGCCGATGCCTTCGAGGTCGGCAAGAACGTCGCCACCTCGCCCGGCAAGGTCGTGTTCCGCAACGATCTCATGGAGCTGATCCAGTACACGCCGACGACGGAAAAGGTCTCGAAGACGCCGCTGCTGATCTGCCCGCCGTGGATCAACAAGTTCTATATTCTCGACCTTCGCGAAAAGAACTCGTTCATCAAGTGGGCCGTCGAACAGGGCAACACGGTATTCGTGATTTCGTGGGTCAACCCGGACCGCAAACTGGCGATGAAGACGTTCGCCGACTACATGCTGGAAGGCCCGTTGGCGGCGATCGAAGCCATCAAGCAGGCGACCGGTGAAGACGAAGTCAACGCCATCGGCTATTGCATCGGCGGCACCCTGCTCGCCACCACGTTGGCCTATATGGCGGCGAAGAAAATCAAAGGTGTCAAATCAGCGACATTCTTCACGACCATGGTCGATTTCGAGGAAGCCGGCGATCTCGGTGTGTTCATCGACGATACCTCGCTCAAGAACCTTGAAGACAAGATGAACGAGCGCGGATACCTCGAAGGCAGCGAAATGGCCTCGACCTTCAACATGATGAAGGCCAACGATCTTGTCTGGTCGTTCGTGGTCAACAATTACCTGCTCGGCAAGGACCCCTTCCCGTTCGATCTGTTGTTCTGGAACTCGGACTCAACGCGCATGCCGGCGGCCATGCACAGCTTCTATTTGCGCAACATGTACCTCGACAACAAGCTGGTCGAACCGGGCGGCATCGAAATCGAAGGCGTCAAACTGGACCTGCGCAAGATCGACGTGCCGACCTACATCATCTCGACGCGCGAGGATCATATCGCGCCGTGGCAGCCGACCTACAAGGCGACGCAGCTCTACAAAGGACCGATCCGCTTCATTCTCTCGGCATCGGGTCACATTGCCGGCGTGGTCAACCCGCCGGCCGCCGGTAAATACTGCTACTGGATCAACGACGAAACGCCTGCCGATCCGGAAAAGTGGCTGGCCGGTGCGGAACAGCACGAAGGTTCGTGGTGGCCGGATTGGGACATGTGGATCAAGAAGCAGAACGGCAAGGAACTGACCGACGCACGCAAGCCGGGCGACGGCAAGCTCAAGGCGCTCTGCGATGCTCCGGGAACTTATGTCACGATGAAAGCCGAAGGCTGACGACCGCTATATTGTTTCCCGGGCGGGCCGGAACCCTGCCCGGGTTCCAGTTCCTGGCGGCATTCGTCTCGGACCTTTAATGGGTTCGGCTTTTAGCTGCGCTTCGTTCGGGAAACACCTCCGGACGCCTTTAGTCCCGCAATCACGCCCGCCAGTCGCTCGATGCCTTTGCGGATTTCCCGTGTACTGAGACCGGCATAGCCAAGCACCAGCCCACTCCTGTCCGGCTTCCCTAAATAGAAATCGCTCAGTGAATACAGGGTGAGGTCTGCCTTGGCCGCGGCATTCGCAACTTCGCTATCCACCAGGCCGCAACCGGGCCGGAACGTGGCGACGACATGCATCCCCGCTTCGTCGGGTTCGATCTCGAGCACATCGCCCAGATGGGTCCGCACCGCGTCCACCAGAATTCGCTGACGTTCCGCATAGAGCACTCGCATGCGGCGGATGTGCGCGGCGAAATGGCCGCTTTCGATAAACTCGGTCAATACCGGCTGCATCACGATCGCTGTCTGGTCGTCGAGCGTACGCCGGATGCGGATAATCGGCTCGGCAAGCGCCGGCGGCACAACGAGATAGCCAAGCCGGATCGCCGGAAACATCACCTTCGAAAACGTGCCCGCGTAGATCACCCGGCCATTGCTGTCGAGGCCCTGCAACGCCGACAGCGGTCGACCGGCATAGCGGTACTCGCTGTCGTAATCGTCTTCGAGTATCCATGACCCGCTTTCGCGCGCCCATTCGAGCAACTCCAGACGGCGCTTCAGGCTCATCACCGGCCCCAGCGGGTACTGATGCGATGGCGTTACGACCGCCATACGGGCGTCGGGCGCACGCTTGATACCCTCCGACACGACCAATCCCTCGTCATCAACGGGCAGCGGCACCAATGTGGTTTCCGTCGCCGTCAGGACGCCGCGTATACCGGCGTAGCCTGGATCCTCGATCCAGGCTTTTTCACCGGGGTTCAGCAGCGCACGGGCCGCTAGGTCGATGGCTTGCTGAGCGCCCGCGGTGACGATGACCTGTTCAGCTTCACAAGACAGGCCGCGCACCGCACGCAGGTAGTCGGCAATGGCGACGCGCAACGGCATGTATCCGCCCGGATCGCCGTAAGACACCAATTGGCGCGGCGGATTGCGCCAGAATTTCGCCACCATGCGGCTCCACTGCGCCCAGGGGAACCGGTCGATCTCGGGCAAGCCCGGACGGAACTCGCCACTCGACGCGCTGCGATGAACGCGCGGCTTGGCACTTAAAAGTGCCCGGCCCTTTTCCGACAGGATGGTTTCCGGGTCGACGCGATGATCGGCATTCTTTTCGGCCGCGGAACGTGCCGCCAGCACGTCTTCCGGCAGGACACGCGACACGCGGGTGCCGGAACCGACCTGGCCTTCGGTATAGCCTTCGGCGAAAAGCTGGTCATAGGCGGCGAGAACCGTGTTGCGCGAGACCGAAAGCTCGTCCGCAAGCGCCCGCGATGACGGTAGCCGCCGGCCCGGCGCCAGTCTGCCGCCGAGGATCGCATCGCGGATCTGGTCGAACACCTGTCGATGCATCGGCGCATCGCTATCGCGGTCGACGGCGATCATCAAAAGCGGGGCGTGGTCGGAAACCTGCGGCATGGGCCTCTCCAATTGGTACTGTTATTTTGCGTATTGCGGTACTTTTGAAAAGGCCATTATCGGATCATTGTCGGCGCCGGATGAAAAAAGGAGCCACTCAATGACAATCACCGTCCGCCCCCTCGCCGCAGATGACAAAGACCGTTGGCGTGTTCTATGGCACGGTTATCTGACGTTTTACGGACACCCGATCACTGAGGCGCAGACCGAGGAATTATGGGGCCGGCTTATGAACGGCGACGAACTGTACTGCCTGGTTGCCTGTACCGACGGCGGCGACGTGATCGGCATCGTGCAGTACCTATTTCAAGCGACGACGTGGACAGTGCGTGACAAGTGCTATCTGCAGGATCTGTTCGTCGACCCCGACGCCCGGATCGGCGGTGCCGGACGGGCCTTGATCGAAGCCGTCTATGAAAAAGCCGCCGACGCCGACGCGTCAGAGGTCTATTGGATGACCCAGCAATTCAACAGTGTTGCACGGGTATTGTACGACCGTGTCGGCGAGTTGACGCCATTCATCAAGTATCGGAAGTATCTGTAGAAACGATTTCAATTCCGTCACCCTGAACTTGATTCAGGGCCCATGAAAACCGGTATCGGTTGCCGCGCGTAAGCAAGATTCCGAAATCAATTTTAGGGTGACGAATGAATTAAGCGTCAGATGCTTTTCAGCAGGTCTTCCGCCGCCTGACGCGGCGACATATCGCCGCGCAACGCACCATCTACGGCATGGGTCAGGCTATCGCCCTCACCGATGCGCTGGCGTAAAAGATCCTCGGCGGTTTTCAGGATACGCGTTTCGAGGATGCGGCGTTTGCGGATCTCGCCCTCCCCGCTGTCGATCAGATGCGTGCGGTGATTTTCCAGCGTATCGACCAGCTCATCGATGCCGAGCGCGGTTTCGGCACTGGTCCGTAGCACCGGCACATCCCAGCCATGGCGATTGCGGGCGGTCGAGCCCAGATGCAGCATCGCCTTGAGATCGGCGACGGTGCGGCTGGATTCTTCCTTGTCGCACTTCGACACCACGTGAATGTCGGCAATTTCGAGCACCCCGGCCTTGATGGCCTGAATGCCGTCGCCGAGACCCGGCGCCGAAACGACAAGCACCGTCTGCGCCGCTTCGGCGATATCGACCTCGTCCTGACCGACGCCGACGGTTTCGATCAGCACCACGTCGAAGCCCGCCGCATCCAGAACGTCGACGGTATCGAGCGCAGCGCGCGCCAGGCCGCCCAATGCGCCGCGCGTCGCCAGCGAGCGGATAAAGACGCCGTTGTCTGTGGACAGGTCGCTCATGCGGACCCGGTCACCGAGAATTGCACCGCCGGAATATGGGCTGGACGGATCGACGGCAACAATGCCGACGGTCTTGCCGCGCGCCCGAAGTGCCTTGGCCATGGCATGCACCAGCGTCGATTTTCCAGACCCCGGCACCCCTGTCAGGCCGATGACATGGGCGTGTCCGGTGTTCTTGTGAATCTCCGCCATGACCGACGCGACATCGCCCGGCCGCCCCTCGACCTTCGACATGAGGCGCGCAATGGCGCGAGTCTCGCCGGCCAGCACCCGGCTCAGGATATCGTCGTGTCCGTCCATGTCAGCCAATGCCCAGCCAGTCTTTCATCGCCGCGTTTACGGATTCCGGTTTTTCCATCGTCGGCAGGTGACCGCTGCCGGCCACCTTGACCAGCTTCGCACCGGGGATCAGTGCCGCCATCTCGTCATGCAGCGCCGGCGGTGTCAGCGCATCCTCGGCACCGCACAGCACCAGCGTCGGGCACGCGATTTGCGCAAGCTCGCCAACACTGTCGGGGCGGCCGATGATCGCCGTCTGCTGACGAATATAGGCATCGGGGCCGATGTTCATCGCGGACGCCCGGATATTTCCCATCAATTCCGCTTCACTCTGGCGCGACGGGTGCACGAAGCTTTTGAAGTGTTCCTCGATCACATCCGTGAACTCACCGTTCCGGGTACGCGCGATCAGCCCTTCGCGAATGGCGATTCGCTCCGCGGTGTCGGCATGCGGCGATGTGTCGAACAGCGCCAGCTTCGTGACCCGTTCAGGCGCCTGGCGCATGACTTCGAACGCCGTATAGCCACCCATCGACAGGCCGCACACAGCAAAGGTTTCGGGCATCGACGCGATGGCGCGCGCGGCCATTCCGGCAATGGTATCGTCCCGGGACATATCCGCGACCACGCATTCGCAGTGGTCGGCGAATTCAGCAACCTGGGCGGCCCACAACTTTTCGTCGCAAAGCAGACCCGGCAGAAGCAGCAAAGGTGTTTTCATGCTATGACGTTAGATTAAGCTTTCGCATTGGAAAAGGGCGGAAGTTATTGACTTAAGCCGCTGAAACCATACACTCCGCCCAATCCGACAATGATACTTAAGAGATGCATTGATCACATTGGCTTGGTTGCGGGTTGCAACGGCATCTCAGGAAAAAACGTTTCCATATGAAATTTACCGATCTCGGTCTTAGCGACGAACTCCTCCGTGCCGTGCATGAAGCTGGCTACGAAGAACCGACTCCTATTCAGGAAAGTGCAATCCCGGTGGTCCTCATGGGCCGCGACGTGCTCGGCTGCGCGCAGACCGGCACCGGCAAGACGGCGTCGTTCACGCTGCCGATGATCGATATTCTGGCGCAGGGCCGGGCCAAGGCCCGCATGCCACGCTCGCTGATCCTTGAGCCGACGCGCGAACTCGCCGCTCAGGTTGCCGACAACTTCGAGGTTTACGGCAAGTACCACAAACTGTCGAAAGCGCTGCTGATCGGCGGATCGTCGATGGAAGAACAGCTCAAAGTACTGAACCGCGGTGTCGATGTGTTGATCGCCACGCCGGGCCGTCTGCTCGACGTGTTCGAACGCGGACATCTTCTGATGACCGACGTCAAGGTGCTGGTCATCGACGAAGCCGACCGCATGCTCGACATGGGTTTCATCCCGGACGTCGAAAAGATCGTCAGCCTATTGTCGCCGATGAGGACCACCCTTTTGTTCTCGGCCACGATGCCGAAGGAAATCCGCCGCCTGGCCGACAAGTTCCTGTCGAACCCCAAGGAAATTTCTGTATCGGCCCCCGCTTCAACTGCGGACACCATTACGCAGGGTCTGATCAAGCTCAAATCGGCGGGTCGTGCGCCAGGTGCCGCGCAGAAGGTCAAACGCGACGTGCTGCGTAAGCTGATCAACAAGCAAACCGAACTGACCAACGCGCTGGTTTTCTGCAACCGCAAACGCGATGTCGACGTCGTCTATCGTTCGCTCGAAAAACATGGCTTCAGCGCCGCTCGTCTGCATGGCGACATGGTGCAGTCGGTGCGTATGGACACCCTCGACAAGTTCAAGAAGAACGAAGTCACGATTTTAGTGTGCTCGGACGTCGCCGCACGCGGTCTCGATATTTCGACCGTCAGCCACGTCTTCAACTTCGATGTGCCGACGCATGCCGAAGACTATGTTCACCGTATTGGTCGTACCGGCCGTGCCGGACGCAAGGGCGCGGCGTTCACGTTGATGATGCCGGACGAGAAAAAATATCTCGACGGGATCGAACGGCTGATCGGCAAACCGATCCCGCCCATGGATGCCGATGGTCTGAACCTCGACAAGAGCGACGAACAACCGACTGAACAAACCGACGAGAAGAAATCCGCGGATCAGGCTGCCGACGCACCCGCCGAAAAAGCGGACGCCGAGGAAAAGCCCAAGCGTGGCCGCCGCCGGAGCGCGAAGCCGAAAGACGATGCCGCTTCCGACGCGAAGGACGAGAGCAAATCCGACGCGAAGGCTGAGCCGAAGCAGGATGAGAAAAAACCGGCACGGAAATCGTCCCGGAAACCCGCAGAGAAAAAACCTGGCGCCGGCAATCTCAGCGGTACGAAAGACAACGACGACCCCACATGGGGCGAACACATGCCTGCGTTCCTCACCAAAGAGGTTGTGTTCTCCAAGAGTTGAAACAATATAGCCTGAAGTACAGGATATATTTTTCACGTCACAGGAGAGCCAGTCATGAAAGTCGATTTACTCGGCAATGCACGTAAAGCCGCCGAAATCGCCGGCAAACTCCGTGTCGATCTTTACTCCGATACCAACTCCAAACCGACCGCCGGCATGCGCAAAGCGATGGCCGAGGCTGAATGCGGTAACGAACAGGCGTTGGAAGACCCGACCACGAACCGTCTGCAGGAACGGGTTGCCGAATTGCTCGGCATGGAAGCCGCCGTGTTTCTGCCGTCCGGCACCATGTGTAACGAAATCGCTTATCGCGTCTGGGCGCGCCAGGGCGACGCCATTGTTATGGACAAGACCGGCCACGCCCTGCTGTTCGAAACCGGCGGTCCGGCAGCGCTCTCCGGACTTATGATTACCACCATCGACAGCCCCGAAGGTATTTTCAGCGGCGACGACGTGCGCGCCGCCGTCGCCAATCCCGGTCGTCATTCACCGCGCCCGAAAGTGGTCAACATCGAGAACACCTCGAACCTGGGCGGCGGCAAGATCTGGCCGATCGAAACCATTCGTGACGTCGCCGACACGGCGCATGCGCTGGACATGTATGCACACATGGACGGGGCGCGACTGATGAACGCGGTCGTCGAAAGCAACGCCACGGCCAGCGACTTCACCCAGCCTGTCGACAGCGTCTGGATCGATTTTTCCAAGGGACTCGGCTGCCCCATCGGCGGTGTGCTGGCGGGCCCGGCCGACTTCATCGACGAGGCCTTCCGCATCAAGCACCAGTTCGGCGGCGCACTGCGCCAGTCCGGCATGGTAACCGCTGCGTGCAACTATGCGCTGGATCATCATGTCGCGCGTTTGCACGACGATCATGAAAACGCCCGCAAACTGCATGCAGGCCTGCGCGATATCGACGGCGTCACTGTGCAGAATGACGCCTGCGAAACCAATCTGGTTTTCTTCGATGTCGGCGGCACCGGGATCAATGCCCGCGACGTCGCCGCACAGTTGCTGGAGCGCGGCATTCGCATCGGCGCGCAGACCGATACCCGCATGCGGGCCGTCACCCACATCGACGTCAGCACCGACGATATCGATTTTACGCTGGCGGCACTCAGAGAGATTTTCAAAGCCTGAGTTAACGCCGGCGGCGTTGTTCTGAACCTGATGCAGGCCCCATGATCCTGTTCGGGAAAACCTTTACCAAACCTCGGGCTTTTTGCCTTCGGCTTCATAGCGTTTGAACTTGTCCTGCAGGAACCGCTGGAAATTCTGGTCCTTGTAAGCGCCCGCGGCGACGAATTCGAACATCGACAGGAAATGGAACGGCTTGAAATAGCCGGGCATACGCGCGACCTCGGTTTCACCCTTAGCGATTTCATCAGGTGTCGGCAGGAACACGACGGTCGGCGTGAAATTGACCCGCCAGCGCCGTGCCAGAGCGCGCTCTTCCATCGCTTTTCCGTCGAGGTCCGTGACTTCACGCGCGCCCCAAAGGTTGAGCTGCACGACCGAGAAGTTCTCTTTGATGAAGTCGGAAACTTCCGGCTTCGCGAGATTGACCGTGTGCATTTCCTTGCAGTACGGACAGCCGCGCTGTTCGAAGAATATGGCGACGCGTTTGCCGTTTGAAGCCGCATCCTCGTTATCTTCGGCAAGGATCAGAAAACTGTCGGCGAACCAAGGCTGCACATGCAAGCCATCCTCATTCAGTGTGGCCGCGTCGGCGCGTCCCGTGATCAACGCGGCAGCAAAGACAACCGCCGCCGAAAACGTACGTATCCGGTGTAACATCGTTTCCTCCGCTATCCGTTCAGGCGAGCGCAGCCATTGTGATATCGACGACATCGTACAACTTTTCGGTGTCGGCCTGCGCCTTACCCATCACAAGGATACCATTCAGGCTGGAAACAAGGAACCGTGCCAGCGATTTGGCATCGTGTGCGGCTGAAATCGAACCTTCGCGCTGGCCGCGCTGCACGAGCGTGTGGAACGCGTCTTCCATCAAATTCAGACCGTTGGCGACACGCGACGCAGCGTCATCATCGCGGATCGACACCTCGACGGCACAATTATTCAGATAGCACCCCCGACGGCTGTTCGGTTCCGCCATGCGCTGCACGGCGCGGTCGAACAAGGCGCGGATCACCTTGCGCGCCGGCGCGTTGATGTGTGCCGCGCCGGAAATCTGCGACGTCACGGTACGGACATAGTGTTCGATGGTGGCGAGAAACAGGTCGTGCTTGGACCCGAACGTCTCGTACATGCTGGACTTGGATATCCCCATAGCCGACACCAGATCGCTGAGCGACGTCGCTTCGTATCCGTGGCTCCAGAACGTATCCATGGCGCTGCCAAGCGCCACGTCGATATCGAATGCTTTGGGACGGGCCATGTCCTTTCTCCTGCGGTTTCGTAGCGCGGCCTCTTATTGGACCGTTCTGTCCAGAATATATCACGCAAAGGCCGGCGCAGGTACCCGCCAGCTCAAGAAAAACTTAGGTGTGGGTCAGATCAGGCCCGACAGCGGCGACGACGGATCGGCGTACATCTTGCGCGGCATACGGCCCGAAAGGTACGCAAGCCGGCCCGCGATGACAGCGTGTTTCATCGCCTTCGCCATACCGATGGGGTCTGTCGCCTCGGCGATGGCCGTGTTCATCAACACACCGTCGCAGCCCAGTTCCATGGCGATCGTTGCATCCGACGCCGTGCCGACACCCGCATCGACGATGACGGGCACGTCGGTCTGTTCGACGATCAGGCGAATGTTGACCGGGTTCTGGATGCCGAGACCGGAGCCGATCGGTGCGCCCAGCGGCATGATAGCGACGGCGCCCGCTTCTTCGACCCGTTTGCAGAGGATCGGATCGTCCGAGCAATAAGCCATGACCTTGAAGCCTTCCTCGGTCAGCGTCCGCGTGGCTTCGATGGTTTCCGGCATCATCGGATAAAGCGTGCGCGCTTCGCCGAGAATTTCCAGTTTCACCAGATCCCAGCCCCCCGCTTCACGGGCAAGGCGCAGCGTCCGCACCGCATCTTCTGTGGTGAAGCAGCCGGCCGTGTTCGGCAGATAGGTGTATTCCTTGGGATCGATGTAATCGACCAGCATCGGCTGATCGGGATCGGTCAGGTTCACGCGGCGCACGGCGACCGTGATCATGTCGATGTCTGCTGCGACACAGGCTTTGTGATTGATTTCATAATCGGCGTACTTGCCTGTGCCGATGATCAGGCGGGAATGGAAGGTGCGCCCGGCGATGACCAGCGGATCATCATTATCGGCCGCGTTGCCGTCCGGCGCACCACCGCCGATGAAGTGAACGATTTCCAGCTTGTCGCCTTCCGCAACCTGCGTCTTGTCGTAGGTCGACTTGGGTACGATCTCCAGATTGCGTTCGACCGCGACTTTTGCGGGGTCGAGACCGATTTCGCGCAGCAGTCCGTCGACGCTCAATTGGGCGCCGAATTCGCGGGATTCTCCATTGATCGTAATATTCATTTGTCTTTCCTGTTGCCTGGCCATGAGTATGGGGCGGGGCTGGTGTTTTTTCAACGTGAGGTGCGTGAGAATTCGTCCTGTTTCCTCATGCATGCGGCGTGATATAAAAATACCGAATCTCCTTGCCTTTCAAGGGCTGTAAGGACGCAAATAAGCGATGCCGAGCACGATTTTGATATTGAACGGGCCCAACCTGAACATGTTGGGGACCCGAGAGCCGGAAATTTACGGCAGCGAGACCCTGGCGGACATCGAAGCCAGATGCCGGGCGCGTGGCGAAACCCTTGGGGTGAGCGTCGATTTCCGCCAATCCAATATCGAAGGCGAGCTTGTCGGCTGGATACAGGACGCCCGCACATCGGCGCAAGGTATCATCATCAACGCGGCCGCCTACACGCATACGTCGGTGGCCCTTTTGGATGCATTGAATGCCTGCGACATGCCGATTGTCGAGGTTCATCTATCGAATATTCACCAGCGCGAATCGTTTCGCCACAAATCCTATATCGCCCGCGCCGCGGACGGCATGATTTGCGGTCTTGGCTCGCTGGGGTATGAATTGGCACTGGAAGCCGTCGCGCGACGGCTAGACGGGGGAAAGTAAAATATGGCTAAGGAACCGAAATCCGGCGTGCAGGTTAACGAAGACCTGATCCGAAAACTCGCCGGGTTGCTCGATGAAACGGGTCTCGGTGAAATCGAGATCGAAGAAGGCGACAGCAAAATCCGTGTCGCACGTGGCGGCACCTCGGTGTCCTATGCGGCGCCGGCACCGATGGCGCCCGCGGCGGGACCGGGCGGCGCGCCGGCCCCGGCGGCCGACGATCCGGCAAGTCATCCGGGCGCGGTCACCTCGCCTATGGTCGGTGTCTGCTATCTTTCGCCCGATCCCAAGAGCGACGCGTTCTGCAACGAAGGCGATACCGTTAAGGAAGGCGACACGTTGTTGCTGATCGAGGCGATGAAGGTCTTCAACCCGATTTCCGCGCCCCGCTCGGGCACGGTCAAGCGCATCCTGGTGAGTGACGGCACGCCGGTCGAGTTCGGCGAACCGTTGGTCATCATCGAGTGAACGAGAATATCTGAATGATCGAAAAGGTCCTCATCGCCAATCGCGGCGAAATCGCGCTCCGCATCATGCGGGCGTGCCGCGAAATGGGGATACAGTCCGTCGCCGTGCATTCGACCGCCGACGCCAATGCCATGCATGTGCGTCTTGCCGACGAAAGTGTCTGCATCGGACCGCCGGCGGCAAAGGACAGCTATCTTTCGACTGCGGCGATCCTGTCGGCAGCATCGATCACCGGCGCTGACGCAATCCATCCCGGCTACGGTTTCTTGTCCGAAAATGCCGACTTCGCGGAAATGGTCGACGAGCACGGCATCACGTTTATCGGCCCGACGGCGGAACACATCCGCCTCATGGGTGACAAGATCACCGCCAAACAGGCGGCGCGCGATGCGGGCATTCCCTGCGTGCCGGGCTCCGACGGCGAGGTCATGGACTTCGAACACGCCAAGAAATGGGCTAACGAGATCGGCTATCCGGTGCTGATTAAGGCGGCTGCCGGCGGCGGCGGGCGCGGTATGAAGGTTGCGCTCAGCGAGG
>Ga0209273_10000731_pt1 | contig 37424 bp, 36 predicted proteins | sample tdAd471_FD_187126 | JGI IMG/M metagenome (GOLD analysis project Ga0209273, IMG submission 187126) | Marine sediment microbial communities from the Atlantic coast under amendment with organic carbon and nitrate - tdAd47.1 (SPAdes)... | ecosystem: Environmental > Aquatic > Marine > Coastal >...
AAACGCCAGGGGAGGCGAGATGGCTCGACAGAACCAGTATGACGCTGCACTGGTCAGCCAGCGCGAGTTGGTGGCCGGCCCCAACACCCGTTGGTTCAATGAACCAACCCCGCCGCCGCCCATGCCGATGGAGGTAGTCAAGAGTCCGCCCATGCTGGTGGAGCCTGCCTTTCACGCCCAGCCGGGCGCGGACGAGAAGTCCACACCCCGCAGCAGGGCGGTGGGGCTGGTCATCCGCTCGATTCCGCTGCTGCTTGTCTGGCTGGTGTTGAGTATCGGTATGGTCTGGCTGCTGGCCGTAGAATGGCCCTGGATATTCATCTTCTGGGGGCTGCTCTCCGCTGTGACCTGGCTACTGCATGACCGGCGAGAGTACGAGTACAGCCGGGGTGGGGTGGAGCGCCACCGGGCCGACCGGGCCTATCAACTGAAGCGGCTGGAAATGGTACAGAATCACGAACTGCGCCGGGAGATGTTGCGGCGCTACCTCGACGCATTGGAAGGGTACACCCATGACGGCGCAACCTCTCGATAGCCTCAAAACACCCCTGACCAAGTGGTTCGGCGGGCTGGGGATCTCCCACGATGACGGGATGACCAACATAGAATATCAGCACCAGATCGTCCAACTGGAAGCGCGCCTGCTACGGGTGGCCGCCCAGGCCGAGAGCCTGCGCCAGGAGAATGTGAATCTGCGCCGGCGGGTACGCCGGGTACGCCCCAGCTACTCGACGATTGTACACCGGGCACACCGGGATGTGCAGTTGATGTACGGTCTCTTTCTGGCTGGCACAGGCACCAGCCGGGCCAACTGTATCGACGTGCTGGGGCTGACCGTGCGCCGCTGGAACTGGGCGCGTGCCCTGGCCCAACTCTCCGGCGTGCATGACGGCTGGGAGTTCTACGAAGAGCTGGCCATGCCGGAATTCCTACGTCGCCTGAGCGAAGGCGCTGACCTGGCCGAGGCCGAGGCCGACCTGCTACGCAGCTATTTGCCAAAATAGGCCCACAGGAACGCCCCGTCTGCTGGACCATCGGAACGGTGGATCGTTGCAGTCCAGATCGTTCCACACTCCTGAAGAATCCCGGTGGGGGAGTGGGATCGTCGGCGGAAGAAGGCGGAAAACCCCTCTATAAGAGCGAATAGAGAGAGCGGCTGGAATATTCCAGCCGCTCTCTCTATTGGTGAAAATGATGCCCTGGGGATCGACGGCTGTCCGTACCCTTCCTCTACAACTCCTCTTCCAGCATACTCCCATTCTCCTGCAGCCACTCTTTGGCAACTACATAGCGAGGTACTTGCACAGCAATCACGTTCCAAAATTCTGGCGTGTGGTTTGCCTCGCGCAGATGGGCCAGTTCATGGACGATCAGATAGTCGATGACAAACTGGGGGGCTTTGATGATACGCCAGTTGAAATTGAGATTGTTCTTCGGCGTGCAGGAGGCCCAGCGCACCCGCAAATCCGAGACCAGAATCCGGTGATAGGCCACGCCCATTGACTCAGCGAACTGGCGAATGCGCGGGGTCAGCTTCTCCCTTGCCCGTTCCATATACCACTCTTGTAACAATCGCCCGGCCTCAGTCTGCCGCTGCCGGGAGATGTAAAAGCGATTGTGAAAACGTACCCCCGGCGCATCGTCGTCGGTGATCTCCAGGCGATAGGAACGCCCCAGATAGAGCAACGTCTCACCGGTCACAAATTCCTTGCGCACAGGTCTGGCCGGATACTTCTGGATGTGGTTAAGCTTCTGATAGATCCACAACTTGTTGGCTTCAACTGCCTGGCGGATCGCATCTTCGGATGCCCCGACAGGCGCGCGCACAACAATCGAGCGGTCACGCTCGACGGTCAAGCCGATGGTTTTGCGTTCTGTGTAGACAATGCGGTAGTCGAGTTGCATAGTTCGAGTGCCGTTAGCGGCCAATCGTTTCCCGATTCGACCGGGCCCATTCCAACAGCCGGGAAACCAGCGCATGACGTTTGGCGAAAATATGGGGGGTGTTGTTGAACTGCTCAGAAAGAAAGAGTTCCTGCAATTCGGCTTTGAGTCGGTTCTGGGCAGGAATAGAATCCCAAAAACCGGCCGAACGCACCTCCCGCTCGATGAGGTTGAAGGTGTTCTGGGTCAGGTCTACATTCTGGGCGATCTCGTCCTCAATTAATTCCCGGCTTTCCCACAGCTCGGCCCAGAAGATGCGAAAGATCGGCATCTGGCGCTTGCGGTCCAGCCCGTAGGTCTGTTCCTTTTCTTTGGCGACGATCTTCTGGCGCAACTTCTCCAACTCCTGATAGATCATCTCCCAATTGTCGGCAAACTCCTGCAAAATCTGCGCCAACATTTCGGCGAAGGAGGTAAAAAGCTCCGGGTCTTCGTCGATGTTGATGTCGATGTAGTGGCGGATGGCGTGCTCCACCTCAGCCGCTTTGGTCTTGTCCCGCCGGCGCTGCTGCACGCCTTTTTCGAAATCGTCGTCCATAATAGAGATGGGGGCGACCTTTTGCGCGATTCCACGGGAGACCAGATACTCATCGGCGATGGCGCGCAGTTTGGCCGGGATTCCCTTCATACTCAGCCGCTGGTCGTGGAGATGGCGCTGGGCCAGCCCATTGACTTCGACAAAGCTCAAATAGTCGGGCCAATAGTCCAGGGCCTCCTGGCGGGGGAAGACCAGATTCATGGCCTGGGTAAGCCGCTGAAAGGCCAGGATATAGTCGAAGCGAATCTCTTCGTCGTAGAAGAGATCGAAGAAGGCGTCGGGGTCGCTGAAGTCGGTCAATCCATAGCGGCCCAAAAGCTCCCAGATTTCCCGATGGGCCTGCACCAGGTCGTTGATCTCCGCCTGGTCGTTGCCCAACGCCTCGACGATCTCCTGCTGTTCCCGCTCGGCGTAGGCGTCCAGGGCGCGCTTGAGATGATGGCCCACGCCCACGTAGTCCACCACAAAGCCCTTTTCTTTGAATTCGTCGCCTACTCGATTGACCCGGGCAATCGCCTGGAGCAGATTGTGATCGGTGACCACCTTGTCCAGATACATCACCTGTTCAATCGGCGCATCAAAACCCGTGAGCAGCATATTGTTGACCACAAGGATACCCACCCGACCATCCACCTGGCTCTCGCCCTGGCCTTCTACAGCGTCAAAGGGCAGCTTGAAACGCTGGATGCTGCGCTTGTGGTAGCCGCTGTCGGTGTAGGCTTTGATGTGGGGCAGGTCGTTGTGACTGCCGGAAATCACTACAGCGGTTTCCAGGCTGCGCAGTCGGTCCACAGGCAGGCTGCGGGGATTGCGCCGCTCCAACTCAGCGACTTTGGCGGCCAGGGCTTCGTCCAGCGCGGCCTTGTAGCGCACGGCTGCTTCCCGTGAGACTGCCACCACCTGGGCCTTGAAACCGTTGGGGAAGACAAACTCCACATAGTGCTCCACCATATCCGCGGCTTTGGCGCGGATGGTCTCCTGGGCTTCCAGGTAGGCGTCCCGGGAGCCAAAGCCCAGGATTTGCAGCCGCTCGCCCAGATCGTAGTCGCTGAAGACATCGGCAAAGCGCTGGTCCAACCCCGGCCTGTCGCTGATCTCGGCGTTGTGGGTGCGCCCCTCGTAGACAATTTCCAGCGTAGTGCCGTCGGCGATGGACTGGCGCATAGTATATTTGTCGATGTAATCGCCAAAGGTCTGCTCGGTCTTGTCGATGGGTGTGCCGGTGTAGGCCACCCGGGCCGCGTTGGGCAGCGCCCGCTCCAGATTGGCCCCCAGCAATTTATACTGGGAGCGGTGGGCCTCGTCGATCAGAATCAGGACGTGGGGGCTGGGATTCAGCCGGGGGAAGATTTCGCTCAGCTCCCGCTCCTGAAATTTCTGGATCATCGCCATCACCAGGTCCGGGGAGTCGGTGGCCAGCAACTCTTTCAGCCGGGCGATGCTGTCGGCCACCTTGACCGTCTGGCCGATGCTGCCCCCGGTCTCGTTGAGCTGCTCCTCCAACTGGGTGCGGTCGGTGATAAAGACAACCTTCCAGTCGGCGAAGTCGATGAGGCGGCGCATGGCCCGCACCATAAACATCATTGTCAGGGATTTGCCCGACCCCTGGGTATGCCAGATGATACCGCTGCGCTCCCGGGCATTCTGGCCGGTCAGCAGGCGCTGGATGGTCAGCTTGACCGCCCGAAACTGCTGGTAGCGGGCCACAATTTTGACGGTTTTGCCCTTGTCGTTGATGCTGAAAATTGTGAAGGATTGGAGCATCTCCAAGAGGTTGGCATGGCGGCACATCCCGGCCACCAGCCGCTGTTGATCGTTGGGGGCTGTGCTGCCGTGGGGCAGGTCGTCCAGGGTCAGGGGATAGGGATCGCTCCAACGATACCAGTGCTTGGGGATGTGGGTGGTGATAGTGCCAAAACGGGCCTCGCTGCGGCAGGTAGCCACCAGAAATTGGTTGTAGTGAAAGAGCGCGGGATTGCCCTCGCCGTTGACGCCCCGCTGCTGGCTGTAGCGCAGGAGTTGATCGATGGCCTCGCCCATAGGGTCTTTGACACGGGAGGATTTGCACTCGATGACCGCCACGGGCAGGCCGTTAAGAAAGAGGACGATATCGGGCAGGATGTGATGCTCTGTGCCGGGGATACGCACTTTGAACTGGCTGATGGCCGTGAAATCGTTCCTCTCCGGGTGGGCGAAGTCCACGTAGCGCACGGTGGGGCTTTTCTCGCCCGTGGCGTGGTTGACTGCCACGCTGGTATTTTCCAACAGCAGACGCAGAACGTGCTGATTGTTCTCGATCAGGCTGGCCGCCGGGGGCGCAGTGATGCGGCGCACCACCTCGGCCACCTGATCGTCGCTGAGAAAGGGGTTGATGTCGCGCAGGGCTGCTTCCAGCTTGGGCAGCAGCACCACCTGGTCCAGACTGGTTCGGTGGCTGTCGGCGGGGGACTGGGCTTGGGCCAGACGGATGACCTTCCAGCCCAGGCTTTCCAGTTGGACGAGGAGGGGTTCCTCCACATTGCTCTTTTCATCCAGGCGCAGGCTGGCGTTGGCTTTGTCGTTGGAGAGGATCATCCGAGCACCTCCCAGTGGCCGCCTCTGGCAGGACCGATACGCCGGAGTCGTCCCTGGGTTTTAAGTTTTTGGATCTGCTTGAGAACGGCTCGCTTTGTAATGCCGAGGCTTTCAGCGATTTTTTCGGTCGATATCGCTGGGTTTTGTGACATCAATGCGATGATCTGTTCTTCGGTTTTTGGTGAACTAATCGGTGAACTTTTTGGTGAACTATTCTCACCGTTCGTCCACTCTGCTAGCTCTTTGCGATGGACTGTTGCGACAAAAAGATTCCCTTCCCGGTCGTCGGTGAAGTCGATATCCGGCCAGTCTCCCAGCGCCCGTTTGATGCCCGAACCCAGCCCCCGGTAGGGCAGCAGCCCCTTGGCGACGTAGGAAACCAGAATAGGGTTGCGGATATTGGAGTTGCCGGCGCGGATTTTGGGCACAGTCAGATTGTTGGGCAGGTGGCCGGGGCTGATGATTTCGATGCGGTTGTCAAAGACAAAGAGACGAATGGGCGCGCTGATCAGATAGTCCCGGTGCATCAGCGCATTGACCAGCAGTTCCTCGAAGACGGAAGGGGGTATCTCCGGCACACCCGGCGCGTTGACGCCCTGCCCGGCCTGCACTTTGCGTAGATTGCGCATGACAAAGGCCATAGCCCCGGCAAAGATGCGGGGCAGAGGACCGGCGAAGTCTTCGCTGTCCAGATAGGCATTGACGTGCATATCATTGCCCGGGTAGCGGATGGCTTTGACGATAAACTGGGGTTTCACCCATTCAGGCCGCTCGGCAAAGAGCAGCACCCCGGCCAGGTTGAGAGAGCCGTCGTCTGCGGCCAGGTTCATATTTTGCAGCAGAGTCAGCCGCTCCTGGGGTGCATCGGGGAAGTCCATCCCGTAGACATCGCGCAGGAAATCCCGGAAGCGCAGCTTGTCCAGTTTGTCGATTCCTGCTTTGGTGGGCAGCTCGTCTGCGTGGAACTGGTCGACGCTCTGGAAAAGGCGGCGTAGCTCCTCTTTGGAGTTGATCCGCCGCTTGTCGCTGCCGCTCTTGAGCCAGATCACGCCGTTGCGGTCGAAATAGGGCTTGTCGATGCCTCTGGGAACGGTGAGGACAATCACCAGCCGCCCATTCTCCAACTCCAGGTTTTCCGTCTGCACGGTGATGGGGCTGCGGATGTGCTGGGAAGCGGCGTTGCCGATCAGTTGGTTGAGACGGGACACATCGGCGCGGCTCAGCCCCGGCAGGCCGCCGTCATCGGCCACGCCCAGATAGATGACCCCGCCTTCGGCGTTGGAAAAGGCCGCCATCTCTGCGGCCAGGCTGTCGGCGTTGGTCATGTCCTGTTTGAACTGGCGGCGGCTGTCTTCGCCCAGCGCGACTTGTGCTTTGAGTTCGTCAAGATTCATAGCTTCAACTCTCATTACCAGGCCATAAGGCTTGCCAGTCTATGGACAAAATGGAATACACAGCGCCCTTTCTACCGGTACAGAAGCGGGGTGGCATGTCATCAATTCTTCCTTTCAATCACGTAGCCGTTTACATCCCCATATTGTCGTCCTCGAAACCGAAGAACTCCGTTTTCGGAACGTGGCCAGGCATTGTAGACGGCCTCATCAACAAGGATTTCGTTTCTACCGTTAGATAGCTTTGTGGCACGGTAAACACATTCGCCAATTGCTTTCGGTTGCTCAAAATTTTCAGTGCCAACTACCGTAACAATCGCCTTGCTCATTGCCAATCCAACACCCAAATCGAGAGGAGGCAGATTGTAACGATTACCGATCTCATCATTCACCAAATCCCTGACCTCACTCAGACAACTTTGGGCAGCCCGGTGAGCCGCATATATCGTTTCTTCCATCTGCTCGTCAGGAACTCTGAACAGAGCAAGCACTCCGTCACCCAAATATTCTGTCACATTTCCATTTTCAAAGGAGATAGCCAATGCCATAGCTGGCAGCAAAGCAGAAGTTTCGTAGAATATGCGCTGAAGTTGATTGACTTGCGTGATTCGCCCACTGATGGCCTGCATCAAATGTTTTGTCGAATCGCGCATATCTGCCATCATAGCAATAAACCGATCGACCTGCGGCGAAAATCGCGCTACTGTAGGATAGCCCGGAATTTGTGAAGAGATTGATTTGATCGCTTCCGCAAGCTGTCGTTGAACCAGAAGTGGCTCAACCTGTCCCCAAATACCCTCTGCAGCATCCAGTGATAATTGAATCAATTGGTCCAACTGATCGATCTGTTCTTTGCTCAGACTCATCTCAAAAGCACCTCCCTCATCATCCATTGGCAAACAACTGCATCCGGCAAAAGTTATGTGTCTACAATTCCTTACCTGCGGTGAAGATCACGTCACCGCCATAAATATGCCCGGTATATTCAGGAATAGTATTCCCCTGTTTTGCCCAAAGGTTCTTTTTCACTGAATCACAATCTGGGTTCTCCGACTTCAACCCGGTATAGACTGCTTCCGTCATCAAAATCGGTGGATATGTAGTCCGAGATGCAGGCAAAGATGTCTTGAAAAAGGTGCTGAAATACTCATTATCGTATTTCAACACCTGCGAGTAGGTCGGCTTAAGATGTTCCATAAACCGTTCATAGGATATATCCTCCCAGCGCCAAGTCTCGGTAGATGGATAGTAAAAGCCTACAGATACGCCCTGCTGTTGGTATGAAAACTCTTTGTGCGCGATATCCGTGAGCCGTGATGCAATATTGGCCGGCTTACCCAACCACACAAACGAACGATAAAACTCCCTCTCATTCCCTTTCCGCGGCACACCGGCCTTTGTCACCAACATACGACCAAAGTCGATTCCGATTCCACAGCGAAATTCCAGATCGTGAACCAGTCGTTTGACCGCGGGCCGTATTACGTACTGAGAGAGCGTGTTCATCAATATAGCTGTGTCCACTGCACGCTGAAAGCATCGCTCCCTATCAAACACTACCATCAAACGATCACCGATGATATCGCGCACATGTCCGTCGAAATATCGTGCCGCCAATATCATTGAGCGCACAAAGGACGAGTATATTCGCGCTAATGTCTGGGGTTGTCTCTCTACACTGATACTGGCGGAGTTACGAATGTCGATGAACAAGATACAAGTTTCAATGGTCTTGCAAAGGATGCGTTGTCCTTCTACATTCGCAAATGTGATTGTCGAATCGGCCAAGTCGGGAACAGTTTTTGTTTCAACGACTTCTACCTGAAAGTCTGGTGTAAGAATATTCTGTGTTTCGTTCTTCAAGTCTTGCAACAGGTCAGCAATACTCATTGTCAATCCTCATCCCATCTTTACATCATCACTGCATATCCGAAACAGATCAGCAGAAACAGCGTCAACCCCAAACAGGTAAAACTCCGATTGTTCCATTTATGCTTTTGCGAGGCCAGAGCCGACAGGACGTAAGCCTGTCCTGCAAGGTCATTGAGCAGCCATCTTCGATCCATTTGGTTGAGCCGGGCAAGATAGCCCTGCCGTCCAAGTTTGGCTATGCTATTAAAGAAAACCAGGCTTTCGCCTGGTCGTTCAATGTTTGGCTCCAACAGCCTTTTGCCAATAGCACCCAAACCTGTTCTTGAGGTGAGACAAAAAAACGCAAACAGGATTGACAACAGATGGGCAATCAGCATTATCAACAGAAACGGAACTGCAGCGATTGGCATCGCGGCAGTGAGAGAAGTGTAGCTTGGGTTTATTGCAAGCCCTGATGCATTTGTGAGCAAAAAACCGGCGATAAGGATATTAACTGCTATAGAAGCAGCCGCTTTGTTGTCAGCAGATTGTATCCAGGCGCTGGTGTGCTCAATAACAGACCATACAAAATCAATTCTCTCCTGAACATCCAAATCCAGGTTCTCTGACAACTTTTCCTCCTCATCAACCAAGCAAAGAATATTTGTTCTATTATACCTTTCCTGTCGCTTCAGGTCAATAATTTTGCCACCAACACCCGCCCGCTGAGCAGGTCTTGCATCAGGCCCGTTTTCAGGCGTTGGAGTTTGGACAAGTATGTCTGTTCACCCAATTGGACCTCTGCAAGTGATTGGAGCGCTGAACAAATCACTGCCTGTTCATTCCAATCTGGTAGCGGGATATGAGTATCGCCCAACAAAGTAGCGCTAAGGTTTTTCTGACTACCATCGTGACTCAAGTCACGCAAGCGGGAATAGGAAGCCATAAACCAGTGGAAGAGAAAGTCGGTTCTCAAAATCGGATTCGGGAAGAAGGCCAGACACGCCTGATTCGTGGCCGCATCGATCCCTAAAATTGCGACTCTTCCACGCGTAACACCTTCTCCATAAATCGCCATAAGCAGTGTGCCTTTTGGGAACACTTTGGCGGAAGAACTCTGCAAACCCAATTCAGTGATGTATTCTTCTGTTTCCTTGATGAAATTGTAGTCAATTTCAGCCGTCTTCACCCACGGAATCGTGCCATTCCAATACTCAGCTTTCGTCCTTGCAGGCGTGCCGCCCGAAGCAAAATCGCAGACATCCCTGACACGCACAACCTCCCATTCCTCCGGGACCGGACCCACCGGCGACGGTTTGAACCGATGCGTGGAGGGGTGGCGCAGATTGCCCTGGGCGTCGATGCCCCGGGTCAGCAGGTCGTGGAGCAGACCGGCTTTGATGCGCCGCTGTTTGGCGATGAGCGCTTCGCTCTGGGCGATGGCCCGGTCTACGGTGGCGAGGATGTCGGCGATGGCAGCTTGTTCTTCCGGCGGCGGAAACAGAACCTCGACGTTATAAAACGTCTCGCGCGATAGACTGGGGACGCCTGTTGCCTCATTGAGATTCGCCAGACCGATTGTCTGGAGAAGGTAGTAGAACCACCTCACGGACCCATCGAAATCTGATGTGTAGTAGGTGGTGTCTACAGGCCAAAATGGGTGGTCGATGTATAGGGGGTTGTCCAGAGTCCCCTTCCGCCCGATAAGCACTGAATCGCCGTCATAGAGTGATTGTCTGCCATATTCCATCAGACCGCCTGTTCCATAAATCGGAATCGTGCCGTCGTCGGCTCGAATGGCAGCCTGAGATTTGCCGTAGTTCAATTTCAAACGATTCCCAATTCTGTCCTTTGTCCAGCCTGCTGGAACAGACAATTCATCATATCGAATGGGCATTTACGTCATCCAAGTAGCGTAAACGTGACAGCACGCCATACAACTGACCCATTGTATCTTCCCTCTTTGACTCCAAAACTGTATTGGCGACCGCATACTTCTCCCACAGATTCTCAAACATCTGCACCAGCCGCCGCTGCTCCGCGCCCAGATAGCGCTCCAACTGTTCAGCCACCAGGTCGTGGTGTTTGCGCAGGATCAGCGTGCGGGCCTCCTCCTCGCTGATCACCCCGCCCACCTCCGCGGTCAACCGTTCCAGCCCGTCGATGCGCTCCTGCAAAGTCTTGCTGTCCCGTTTCAGGGCGGCCATGCGCTTCTTCTGCTCCGCGTCCGGTTTGGCAATGGCTTCCAGTTCGGCCAGTTCCGCCGCGGCCTGCTGCAAGAGTTGGCGGTTCTCTGCGCTCTCCTCCTCCGGGCCAAAGCGTTTGAGCACCAGCTTCAACTCCAGTTCAAACTGCTTCTCTTTGCTGGTTCGCTTCAGGCTGCGGATGCTCTCCTCGCCTCCTTTGATGGCGGCCAGGGCCTTCTCGTGTCGCTGCTCCTCCACCCTCGCCTGCGCCCCCCGCTGCTCTTTCCACTCCTTCACAGCCGCGGCCAGCTCCCGCTTCATCAGGGCGGCGGTGATTGTCTCGTCCTCGTCGGCCTCGTATTCCAGCAACTCCTGGGCCGCGGCTACAGACTCTTCCAGCCCGCTCTCGGCCTCGCCCAGTTCGGCGGCCAGCCGCTCCAACTCGTCGGCCTCAGCCTGAAAAAAGGCTGCGATCAGATAGGGGTCGGGGATGAGGGCGGGACTCCAGCCGTTGGTGAGTATCGTCTTCAGGTCATATTTGATGCCATCCCACCAGTTGACAAAGACGCCCGCCACCTGAAAACCATCCAGCACGCCCAGGGGCGTCAAACGAGCCAGCAGAGAATCGAGCAGGGCGCGGCGCACCTCCGGCAGCCGCTCCCCGCCCAGGGTCAGGTAGGCCCCGCCGCTCTCCCGCATAGCTCCCTCTCCCTCCGAGGGAGAGGGCTGGGGTGAGGGTCCCGGCGCTAGTCGGGCAAAATCGTCCTGGGCCGTAGCCCACCATTCGCCCAGACGCGCCCGCATCTCAGCCAGAACGGCCTGCACCTGGCTGTCGCCTTCGATGGCCGTCTTGAGCGCCGCCCGCTCCCCCATCTCCTCGCGGAAGTCGTAGTATTCGGTGTCTCGTTCCTGAAAGATCAGTCCCGGGTCCAGACGGAATTTTTGCAGCAGGGGAGTCTGGGCGGCCACTTCGCTTTTGGGCACGCCCCCCAGCAGATGGGCCCGCACATCTTCCGGCTCCGGCGGCGGGGTGTTGTCCACATAGCGGCGGATGTTCAGATTCCAGTCGTTGGCCTGGATTTCGGCCACATCCACCAGCCGGGCATAGCCTTCCACCTGCCGTTTGCCGCGGTAGACCTGCTCGATCTTCTCCACATCCTCCGGGCGCAGGCTGTTCTGGTTCTTGCCCTCGGCATATTCGGCGTCGGCGTTGATGAAGAAGACTTTGCCCCGTAGGCTGTCCGGCTTGTTGCGGGTCAGCACCAGAATGGCCGCGGGGATGCCCGTGCCGTAGAAGAGTTTGGGCGGCAGGCTGATAATGGCCTCGATGACACCGCCGTTGTCGGCCAGCAGGGCCTGGCGAATCTCCTTCTCCCGGCCACCCCGAAAGAGCACGCCGTGGGGCATGACTACCGCCAGCTTGCCCGTAGGCTTCAGGCTGGCCAGCATATGCTGGACAAACATCAGGTCGGCCTTCTTGCCCGTCTCCGGCGCAAAGCCATAGACAAAGCGTTCGGTCCGCTGCATGGCCGCCCGGTTGTAGTTCTGGGAGAAAGGGGGATTGGCGATCACCCGGTCAAACTGGCGCAGCCGCCCGCCGCTCACATTGAGGGGTTCCTGCAGGGTGTCGCCAAATTCGATCTGGGCGTCCAGAATGTTGTGGAGGATCAGATTCATCTTGGCGATGGAGACTACCGCGCCGTCGCTGTCCTGGCCGTGCAGCACCAGATTGCGCCCGTTGCCCCCCTGCTCGTCCACAAACTGGCTGGACTGGATGAGCATCCCGCCGGAGCCGCAGGTAGGGTCATAGATGCTCATCCCCTCGCCGGGGCGCAGAATCTGCACCATCAGCCGCACCACCTGGGCCGGGGTGTAGAACTGGCCCCCCTTCTTGCCCGCGCTGTCGGCAAAGTATTTGATCAGATACTCATAGGCCGCGCCCAGCAGGTCGGGGAACTCGAAATTGTCGTTGACCAGAGCAAAACCGGGCTGGTTGAAGTGATCGATCAGGTCCCGCAGTTGGGTGTCGGAGACTTTGCGCCGGTTGTTGATGGAAGCGTTGAAGTCGATGTGGCGCAGCACCCCGGCCAGCACGTCGTTCTCCAGCTCCAACTGTTCCAGGGCTTTGTTGAGCCGGCTGCCGATGTTCTGGTGCAGATGCTTGAGCGCGGGCTGGGGCGTCCCGTGTTCGTCGATATAGCCCTCGTGCCAGCGGGCGTAGGGGGGCACAAAAAAGGTCTCGCCGTAGGTCTGCTTTTCAGTGATCAGTTGGGCCACCTGGTCGGCGGGCAGATGGCGGTAGGTGCGGCGCAGGGCCTGGCGCTTCTCGTCGAAGACATCGGACATGCGCTTGAGAAAGAGCATACCGAAGATATATTCCTTGTACTCGGACGCATCCATCGATTTGCGCAGGATGTCGGCGGCCTTCATCAGGAAGGATTCGAGTTGGGAGAGGGTGATCTTGCTGGACGCCAAAAGGGGGGCCTTTCTGGTGGGGGTGGGTGGGCTGTCAGGGCGGCGACATCCCTTCTTCTGAGTGCGAACTTACGCATTGGGCGTGTGTCAGTATAGCTGTCCACCAGTGGTGAGGCAAGCAGAGCACTGCTCTACATTTCCGTAGATTTTCCGTTGTTGGTCAGAGTCAGAATCAACAGTAAAGTGCTCTCTGTGGATAAACAGACACTTCTCGCAAAATCACTCTCTTGTTCATTGTCGTGTGTGTATTTGTTGAGGCGTTCAAACATTGACAACACAGTAGTAGCCATCGTTGCGGCGAAATCAGCATCACCTTTGCCTGCTCCCTGCTCTCGCAAAGCGATTTTTACCCGCTCTTTGATGTTAGGTTTCCCTTTCACAAAATCTTCGGGAAGCAGTTCATCAGGGACTATCGCCTGCAGAACCTGACGTACCAACTCGCGTAGCGACGTTCCCGCATGTCGCAGATAATCTGGTTCCCGACGGGCCAGAGCGGAACGGGCGCCAAGTCGCATTTCAACAAAAGTTGGGTTCAGCGCGACCAATAGCCGATCCAGAATTTTCTCTTCCTCGCTCTTTGCTGCAGAAATGGGCTGTATATGAGAAACTTCGTCGCCGCTTTCCCAATGTGCATACACGTTTACAGAATCCGAATACCTGGCCGCGGTAAGCGTAGGTAGAGCAACCTGCCAGGCGAAAGCATCCGCATTTGGAGGCGGCAACTCTACACTGATGTGCGAGGTCCACACCCGATCCAGCGCTTGATTCACACTCGTCAAATCCGAAAAAATATCCAGCATTGTCGCAGTTGATAGCTTTGGGACCAAATCATTCACACGCAACACATCCCCAAGCATATCAGTAAGAAGCGAATTGCTCTGGTTCGCCACTTGAAACAATGCACTGGACCCTATACTATCGAGTACACTACCCAACAAATGTTGATTCGTTGCCTGGGCAGACAGAAGTGGTTCGATTGCGGATCGAGCGTAATCGAGAGTGCTTTTCTCGAATACGGCAAACAGTCCGCCTCCGTCTAAGGCATTGGCTAGAATCTCACCGGGCTTGGGAATCAGCGCTAGCGCATCTTCCATGATCTTCACTGAATCCCTGTAGGGCTGTAAACCAATTTTCGTTGAGTCCACTAGGCTACTTCCATCCAAACCTAGTCTACTCAGGCCGAGTTGGTCCTGCATAAGTGTATCCATTGGGTTGACAGAAAGAAACTGGGGAAAAATGCTCACGCTCGCGCTTGCTATTTTTGCTGTCTCTAGCGCCTCCAAAAATATCCCCGAATTGATGTCAGCGCCTGTATTTAGCAGGCCTGGGAGATAGGAGACAGAATCGAAGGAAGGCAAGTATCTGTCAATCGTCGGCGTCATCGATTCCCCAATCCGGGTAAACACTTCGGCTGTGCGTTCGGCCATTCGCCGTATTTGCTCCGTCGATTCAGTCAGTTGTCGCTTTGCCTCCGCCGCCTCCACAAGGCCCTCCTGGGTGAGATGCCAACCATGTCGATCCCGGGATACGATTCCTTGAGCTTTCAGTGCCTTCAAAGAGCGGCTAATTACTGAGCGGTGGGCATCCAAGCGTTCAGCCAATGCAGAGATACTTTTGGCTGGGGCTTCCTCAAGATGGAGCATTATTTCGACTTGGCGCATTGATCTACGTGTATTCTCTGGCATTTGGTAACTCCATATTCGTGCTATTTACGCTATCAACACGAACAAATGTACTACAAGCGAAAGCCATTTGTCAAAAATGGATCATTCAGGCCGTGAACAAATACGTGTCGCTAGTCGTGATGGCACACCAAATCAGTTGACACCAGGCATTTCCGCCTGCCTCTGGATAAGGATCCGCCAAGATCGATCCTGGCCCTGCGCTGGACAAGTCACCGGCGCAGTATGTGATCGCCCGGAGGCTGGAGGATGTGTTCGAGTATGCAGATGGGGTTGAGAGATGTAGCGAGGAGGGTTGTAGCCCTAAATCTGTTTGCGTTATATTTGTGTTGCCCAATCTGGCCGTAAGCAGTACGCTTTTTGCTTGCTTTGGGCAGAAATCTCTGTTACAATAGCACACATGTTCCTGAGCGCATTTTTCTGGAAACTGAATAGCGCAGATGTCTGGCCGCTCCCTGGGGCGCACCAGATCGAGATCGTTTTCTAACCGGCACTGGCGTAGTGCCGGTTTTTTATATCTGGAGCATCCGTGAAAGGTTAAGCAAAATTCTATTTTGTCAAATCTGCTTTCCGGGATGATAAACGGCTCCAAAACATCCGGTTTAGGCATTTCGTGTCTAACTTTGACTTCAGGATCAGTGAACTCACCAAAGTCAACGTAAATGAATTGTAATCTTTTGTCCCAATCTTAGTGCTTTTTGATCATGAAAATCGTAAAATTGGGGCTTGACAAGTAACGAAAAGCCCTAACCTTTCACGAATGATCTGGAGGTTGAATCAATGAACAGAACAGCAGTGTCATCCAGCAATCTGGCTTCTGTTGGGTACGATCCCGGACAGCGGATTCTTGAGGTTGCGTTTCACAGTGGCGCGGTCTATCAATACTACAATGTTCCACCCAACGTGCATGCCGGGCTGATGGCAGCCAGTTCCCATGGCAGTTATCTCGATACTTTCGTCAAAAAGATGGGGTATCGATACCGCCAGATTCGGTAAACCTTTCAGATATGGCTAGCGGCGTCGATTACCGCCAGAGTTCGTTTACTTGGTCGCATGAAACTCTACACAGGAGCAACAAAAGAATGAGCAGATCAACTACATGTCAACACATCAAGGAATCGGGTGAGAACTGCCGACTAAAAGCCGGGCCATCCGGTTACTGCCATCTGCACGATCCAGAAAAACTACGGCAACGCGAAGAAGAAGAACGTTTAGCCAAAGAAGAGACAGAGAGATGGCGAGAACTCAGACTTCAGCAGCTTGAGCAAATAAGTCAATCTATTACCGCTCTGAGGTCCCACAACTCAAATTATCAACGGCTTCAGCTTCAACGTGACCGCTTGGTAAGTGTCGTCGATGGTCTTTATGTTGAGATAGACAAGCTTACAAAAAAAGCGCCGGCGGAACCCGTGACAGATTTGGCTCTGAATCACATCAACGATGTTGTCCGAGATGCCAAAGAGCTTCTTCAAGACGATCCTTACATTCAAAAGCTGGTGGAATTCGTTCCAGCAGGTGACAACCCAGAATTACGCGATGCGCTCATAGTAATTGCGCAAATACGGCAGGGGTTAAAGCGACCTCTACCAAAAGGCCAGAATGTGGACGAGAAACTCATCCTGGCACAGCGGATAAAAGACGTTCTGGAGCAGAGCATCCAGACTGGCCGTGATGTTAAGTATAGAGAACATTGGTCAGGCTTTCCATCGGAGTGGCTGGATAAAAACGGGAATCAGGCAAGTTTCCATTTTGAACATCTCGATTCCATCAATCTACCTGAGTATTTCCAGCTATGATGGATAGCGATCTCCTTTCTTCGCGCTCACCACTCATTCCTGGTCTTTCTCAGTTTGATGTGGATTTTGTTATTCCCAGAATCGGTGTCGATCTCCCGTTGGGCATCGACCCATTTCTGCTGTTCAAAAGCCGTGATCCAGAATTAGCAGCCCTACACGACACAATAATAGAAGTCTTCAATCTAGGCGTAGAAACAGTTCGGCGTAAAGATACCAATGGCGCTCTCTACCTGTTTGACTTTCCAGAAGTTACTGAAATTGGTCTTGGCTATACAACAAAGAGCAAACGCGGATCAGGTGTTGGGCAACTGCTATCCAGATTGATTGTCGGTACGCTACAGGATTCACCAGAATTGTTGGAACGGGGTATTCGCCATGTCGAAGAAATGCAGCTTGTATCTATCGGAATCGCTGCAGACCGCATCAGCGATATTACGGCCAATCTTATCAAACACTACCTGATTACTTACACACAAAGGCAGAGCCGCCTTTGGAATATCCCGCTCAAGAGCAATGTGCCGATCTCACACATTTTCGATCCAGATCGACTAGAATGGCATGACAGCTACGTAGATCTGCCAGTAGACCCACTTAATCAGAATCCCATCGTTTTGGTGCCGAGAAGAATCGTACGCGCACTGCCCTGGATCAATTATAATGATTATTTTCGTATGGAATTTCAGGCATACCTGCGCAAGAAGCGTATTCGAGGCACGCCGCTCAAGTTGACCAAAGAGCAGATCGTTGCGGTTACTCGTTCAGAAGTTGAGCGTATTGATCGGTATGTAAAGAAAAAAGAGACTACTGCCGAAGATGCTCATCCTGGCCTCGGATATTTGGACTTGGCCGACATGTGTCCCGAAGCCGAACGACTAAAATCCCGTCTGTCTCTCATTGAATCAGGCATACCTCACGCATCCCGATTTCAGTATACTGTATTGGAGGTACTGAATTATTTGTTCAATCCAGAATTGATCGATGGAGAAACGGAAGTAAGGACAATCGATGGGACTGAAAGAAGAGATATCGTTTTTACCAACGATTCGGATGAAAATTTTTGGGATTTTGTCAGAAATGAACATTCGTCTGTCTTATTGATGTTTGAGACTAAAAACGTTGTAGCATTAGAGCCAGCACATTTCAATCAAGTCGCAACGTATTTGGGAGATCGATTAGGTCGGCTTGGTTTTATCGTGACCCAGAATCAACAGACAGACTCAGATCGAAGAAAGGCATTCTCAGTCTACAATGACTCTTCGCCACGAAAGATTATTTTAGTGCTGACGAAGGATGACCTGTACGAGATGATAGATATGAAATGTAGAGGTCACAGCCCGACTCGATATATCCAGAAGAAGTACCGAGAATTCCGACAAACCGTTCAATAATGTAGCGGCAAGTTGGCCTACCCGTACTTTTCGATTCCCCAGCAAGGCATCTATGCAAAAGCCTACATACAAATTAAAACTCGACTCAAATGAGGGGACGGAAATGTCACCGAACTTCTACACCACTCGATTTCAACAATATTTTCCATTTCAGTTTTTGCAATAAAATCGACCGTTTCTTGTTCATCTATTTTGCAATAAATTCATTGGCATATTCTGCACAAATAATCTAAAATAAATACCGTCAATACGTTTCTTTTTCAATCACCCGAAACGAGGACGGTATGCAGACCATCGGCTACATCCGCGTCAGCACCGACAAGCAAGACCTGGACAAGCAGAAGCACCTGCTGCTGGAATATGCCCAGCAGCACAAACTGCTCATTACCGACTTCATCGAGGTGGAAATCTCCTCGCGCAAGAATGTGCGCGAGCGGCGCATTGATGAGTTGGTGACGCGCCTGCAGAAGGGGGATATCCTCCTGGCCGCCGAACTGAGTCGGCTGGGCCGCAATATGCTGGAAACCCTCAACATCATCAGCGACCTGAGCGAAAAGGGTGTACAGATCATCTTTGTGCGCCAGCCCGAACTCTCCACCACCGGACCCCACACCAAACTGCTCCTGGCTATCTATAGCTACTTCGCCGAAGCCGAGCGGGAGTATATCTCCCTTCGCACCAAACAGGGACTGGCCGCGGCCCGTGCCCAGGGCAAGCAGTTGGGACGACCCAAAGGCAGCCGCAACAAAGAGCGAGCACTGGACCCCTACAAGGAGCAGATTCGCAAGTATCTACAGATGGGGTTGAATCTGGCTGCCGTGCGAACAATCGTCAACAACCAGCTAGAGAAGCCCCTCACCTACAACGCCTATCGCTACTATATACAGAACGAGCCGGGGTTGGCGTCTCTGGTATAGGGGTCAGGGCGCAACGGTATTGCGAGATGAGCCACCATCCCTGTTTGGAAACGTGCTATAATGCTTGCAGATACGTGGACGACGAAAGCAACCGATGGAGGATACACGGATGGCTGTTGTAGTGGAATTTCCTGAACGTCTATTGTTGGCGACCAAATCAGAGCGGAAACTCTTCCCGCGCCAGGTAATGCTCTATACGCTTGGGCATTTCTATCAGCAGGGCAAAATATCCGCCGGCTATGCCGCGCAGTTGCTCAACTGCGACAAAGTCACCTTTTATCGGCTGTTATCCGAAAATGGCTTCTCCGTGATCGACTATGATGAAACCGATCTGGAGATGGAAGCCCAACCGCTCGTCGCCAAGACATAGAGGCAGAACGCCGTGAAAGCAGTTGTGAACACGACGCCATTGGTGGCATTGGGGCAAATCGGTCGGTTGGACCTCTTGCGTCAGCTTTTTGACGAAGTGATCATTCCCGAAGTCGTCTACCAGGAATCTATCGCGGGTGAGGAAGGTCGCCCTGGCGCAGAGGAAATTCGGCAGGCGACCTGGCTCATCCGGCGCACGCTGCCGGAAGAATCAGATTGGCAGATGGATTTTTTTGGTTTGGATGCGGGCGAACGGGATGTACTGCGTTTGGCTGGCGTCATTCAGCCCGATTGGGTGATCATCGACGAGAAGCTGGGGCGTCGGGTAGCACAGGCGCTGGGCTTCCCACTCAAAGGCACATTGGGGATTCTTCTCGCTGCCTACCAGGAGGGCCACATCGATCGGCATGAAGCACTTCTGGCTGTCTCCCAATTGGAGAAGAGTACGGTGCGCATCAGCCAGCCTCTGATCAAGTGGTTCGAGTCCCAGTTGTAGGATAAATGACGCTTGAAGTAGCTACTGTGATACATTGTTCCTCTCTTTACACCCCCAGAGTATACAGAACGCCCCGACCGCATAGTCAGGGCGTTCTGTATGGGAGCGCAGGAAAGGCCAAGCCAGGCAGGTGTCGTCGGATGCGAAATTCTCCTTTTCTGCTCTGAATCCCTACACCTTTTCACCTGGCATTGACAACCAGACATAGAATCCGCTCCCCTGGCCCTGGCCCTGGGGTGGACTCGCGGCCCAAATACGTCCGCCGTGAGCTTCGACAATCTGCCTGGCAATTGCCAATCCCAGACCACTGCCGCCCGTCTGGCGACTGCGCGACCGATCCCCCCGATAGAAGCGGTCAAAGACCCGGGGCAATTCCTCGGCGGCGATGCCTTCGCCTGTGTCCAGAACCGCCATTTCCACACCCTCTGGGACCCGCCGCAATCGCACAATCACCTCGCCGCCAGTGGGGGTATGGCGCAGAGCGTTGGCAAGAAGATTTCCAGCCACCTGCCCCAGACGTTGGGCATCCGCCCAAACGGGTAACTGCGGATCGTCCGCCACCAGACGCAGAACGACACCCTTTTCCTGGGCTGTGGGCAGAAAGAGCGCTACGTGTTGGTCAGCCAGCGTAGCCAGGTCCACCGGGCCGAAGTCGAGGGAGATCTGTCCTGCTTCTGCATGGGCCAGCGTGCGCAGGTCATCCACCAGTCGGGTAAGCAGCAGAGTCTGTTCGTGGATTGGCTCCAGGCTCTCCGACGTTAGGGGGAAAACCCCATCTTGCAGCGCCTCGACGCTGCCCTGAATCCCCGCCAGCGGGGTACGCAATTCGTGGGCAATATCCGATATCAGGTTGCGACGCAGCGCTTCCTGGGTGTGCAGCGTGGCGGCCATGCGGTTGAATGCGCCCGCCAATTGCCCCAGTTCATCCTGGCCGGCTTGGGGAATCCGCACAGAAAAATCACCGGCGGCGATACGCTGAGAGGCCTGGCCCAAAGCCAGGAGGGGACGGGTAATCTGGCGGATGAAAAGCGCGCCCAAAGCCACGGCCACCGCGCCCGCGGCCAGCGCCGCAACCAACACTGAGCGGGTGATCCCAGCCAGCAATGTACTTGCCTGGGCGTCGGTCGAAGTCATGCGCGTGCCATCAACCAGCACCCTTCCCACCGTGCGCTTCTGATATTCAATCGATGCGCCGCTGCGAAGGGTTTCCAGCGACAGCCGTTCACCAACTGCCCCCGCCGTATCCGCCACCACAAAGCCATTTTCATCCACCACCCGGATGCGGCTCTCCCACATCCCCATCATTCCCCCCATCATCCCGCCCATCATCCCACCGTCCGACGCGGCCAGCAGCACCTGCCCCAACGCCCTGTCCAGCCCGTCCCAACTGCCCTGCCGCGCATAATAATCGGCCAGGGTATTGGAGAGATTCGCCATCTGCACCATCTGGCCGCCAGCCATGAAGTGGGAGAATTGGGTAGCTGCGCCCTGGCGGGTCAGCGTCACCGTCACAATGACGCCGACTGCGATCACCAAAACAAACGCGCCCGTCAGTCTCATCCACAAGCGATTCATCATCGTTGGGCCTCGTTCTGGGGTACGAATCGATAACCGATGCCGTGAATCGTCTCCAGAAAGCGGTTATCACGGCCCATATCCCCCAGCTTGCGCCGGATGTTTTTCACATGAACGTCAACCGTGCGCTCGTAGGCGGAGACATCGCCAACGGCATCGCCCTGGGTCACGTCGAGGAGTTCGGAACGGGTGAAAGGGCGACCGGGATGCAGCAAAAAATGGTGCAATAGGTCAAATTCAGTCATCGTCAGATCGATGAGCTGTTCATCCAGGCTGACCGTCCGATAGACGGAATCGAGGCGCAGGCGACCTGCCTCTAGCACCCGGCTATCTGCTATTTGCGGGTGACTTTCCTGGCGACGCAGGACAGAGCGGATACGCGCCACCAGTTCCCGGGGACTGAACGGTTTGGTCACGTAGTCGTCAGCCCCCAGTTCCAATCCCACCACCCGATCCGTCTCCTCCACCCTTGCTGTGAGCAGAATGATATAGAGGCCAGCCAGCGCCGGATTGCTGCTGGCGCGCAGGCTGCGGCAGATGTGGAGGCCGTCGCGTCCGGGCAGCATAATATCCAGGACCAGAATATCGGGCTGTTCCCGTTCGACCAGAGCAAGCCCGGTGATGCCATCCATGGCCGTCAAGACCCGGTAGCCAGCCTTCTGCAAATAGCCTTCGACCACCTGCCGAATCTGGCGGTCATCTTCGATTACAACAATCGTGGCAGGCATGGGGATACCCTCTTGATCTTTGATTCTGCGTTCATTTCAATTCTTGGCCGCGCCTTCGGCAACCCAGCGCTCAATGACGGCGATATCGTTTGGGGAGAGTGAGGGCTGGCCCAGAGGCATAGCCGGTTGGCTGACACCCGTGATCCGTCGATACAGTTCGCTGGCCTGGGGGTCGCCGGGCACAATCACCGGCCCCATCTCGCCTCCGACCAGGGCGTGTTCGTAGGAGTCCAACCACAACCCGTGCTGACCGCCATGACAGACAATACAGCTACGAGTAAAAATCGGCTGTACATCTCGGCTGTAGCTGACGGTCGCCGCTCCGCCGGGTGTGGCTGTGGGGGCAGGTGTCACAGCCGGGGGCGGTGACGTAGGACCGGACATCATGCCCTGCCCCATCATTCCACCCATGTGACCCGACCCCATCATACCAGACCCCATTCCTCCGGGCATACAGGCCCCCAACAGTAGAACTGTTCCGACCAGCGCCAAAGCATACCTTCTCATGCATCCTCCTCATCGTTGAGTCCGTATTTGTCCAGCCGATAGAGAAGTGTGGCCCGAGAAAGCCCCAACAAACGGGCGGCCTGGGTCTTGTTGCCGTGGGCCAGGGTTATCGCTTGGCGGATCAGCTCTTGCTCCACTTCGTCCAACTGAATCCCCTCCGCCGGCAGGACAAAGCGCCCAGGCAACGTCTCGATTATTTTCTGCAAATGGCTGGGTAGATGGGCAATTTCCACAGAGCCTTCTCCAGCCAGGCGTGCAGCTTGCTCCGCCACCCGCTTTAGCTCAGCCACATTGCCCGGCCAGGTATAGGCAGCCAACAGCGCCCGAATGCCAGAGGGCCAAACCACCCCCGGCGCAAATTCGGCCAGAAGCAGGGGCAGATCGCCCATACGCTGGGAGAGCGGAGGCAGTTCGACGGTCAAAGCACTCTCCAACAGCGCATCCCAGGCTGGGTCTGGTTCCTTTTGCGTGGTGAGCAGCAGGCGCAGCCCGTGGGGGCGTTTGTCGTTGCGCAGAAATGGGCCGAGGTGGGCGGCCACTTTCTGCGCCAGGGATGGAGGCAGTTCATCCCCGTTGGCCAGGAGCAACGATCCACCCAGGGCCTTCTGCCAGAGCGATGGCAATCCTGCTTCGTCAGGGGCAGAGAGCAGCGCCTCTTCCACCAGCGCTGGCGGCAACGCGCCACAATCAATAGCCACCAGACGCCCTGCCGCGCCTTCCTCCCGGTTGCGGTGGATCAGCCGGGCCAGATGGCGGCGACCACTGCCCATAGGCCCGCGCAGCAGGACGGGGTTGTCTAGCTGGGCCGCGCTATCTGCAAGCGCCAGGGGTTGCAGCAGGGAAGGGGCCGCGCCCACGAATTCGCCGAACCCAAGCAGGGGTGCCGGCGTCTCTACAGTTGGGCGCTGGTCAATGGCTGCGCTCAGATAGTGATGTACCTTTGCCAGCACGTCTTCCAGATCAAAGGGTTTACGCAAATAATCAGTAGCCCCCACACGCATGGCCTCTACCGCAGTGGGCACAGTGGCATAGGCCGTAAAGAGCAGAATGGGCACATCTGCATTGGCCTCACGGATTTGGCGCAGCACGGCCAGACCGTCCATCCCCGGCATCTTCAGATCGACCAGTACCAGGTTTACTGGATTGAGAGAGAAGAGTTCCACCCCCTGGCTGCCCCGACTGGCTGTCAACACTTCATAGCCAGCTTTGGACAAAGCCCGCTCCAACACCCAGCGCATATTGTCTTCGTCGTCGATCACCAGCACAGTGCGTGTCATTGTGGCTCTATTTCTGCCCGATTCAAGGGGATACGCAGCACAAAGAGGCTGCCCCCACCCATCCGTTTCTCAGCCCAGATGCGGCCGCCGTGATCTTCAACGGTGCGCTGCACCATACTCAAGCCCAGCCCTACGCCATCGTCTTTTGTCGTGAAGAAGGGATCGAAGATCAGGGGCAACACGCTCTCTGGAATGCCCGACCCGTCGTCGCTCACCCGCATCTCCAGCATCGCTCCGTTGTCATTGATCTGGCTGGCGTCGATGGCTATCGTTCCTGGCCCATCCAGCGCTTGCAGACTATTCATACACAGATTGACCAGCGCGTCTTCCATACGTCTGGCGTCCAGAGAAACCAGTGGCAGTCGGTCTGAGGCGGCAAACGCCAGCGCAACCCCACCGCGAAGCGCCAGGGGTTGCAGACGGTGGCGCACTTCATCCAACAGCAGCCGCACATCTGTGGGATGCGCATCGATGTCCACGTCCCCGGCAAAAGTCAGCAATTCCTGCACCAGCCGCTCGACACGCTCTGTCTCCTGCTGGATGATACCCACCGACTCTGCCGCCTCCGGCCCGCACTCCATTGCGATGATCTGGGCTGTGGCCCGGATGATCCCTACCGGATTGCGGATTTCGTGGGCCAGCCCACCTGCCAGCGTGCCCAGGGAACTCAAGCGTTCGGCCCGGCGCAGTTCTTCCCCCTGGGCTTCCAATCGATGCAGGGAACGGGCCAGGTCGGTGGCTGTGCGCGCCAGTGCTGCTTGGGATTCGCGCAGGCGATCTGCCCCCACGCCTGTGATCATGGCCACGCCGTAGAAGACCACGACTACCAGCAGGTCATTCAGCCCGTCTTCGGGAAAACTGCCCCATTTGAAAAAGATGTGAGGCGCAAAGAGCAAGCTGGCTGCCAACGAAGCCGACAGCCCACCCCAAAAACCAAAACGCAGCGCAGCATAGACAATCGGCAGAAAATAGAAATAGCGGTAGACCGCGTGCAACTCCCGCAAGCCCGGCCACGTGGAGTAGTGCAGCCCTGTCACCAGCAGAAGGGATGCACCAATGATAACCAGGTCCATACGCCCGTAGGGAGTATGGGTCGTCGGTCTGTCTTTGCTGAGTGCCTTTGCCAAACGGTTCATACGTTAATCCTATCACGCCCCCGCGGGTAGTGCCACTGGCCTGGCAACGCCGCTGGTTTCCGCACCGGGCCGCCGGATTCCTGGCTTCTGCCATTGTCGGAAATGCGCCACCAACGCGGCATATCCTTCATTCGACGCTGTCCGTCGCTTCCAATCAGTGCCCTGTCTAGCGTTTCTCCCCGCGGGGTTGTCCTGAATGCCTATGGTTCTCTACAATCAATACACAACATTGACCCATTCTTGCACTCACCGATCCATCTCTCATTGCAAAGGAGAAATCGATGCGCCGATTGTGGCTGTTTGCCCTGGCCCTCTTTGCCCTCGCGCTTTTCACCGGCGTAGCCGATCCCTTGCCCGTGTGGGCGGAAGAGCCAGCGCCTGAGGCTGAAACGATGACGTATGTGGTGCAGGCTGGCGATCATCTGGAGAAAATCGCTGTCACTTTCCGCACCAGTCTGGCCCAGTTGGTGGAACTCAACCGCATCAATCCGGGGCAGCGACTGATGGAAGGACGGGAATTGACTGTGCCCAAAATCATCCATCGGGTGCAGGCGGGGGAAAACCTGGGCAGCATTGCCGTGCGCTATCAGACGACGGCCCGCGCCCTTTCTCAGGCCAACCGTCTGGACGATCCCAGCCTGATTGTGCCGGGGCAGGAGATTGCGATTGTGCCGCCCAGCCTGGCCGAACGGGCCGGGCTATCGACTGCGGTCGACGAGACCGGCTATCACGCGCATACGGATTTCCCTACCACTACCGAAAAATGGATCGACGTGGACTTGAGCGAACAACGGGTGGTGGCCTACGAAGGCACCCAACCGATACGCGCCTTTATTGTCTCGACGGGTCTGCCTGGCACGCCAACCGTCACGGGCACATTCCGTATCTGGGCCAAGACAACCATCCAGGATATGTCCGGCGGCAGCCGGGCCTCTGGCAACTATTACTATCTGAAGGATGTGCAGTGGGTGCAATATTTCTACGAAGATTATGCCTTTCACGGCACCTATTGGCATAACAACTTTGGCCGACCCATGAGCCGGGGCTGTGTCAACATGACCAATGAGGACGCCAAATGGCTCTTCGAGTGGGCCAGCCCAAACCAACCGAACGGTGGCTGGCTGTTTAGCGACTCAGACAATCCGGGTACGCTGACGATGGTGCATCAGTAACAGGTGAAGGTACACAACGAATCCTATGGCAAAAACAATGCAAGCCAACTCTGTATCCCCTACGCCCACGCTGCCCCGTTCGCTCTGGCATTTCGCCCCGGCCCAATGGCGCGGGCTGATGCTGGTCACACTCCTGCTTGGCCTGGCCTGGATCAATTTGAGCCGCCAGCCCGAAGATGTGACCGGGCCGGATCAGGCCATCGCCGCGCCCAAAGCAGGCTTTTTGGCCCCGGACTTCACCCTCACCAGCACGGACGGCGAGGCCTTCAGCCTCTCTTCCTTGCGCGGACGCCCGGTAATCGTCAACTTCTGGGCCACCTGGTGTCCGCCCTGCCGGGCTGAAATGCCCGCCTTCGAGCAGGCCTGGCAACGCTACAAAGAGAGCGGTCTCCTGATTTTGGGCGTGAATCAGGGCGAGAGCAAAAACGCCATCGAACGTTTTGCCCGCCAGGAAGTGACGACCACCTTCCCGCTGTTGCTGGATCAGACGACGGAGGTAGGGGCTATCTACGCGGTGCGCGCCCTGCCCACTACAGTCTTCATCGACGCTGACGGGCGCATTCAGGAGCTAAAAATAGGCGGCCCCCTGGACCTGGCGTCCATTCTGGACGGCATCCTCAAATCCGAGGGAAAGAGATAATGCGATGGCCCCTGTGATTGGGTTTCTCGGTTTTACGATTCCGGTCGGCCCGGTGTCGATTCTGCTGGCTTTTCTGGTCGCCAGCGACATCGGCGGACGGGCGATTGGTTGGCTGCCGGCGTCCTCGGTCCCGGCATCGCGCCGGGACGAATGGATGGATACTTATGGCAACGCACTTTTCTATGGACTGATTGTGGGTCTCATCGGCGCGCGTCTGGTCTACGCGACCCAGTACGCCAGCCTCTATTGGCAAGACCCGGCGATGCTGCTCTCCATCCGTCCCGGAACGCTGGCTCTGTGGCCGGGCATTCTTCTGGGCGCAGGGACTGCGCTCTTTGTCCTGCATCGGCGGGGCGTGCCCCTCAGCGGCAGTATTGACGCCTCGGTCTTTGGGCTGACGGCGGGGCTGGTGGTTGTGAAACTCGGCCAGTTTCTCACAGGTGACGCCTTTGGCACATCAACTACCGCAGCTTGGGGCGTCTATCTGTGGCAGGCCACGCGCCATCCGGTACAGCTCTACTTTGCCGCCGCGCTGCTCCTGATCTTTGCGCTTCTTCTGCTCAGCCGCCGGCGCGCCCAGCCGGGGGAAATCTTCTGGCGCTTTGTGCTTCTCTACGGTTGGGCTGACCTCTTCCTCAGCGCATACCAGGCCAATCCGCGTATCTGGGGACCCGGTATTCGGCTGGTGCAGGTGTTCTCTTTGGCAGGTATGCTGGTGGCAATGTTTGTGCTTTCCTATTACGCCCGAAGCCAACAGCAGGGGAGTGACGCTTCGTCCCCACCTTTACAGACGAGCGAACAAACACTGTGAACAGGCTACACACAGGCACATCCACAATCCCATCGCCCACCCCCACCCCCACCCCATACCCTCCGGATGAGAAAGGAGAGCGCCATCCTCGATCCCGGCTGGTCGTCGCTGTGGACCGACTGGCGGCGGCCATCGAACGTCACTGGCTGGGCCTGCTTCTGGGTGGAATGCTGGCGGTTACCCTTCTGCCCTTTCTGGCTCCGGTTCTGATGGCCGCGGGCTGGAGCGCAGCCGGAAAGCTGCTGTATACGCTCTATACTCCCTTTTGCCATCAGTTGCCCCAACGAAGCTGGTTTCTTTTCGGTGAGAAGCTGACTTACACCCTGGCCGAGATCAGCAGCGTCTACCCCTCTACTGATCCCTGGCAGTTGCGCTTCTTCTATGGAACACCAGCGATGGGCTGGAAGGTGGCCTGGAGCGACCGGATGATCAGCTTCTATACAATGACGCCTGTCTTTGGACTGCTCTACGCGGCTCTGGGCCGGGGACGGCTGCGCCCCATCTCCTGGCGAATTCTTGTCATCGCCCTGCTTCCGATGACCTTAGACGGAACAACTCACATCCTCAGCGACCTGATTTCGGGGGTGTCCAATGGCGGCTTTCGCGACACAAATGTCTGGCTGACTGCGCTGACAAACAATGCTTTTCCTGCCTTCTATACCGGGGATCATTTGGGCACATTCAACTGGTGGGCGCGGCTGCTCACCGGCCTGCTTGCCGCCTGGGGTGTCGCCTTCTTCGCTTTCCCTTGGCTCGACTGTCTTTTTCAACGTCAAATTCAACCACCAGTGAGAAACGAATGAAACCGCTGCCCACCCTTTTGCTCCTGCTCTCCCTTGTCCTGCTTTTGGCTGCCTGCACCGGCTTGCCCGTGGCACAAAACGCTGCCTCGTCCGACGAAGCCGTCGCTGCCGCGGTGCAGGCGACACTGACTGCTGTGGCTGGCGAGAGCAGCGCATCTGTCGCTGCGCAACCGGCGGAGACGCCAACCCCGGCCCAATCTGAACCCCCGATGCAACTGCCCGCGCCAGTTCCCGACTGGCAGAGCATCGACAACAAACCGGCTGCCAGCCGGGGCAGTGCGGACGCGCCTGTCGTACTTGTCGAGTACAGCGACTTTCAATGCCCCTGGTGTACCCGCTTTCACAGCGAAGTAATGCCCGAATTGGAGCCGCTGATCGAAGGGGGCGAACTGCGCTTTATCTACAAGCAATTTCCTGCCCTGGGGCCGGATTCGGTCACCGCGGCCCTGGCCAGCGAGTGCGCGCTGGCCCAGGGCGATTTCTGGACGCTGCACGATTGGCTCTTTGAGCAGCAGAACGGGTGGAAAGGATCAGGCAATGTGCGGGAAGTGATAGCCCAATCTGTGGCCGCGCTGGGCTATGACGCGCCTGCCTTCGACACTTGTCTGGATGCGCCGGAGACGATGGCGGCCGCCGTGGCCGACTTTCAGGAAACCCAAAAATTCGGCTTTCGGGGCACGCCCAGTTTTGTACTCAATGGACGGCTCATCCCCGGTTTCTTGCCCGCCGAGACTTTTCTGGGATTAATCGCCGTCAGCGCAGCCGAGGCCCTGGGCCAGGAGCTGCCTGCCGGTTATGTCTTGGCCCCCACCCCGCCGCCGCCCGACACGGATTTTGAAGACGAAGAGTTCGCGGTTGACGGCTCGCCCGACGCACCGGTGACGATCTACGAATTCAGCGACTACCAGTGCCCTTTCTGTCTGCGCTTTGCCCAGGAGACAAAGCCCCAGATCGACGAGCAGTACATCGCCACAGGCAAAGTCCGTTTTGTCTACAAAGATTTCCCCATCGACAGCATCCACGCCCAGGCCCGGCTGGCCTCCGAAGCCGCCGAATGCGCCGGCGCGCAGGACGCCTATTGGCCGATGCACGACAGTCTCTTTGCAGGCAAAGACGAATGGGCTGACAACCTAGATGCTGCGGCTGTTTTCAAAGGCTACGCCGCCGAACTGGGGCTGGACAGCGCGGCCTTCGACAGTTGTCTGGACGACGGCATCTACAGCGATGAAGTGCAGGCCGACCTGGAAGAGGGACAGGCCGCGGGTGTGACCGGCACGCCCTCCTTCTTTATTAATGGACAAATGTTGGTGGGGGCGCAGCCCTTTGAGGTCATTGCCCAGGCAATCGAAAACGCACTTGATGGGAAGTGAGGCGGAGAATGACGCGAGGCGATTTATTGGCCCAATTGGACGAAACGCCACCCAGTGATGAAACCGGCGCGGCCAATCCACTGGTCTGGATCCCCGTCTTCCTGGCCCTCTTTGCCCTGCTTGGCCTGCTGGCCTGGGGGTTGATCCGGGATCAGCAGGCTGGGACCAGCAGCTTCAGTACCAACGACGGTCCGGCCGCGGTGGCTGTGTTGGGACGCCCGGCCAGTGATTTCTCCGGCGCGCTCTACGCCCCCTTCAACGGCAAGAGTGAGTTCAATCTGAGCGATTACCAGGGCAAAGTGGTGGTGGTCAACTTCTGGGCCAGTTGGTGTCCGCCCTGCCGGGAAGAAGCGCCGATTCTGGAGCAGACTTGGCGGAAGTACCAGGATGACAATGTGGTGTTTATCGGCGTGGACATTTGGGACACAGAGCAGGACGCCCAAGCCTATATAGATGAATTCGGTATCACCTTTCCCAACCTCATCGACAAACGGGGCAGCATCGCCGTGGAGTATGGGGTGACAGGCATCCCAGAGACCTTCTTCATCACACCGGACGGGATGATCAACCGCAAGGTCATCGGCGCCATCTCCCTCTCTCTATTGGAGCAGAATATCGCCGACGCCCGCCAGGGCAGTGAGGCTATGCGCTAATGGACGGTCTACCTGAGATTGGATTGTGGCTGGCCTTTGGCGCAGGCATTGTGAGCTTCTTTTCACCCTGTGTGGCGCCACTGGTGCCGGGCTATCTCTCCTTCATCTCCGGAGTGACGACGACGCAGGCGGGCAGCGCGGCGGCCCCGGCCCCCAACCGGATGCGTAGCGCCCTGCACATCACCAGCCTCAGTCTCGTCTTCGTGCTGGGCTTTACCCTCGTCTTTGTGATGCTGGGAGCAGGCGCGGCCCTCTTTGGCGGTCTGCTCGATGCCTACCGCCAGCCGCTGAATCGTGTGACCGGCGTGGTGATGATCGGCATCGGGCTGGTGATGGCCGAGGTGGTGCGTATCCCTCTGCTCAATCAGGAGCGCCGCCTGCACCTGGACGCGCGCGCTCTCGGCCCCAACGCCCCTCTGCTGCTGGGTATGACCTTCGCCTTTGGCTGGGTGCCCTGCGTGGGGCCGATTCTGGCCGGGATTCTGCTCTATGCCAGCAGCACAGCCACAGTCGGCGCTGGCATCTGGCTGCTCTTTGCCTATAGTGTGGGGTTGGGCATCCCCTTCATCCTCAGCGGGCTGGCGGCTTCCTGGGTGCTGGGGACGGGTCGCCGCCTGCGTCGCTTCTGGCCGTGGATCGCCCGGGCCAGCGGCGGATTGCTGGTGGCAATGGGTCTGCTCTTTGTCACCGACCGTTTTTTCTATCTAAGTATTGCCATGCAACGGCTGTATTACACTCTATTTTATTAGGGCCTGGGACTGGGGACTGGGGATCGGGGACTGCGGTTTGTCACCTTGTCACCTTGTCACCCCTTCACCCTTTCCTTCCCGCAAGGAGTCCGCTATGTCTGCTACATTCGATGTTGTCAACCTGGGCGCAGGGGCGCTGCAACTGGCGCCTTTCTTTGCCCTCTACGCCATCCTGACCGCCTGGCTTGGAGATCGGAGTGGACGGGCGGCCTGGGTTCTCTCGGCCCGTAACGCACTCTACGCTGTCTGCGGGCTGCTGGTTCTGGCCAGCCTGGCCCTGCTCTACGCCTTTCTGACCAAAGACTACAGTGTCTTCTACGTCTACCAGAATACCAGGGACAGCCAGAGCCTCCTCTACACCTGGACAGCCTTCTGGGGTGGCAATGCGGGCAGTCTGCTCTTCTGGGCCGTCGGTCTGAGTATCTTCGCCAGTATCGCTGTCACCGCCAACTGGCGCAGCCACTACCGGCTGATGCCCTATGTGATCGTCGTGCTGATGATTATCGCCCTCTTTTTCCTGCTGCTGATGCTCTTTGTCTCCAACCCCTTCCGCCGTCTGGCCTTCTATCCGCCCGATGGACTGGGACTGAACCCTCTTCTGCAAGACCCTGGCATGGCCTTTCATCCGCCCCTGCTGCTGCTCGGCTATATGAGCATGAGCATCCCCTACGCCTTTGGCATGGCTGCCCTTCTCAGTGGGCGGCTGGATGCAAGCTGGATACGGGCCACCCGTAGCTGGACCCTGGCCGCCTGGGGTGTGTTGAGTATGGGGTTGCTCTTTGGGGCCTGGTGGGCCTACCGGGTGCTGGGCTGGGGTGGCTACTGGGGATGGGACCCGGTGGAGAATGTGGCGCTGATCCCCTGGCTGGCTGCCACCGCCTACATCCATTCGGTAATCGTCACCGAAAAGCGCCAGATGCTCAAGGTTTGGACGTTGGTGCTGGTCATTCTCTCCTTCGTCCTCTCCATCTTCGGCACCTTTATCGTGCGCAGCGGCGTCATCACTTCTGTACACAGCTTTGCCCAATCGGCCATTGGCCCCTGGTTCTTCATCTTCCTGGGACTTTCCCTGATCCTCAGCCTCTTTGCCCTCCTCTATCGTTTGCCCCACTTGGGCAGTGCGCGCTCGCTGGACAGTATGTTCAGCCGGGAGAGCGGCTTTCTCTTCAACAATCTGTTGCTGCTGGCTGTCATCTTTGCCACAATCGTCGGCGTTCTCTTCCCGATGATCAGCGAATTGTTCCAGGGCGTGCAGATTACGGTTGGCCCGCCCTTCTACAATCAGGTGGATGGCCCGCTGCTGCTAGCGCTGATGGCGCTCATGGGCGCGGGTCCCCTCCTACCCTGGCGCACCATCAGCCGGGCCCAGTTCGTCCGCCGTTTTCGCTGGCCGCTGACAGTCTTTGGCGCGGTTCTTGTGGTGTTGAGTTTCGTTCTGCGTTCGCTCTGGCCAGTGCTGGCCCTGGCTGTCACCAGCTTCACCGCGGCTACGCTGGTGCAGGAATTTGCCCAGGGCATCTCGGCGCGGCGGGCCTTGGCCGGTGAGTCGTGGTGGCTGGCTGCTGTGCGCCTGGTAGCCCGTGCTCGCGGGCGTTATGGAGGTTATCTGGTGCATGCCGGGCTGGTTTTCATCGCTTTCGGCATCATCGGCAGCCAATTCTACAGCCAGGAACGGGGCTTCACCCTGGCGGCTGGCGAATCCGCCACCATCGGGCGCTATTCTCTGACCTACCTGCGTATGGAACAGTCGCGCACAATCGGCCAGGAGACAGTTACAACCCGGATGGCTGTGCAGCGCAACGGCGCGCCCTGGCGAGAGATTGCCCCAGGCAAGCGCACGCTGGAGGGCTTCGAACAGCAACCGGTCAGCGATATCGCCATCGAAAGCACACTGGTGGAGGACCTTTACGTCGTCGTCACCGGGTGGGATGACAACGGCGTCAGCTTCTACGCCTTTGTCAATCCCCTGGTCAGTTGGATTTGGCTCGGCGGCCTGGTGTTGGTGCTGGGCGGTCTGATCGCCTGGTGGCCTGTAGGTCACCCCAAAGAGGTCACGACGCGGGTCGAAGCAGAGAGCGTTACCCCGCTGGCCCAGGGAGCAGCCCATGACTAAACGTTCTCTGCCCTTATCCAATCAGCCTGTTCCGTGGGTGACAATTGGTCTTCTGGCCCTGCTGATTTTGGGCTTGACGCTGGCCGGTGTCGCTCTGGTCCGAGATAACCCGGAGGCGTCTACTACCAGCGCAATCGTCGCTCTCGATCAGCAAATGATCCGTATTGCTGAACAATTACAGTGTCCTGTTTGCGAGGGCCAATCGGTGGCCTTCTCCAATTCGCAACTGGCAACGGAGATGCGACGCACGATTGAGGATAAACTGGCCGAGGGAAAAAATGACGCAGCCATCATCCAATACTTTGTGGACCGCTATGGAATCAAAATTCTGCGTGAACCGCCGCGCACCGGACTGCTGGCCTGGCTCTGGATCACACCTGTGCTCGGCTTTGTTCTGGCCCTGCTCGGCTTGCTCTGGAAGCTGCGCCAGATGTCTGGCAGGACTAGCGTCCCTGCGACTGCGGACAACACCGAAGAAACACCCGCGGACAGCGAAATTTTGGACCCGGCTTTGCGCCATTTGGTAGCCCAATATGACAAGGATTTCCTGGGATGATTACCGTTGCCCTTCTTTTCCTATTCACAATTTCTATTACCAGTGCTGTACTCTGGCCGGTCATTCAAGGCGTGCGCCGGCCCTGGCTGTTGGATGTGCCCAGTGGCGACGAAGAGGCGCTGCGTCAGGAACAGGTGTCGGCCCTGGATGCCCTGCGCGATCTGGCCCTGGATTTCAGGCTGGGCAACCTGACACCGGAAGATTACCGGGCCCTGGCTGCTCCATTGCAACAGCGCGCCCGGCGCACGCTGGAACTCCAGGCAACCCACGCTGCCCCGCATTCTTCAGCGGCTAGCGCGGCCAGTGCAGGGGATTTGGATGCCCAGCTAGAGGCGGAGATTCTCTCTTTGCGCCACGCGACCGAGCCAGGAAAGGGGCGAACAGTCGTTATTGACCCTGATGGAGAGAGCAGTCGGGTGCGTTTCTGCCCTTCCTGTGGCGCATCGGTGGCGTCTACATTCCGCTTCTGTGCCGGCTGCGGCCACGAACTGCCGACGCTCACCGGTCCTATCCCGGCAGCACCCCCCAATGGGGACCAGCTATCACAAAATGCAGCGAACGGGAAATCCAGCATTCAGCACACGCCGCCCGCACCCGCCGCAACGCCAGCGCCCTCTGTGGAGATAGGACAACCCTCCCGGTCATTTGCGCCTTCCATCCAGACAGAACAGTCTTCCCGCTCGTCCCCCCGACGCTGGCTTTGGTGGGTGGCTGCCCTGGTAGGTATAGCCTGGGTGGTGGGGATTGTCGGTTTTTATCTGAACAGCCGGGCCAGTCAGGAAAACCAGACACCCCTGGCCAGCCTGCCGAACGTTGCCGTCCAGTCTTTGACGGTGGCCGATGGCAATCTCTTTGTGGGGGCAACAGATGGACTGCGTATCTCGGAGAATGGTCAGGTGTGGAATACGCCATCCTTCGGAGAGGCTGTGCAAACCCTTGTCGCATTAGGCGGTGCGGAAATGCTGCTGCTCACAGCCGACACCCATCAGATATGGCGTAGCGCAGACGGGGGGGCAACCTGGCAGCAGCAGGACCTCCCGCCGGGGATCAATCTGCTGGCAATGGCCGGTCTGCCCAGCGGAGGCAAATTGCTTATTGGCGCTGATGAGCGAACGCTCTATGCCAGCGAGGATGGGGGGCAGAATTGGTGGTCGCCAGGCGGCACCCTGCCTGGTCAGGTGCGGGCGCTAGCATTAGGGCAGGGGGAAATTTTCACAGGCACTTCCCGGGGCGTCTTCCGCAGCGAGGATGGGGGGGCGAGTTGGATCGGAATGAATGGTACAGCCAACGGAGCCATCGCCAGCACCGATGTGCGGGCACTGGCCTACGATGACGCCAATGGGATCGTTTTTGCGGGCACGCCCTTCGGCCTATCCTTTATGAATATGGATTCCTTTGGCGGTTGGGGGCAGCGCTCGCTGGATGTATCTGTAGCTGCCCTGGCGTTGGACCCGGGAAATCCCGCTGTGTTATGGGTGGGAACAGAAGACGGGCGTATCTTCCGCAGCCCGGATCGGGGTGTCTCCTGGCGCTAATTTTATCCAAATCAAACAAAAGGAGAATTGGATGCGGCATCGAGTCTACAGGATTTTGTCGGTTGTGGTGTGCGGACTGCTGCTGTGGCCTGCTTTCGCGCCGGAGAGCGCCAGGGCCGAGACGGATGTGGTCAATCTGCCACCTCTGCCCTTTACGAAAGCCAGCATGGCAGTGCGGGGGATTGAGCCGCCGGCCCCCCTCGCTACAGCACAGGCCATCCCAGCCATATCTACAGATGGAGAGGAACGTGCGGCTACGCCAGATTTGTTGTCAGGGGTGCGTGGGCGTATGGCTGTGGTGGATGTGGAAACCTCGCCAGCGGTGGCCACGGCCAGGGCGACAGGCGAGAAGTGGATCGAAGTGGACCTGGGCGAGCAGAAGGTCTACGCCTACGAGGGAACCGAGCAGGTGAAGGAGTTTGTGGTTTCCACGGGGTTGCCCGGTACACCCACCGTCACCGGTGAATTTCGCATGTGGATTCGCACACCCATGCAGGATATGTCGGGCGGCAACCGGGCATCGGGTAATTATTACTATTTAGAAGATGTGCAGTGGGTACAGTATTTTTACCAGAGCTACGGCTTTCATGGGACCTATTGGCATAACAATTTTGGGCAGCCCATGAGTCGTGGCTGTGTGAATATGACCAATGAAGACGCCCAATGGCTCTTCGACTGGGCCTTTCCCCAGTGGGATGATTCACCCGGCTGGTTCAAGCCTACGGACGAAAACGCGACTCTCGTCATTGTACATGACTAATCTAAAAGGAGGATTGTATGACGAAGAAACGGAAAGCCCAGCCCTCGACCCGAAACCGGGAATCTATACCGAGTGCGGGCCTGGCTAGGGAGAAGACTCCATCGAGTAAGGAGTCCCAGAGCTTTACCCTGGCGCAGTGGTTTCCAGGCGGGTGGGTGGGTATTGTCAGCATTGCGGTCGTGGTCGTTCTGAGCGGTATCATCTATCTGACAGTGCGGGAAAACGACCAGACAGTGCAGACACTGGTTTCAGACATAACCGTACAGACATCGGCAGCCCAACAACCAGAAACCAAAGAATCGACTGCGAACACATCCAGCTCAAATCTTGAAGAAGAACCGCACGCGCTGCCGCCAACCGGATCCCAGCCAGGTTACACTGCTTCGGACTTCGCCCTCGTTAGCCTGTCGGGTGAAGAGATCGCATTGAGCAGCTTTAGAGGCCAGCCAGTCTTCGTCAGTTTTTTCCACACCTGGTGACCCGTTTGTAACGCGAATGCCCTCGAGTTTCGACGGGCCGAAAACCTTTATCAAGAGGATGTGGTGTTTCTCCACGTCAGTGAGCAAGAAACCGCATCGAAAGTGAATGATTTCGCTGTCAAATATGAGTTGGAGAGTCCAATGCTCCTAGACGAAAACGGCGCAGTCGGACGAACCTATGGACTACGGGGAACACCCACAACCTATTTCATCAACGCTGACGGTGTGATTGAGGATTTGCAGATCGGATATATCACGCTGGATTGGATCGACGCCAAAATCAAAGCGAACTGAGGATACCGCTCGGTTCGGCAGAAACAAGACGCTCCGCCTGACCAGTGTAGGTCAGGCGGAGCGTCTTGTTTCTGCCGCGGTTGGAAGGAAGCAGTGTATAGACCAGATGATCACACCAGTCTTATTCAGTATCAAAGGTGCGTAGAAAGTTCACGACCTCCCAGCGCTGCTGCTCGCTCAGAACGTTTTCCCAGGGGGGCATGGCCGAATTGGGCACACCATTAGTGACAAACCAAAAGAGCCCGCCGTCGCTCAACACCTGCACGTGCTCGGCGCTGAAGTCAGCCGGTTTGGGATTCAGGGCAGCCGCGCCCGGTCCGTCGCCTTTGCCCTCATTGCCGTGACAGACCGCGCAGAATTGGGTATAGGTCGCCGCACCCGCGGCAATCGAACTCTCGGTGGCGAGGATGGGGTTCTCCACGGCCAGGGCCTCTGCGGGCACGCCGTGTTCATCTCCTTCTGCGTGGCTATCCCCTTCGCTGTGTTCATCCCCTTCTGAGTGCATATCCATTTCTGCCGCGTGTTCGTCCGCGGCGTGATCGTCGCCCTCCTGATGGGCGTCATCCGACGGCGCTTCGTCGGCGTGTTCATCCGCCTCCGCTTGGGCTTCTTCGTTGTTGCCCTCTCCTTCGGAATGGATATCCGCCGCTTCGACCGCC